>Ga0136643_10011310_pt1 | contig 13239 bp, 7 predicted proteins | sample TergutLab28metaG_FD_96883 | JGI IMG/M metagenome (GOLD analysis project Ga0136643, IMG submission 96883) | Labiotermes labralis P1 segment gut microbial communities from Petit-Saut dam, French Guiana - Lab288 P1 (version 3) (version 3) | ecosystem: Host-associated > Arthropoda: Insects >...
ACATGGTATATACTCTCCGTTTTTTTTCTCTTCAAAATGCAGTTTGTTTCATAATTCTAACGTATTTGGTTCCTGTATTATTCACATTTTATATACAGGATGTGCTAAAATTAAAAAAATAATAATAATAATTCCGGCACCAAAAGGTTAATTCAACCTTCGAGCAGTAGGTCTAGGGAACAAAGATGCATTTGCAGCATACAGCAAGCTCCCCACCTGCCGGCGCGTCGTATTTACGAAGCGGGCAATCATTTCTAAACACGACGTGTTCCTTAGCATACACGGCACTGTGTAACTTAGATCGGCTTACACACACAATTAGGAGGGCGTTCCCGTACAGACTTGACAATATGTGACGTCAAGTCACCAAGCAGTATTTCAGAGGCGGGGCTTACCAATGGGTAGAAATGTAGCATGTTATTGTGAGGCGGGGCAAGACGTGCCACGCTTGTAATGTAATAGAATGTTATCTATATTAGACCCCTCTACATATATGTAATGGCCCCTTACCATCATTGCTAGCACCCACACGCAGACTTGGAGGACACCTGTTGTACAGAGCAAGACACAAACATGGCGCCGAGGGTCAGCAAGTGCTAACAGCTCCCCAGCGATAAGTACGAATAAATTATGTACATATATATGACTTTAATTTATTACATTTGTTAATTTGTGCAATGTACAATGCAGTTTTGCGCGCACTCTCGTAGCCACAAAACATTCGTAAGCAGTCATGGTTAGCTTGTGAACTTTGCTTATGTTGCTTTCTTCTGAACAATCTGTGCCAACAAGCGTTGAGTCCAGCAGTGGTTCCCAAAGAACACTAACGCGGAACATCAATGTTCTGCTATACGGAGGACTGAAGTGTTCCACCAATCAAGTCAAGCAATGACGGTATTTTATCATCTTTATTCCCCCTGCCGCAACAGTCCTAGTGGGCCAAGGCTTCCTCATTAGGGATGTTTCATGACCACACTCAGATATATCACACTCTACAGCACTCCTCGGAAAGAGTGATTAGCCTGGCGCAGAGGCTTCTACCCGACAATACACGACATTCGTAAGACACAGACATTCATGCCCCCCGCGGGATTCGAACCCGGAATCCCAGCAAGCGAGCGGCCACAGACCCACGCTTAAGACCGTGCTGCCACTGGGATCGGCTCTTTTACCAACACGCAGAAAAAATAAATTTATTAAAAGGATTTCCTAAATGTGAAATGTTTTACAAAATCTTATACAAAAGCCTTCTCTAAAATCAGATATAATACTGTTAACAGTTCGAACAATGATATAACAAGATTATATGTTGATGGCGTGTAACAAAGAGCACTACAAAGTCTACGTATTCCAACGAACTGACAATGTTTGGAAACCACCGGCCTACAAAATTGTAGATACGCAAATAATAACCTAAATATTCTCAATGTTATGCCTCTGCATTCGTTCGTCTACATCATGTCTTGTAATGTGAAAATGTTGCCACTTGCAGATGTCCATATTCAGGCGCGCAACAAAATTTTTTCATTGGAAGAGGGTTGGGGATGCTGCCTCTTAGGCTATGTATAATTTACTGGTATGCTTTATTTTAAATATATGGTCTTGCTGGGGAAACCGGAGGGAAGGAGACCACTGGGGAGACCTAGGCGTAGATGGGTGGATAATATTAGGATGGATTTCCAGGAGGTGGGATGTGGGTATGTGGACTGGTTTGGGCTGGCCCAGGATAGATACAGGTGGCGGACGTTTGTGAGTGCGGTAATGAACCTTCGGGTTCCGTGAAATGCGGGGAATTTCTTGACTAGCTGCAAACCAGTTAGCTTCTCAAGAAGGACTCTGTACCGTGGAGTAAGTAAGTAAGTATGCTTTGTTTTAAAAACTATATTATAAATTCATGTTATAAATGTAACAATATAACCCGAATTGAAAATACCCGAGCTGACATCCAGTTAGGTTACAAGTATAATTACATCTGCCCAAAGTTTTTTGTTTTATTTTTCAAAATTCCAACGTACTATTCATCAGCCGATTTCAGTGGCTGATTTCGGCTGCAGAGTGTCACGTAAAACGTTCACCGGTCGGACTGCAGACCGTCAGCAACCCCCTGTTCGCCTGCTCCTAGTAGGCCTCTCTACCAACCTCAAATTTGTCAAGTACAGATAGTATCCGCGGAGTTTGCATATGACCTTGGCAGCGGTGTGCGCTGAGTAAAGCTGGTTGTCCGTTGCTTGTGATCAGTAACTAATGTGTTCCAGTTAAAAACACAATGAGCTGAAGTGCAGTCGTGTTTTGTGCGTGTGAGATAATACAGTTATTTTTTGTAGTGTTCTGTGTGGTTAGAACTATGCATAAATTTGACGTAGACTTGTAATAAAAGAAACACCGAACAGATGGGACTATTGGAAAGAAGGACATGCAGTAATAGAGAATCATGTTTTTGACATTATTCATTTGTTTTTCCCGAATCGTCTTCGCAGGGGTTACGGTGCACTCCCCATGCTGTGCAGTTCAACCTGCCTTCACTTGAGCCAAAACTCTATCAGGTATTGTTTATCCTGTCCGGGTCGTTTAACTAAAGCACTGCCTGATATAAAACTTTCCGTTTTTACGGTGGTGGTGGTGGTGGTTCACACGTCTCAGTTGTGACCTTTCCCATATTATTGTACGTGGGAATCACCGCTGCGGACTGACATGCTACCTCCTTCCTCAGGCCCAGCAGCCATCGAATCAACTAAGCAGCCGAAATGCTAAAGAGGGAAAGCTGCTGATGTACCTTGCTACGTGACATCAGTCTTGCACAGGAAAGGTACGGCTGGAATATGACAACTATATCATGTAAAATTTAACAAGGGACTAAGTCTGTTGGTTGTATGTCCTGACCTGTTCATAACAAAGACTCTTGCTACTGGTACCAGAATGCTCCATCTGGATCCTATTCAATATATCGTTTGGGGATGGGTCGTTTTCGGGCTTGAGAACCCTCAAGGCCTCTTGGACTTCATCGGAGTTGGTTAACCCTTATCCTGCTAACGTGGAGAATATGGTGAGCTCGTAATAATGCCAGCAAATGGCAGATAGGATTTAATTCGGCGTTTAAAGGTTTAAATTGTGTTCACTTGCAGGAACGAACGAACGCCTATGCTGCACCTCAATCACTGCCGGTTCCGACGGTTAGTTTGCCGCTTGGAACTGGACCTCCATACTATGATACAGGGTTTCTACCTTCTCAGATTTTCAGACAGCCAGTCCCGCTGATGTGAGCGAGTGAGTTACAAGATCTATATTCGCGTACTAGCAGCTATGTTACCTTCCACCGAGTTCGGCCCTCTGTATCTAGGGATTCCAGCATAACGCTCTCCTCATCATTACTGTGTTTCAGAATTCTCCCACAAAGCATTAAAGTACCATTTATTACATTTCCAAGTTTGCCATGTTACTGAAAATCTTGTGTCAGGTGGAAAAAATCATAAGTATATTTTTATTAGTTTTTCTGCTTATACAAAAAACAATAACCTTTCGAAAGCATATTTTTACTAAAACCGTAGGCAAAATAAGAAAAAAAACTAATATTTATAAATTACGATGTGAATGTCTTCTCCAAAACCACCCAGCCTCACATGCACGGGGTACCGGAGTTCGTTCCTGGAGGTAATACACATCCAAATGAAGAAGAGGCTAAGAATGAGTGGAGTTATACCTCAAATCTTCATACATGACTTCGTGGGTAGGACAGAAGAACTTCACATTTACCTCACCAGCCACTAATTTTTCCCAAATATTTTTTTCGTTGATGGAATAGCCATCAGAATATGACGACTCTAAATACATTTACTCTGAACTGTTCGAGAACTCTTCAAATGCATCTTGTGTAGTGGCTGGCTGTTACTGGTATCGTAGACATGAAAATAATTCTGCCTCTTTTCGTACGTGTGCAGATTCTAGTCACAACTTGAAATCTGTGACAGTTAAGTTCTTGTACTAAGTTATGAAAAAGTCTCCCTTTCGTTCTTGATGGAGCAACGGTTTCTCCTCAAATTCCATAGAATTTCGTAGTTCCGTAAATATCACTCCTTCATTACTGTTCCACTTTGGCACGTTCATTAGTATAAAAGACTAATATATTAAGTATCTCGAAGTAAACGTGTAAATTATTAATAACAAAAAATAAAAATTGCAGACGATTTAGCAAGTGTGTGTTCAGACAGAAACAGGGGTGAGTCGAGTGTTTACGTGACGCGCAAGAGAATACTAAAGTAGCCGGTTCTTCAATTTCACTTTCAACTTGCAGGTCGGCTCAAAGGCAGAGAAGACTGCGAGAGGTAGGTGGCTTCTAGAATTTGCTTCCAGTGAACTTGTTCGCTCTAAGTTACCTACGTGCACGATTTCAAGCTACCGGACTAATCACGGAAATGTCACCATTCTGCCGACAACAGATTACAGATTAATAACAAAATATCTTGTATATTCTGTACTTCTCCTTTAATATTTCGTACCAGACAGACCTTGAAAAGAAGTTTCAGAGAAGCAGCAATTAGTATGTTTTAAATACTGCATGCAACAAAGCCTGATATTTGCAAATTCATTCATATTTTTAGTTGTGATTGGAATTTATAAATTAATTAGTGTTTAGAACGATACTCCATAATGACCCGCTTTCCTATAAATCTGACAGCTAAACATAACTTAAGCCTTTTTCACAAAATTTAATGTAGCTAGGAATACATGAGGCCTATATCGGAGAGGCTTGTTGATACTTCAAATACAATTTATACGGCTACATGCCCGTAGGCCTATGAATATTCATTCATCATTCATCCTCTTGTATCTACAACAGGTCCATTCATCCTCTTGTGTCTACAACAGGTCCATAGCCTCTTCCAAAGAGAATTTTCCTCACAGTGCGATCTAGTGCTGCCTCTTTCAGCATTCTCACCTCCGCCATCCAGTAGCTGCTTACGTCTTCTTCTTCAGCTTTCCGTCACCTCTATCCTTCTCTCTTTCTTTCCTTCGATAACGTGTTTTAGAAGGCAGTTTCGACGCACTATGGGACCAATCCAGTTTGCCTTCGTTCTTTTTACGGTATGCAGGATATTCCTCTCTTCTTTGGCTCTATGTAAAAACTCTTCATTTCTCACACGATCTGTTCAACTGATCTTCTTCTTCCTTCAAAAGCACAACAATTCCAGACTTTCAAGATATTTCTGATCTACTTTCCGAAATGACCAAGTTTCAGAACCACACAAAGCTATACTCCAAATGTAGCACTTTACCAGTTTCTTCCTTAAATTTAAGTCCAGTTTGCTAGTAAAAAAGAGTCTCTCTCTGTTAAAAGATGATTCTGCCATGGCAATTCTGGATTTAATTTCCCGTGCACCTCTTGCGTCATTTGTTATCATGCTAGCCGAATACTTGAAATATTAAACATTCTCAGGCTGTTTTTGATCTATCATAATCTGTATTGTGGATCCTTGCCTTGAGATTCACATCATCTTCGTTTTTTCCACATTCACTTCCATTCCACTGCATCTTCCAATTTCAATTAGTCTATCAGTCATACCCTGTAGCACCGCTTCTGTCTTAGACTGTAGCACAAGGCCATCTGTATATTTCAGCGGTTCGAATTACTTGTCCTATTTTAAAGTCTCCAAAGCCTTCAAGAGCTTCCTTGGTAAGGTACTCGTTTTACAAGTTCAACAGAATCGGGGATAGTCAAAACAAAATTTGAATAAACATTTATCCTGAGGCCAAGAAATCAAGTTGATGTGGACCACATAAAGACCATAAAATGGGCAGCACTTATGATAACACAAGGAAGATCAGAAACACGAGCTATCGTAGATGATAAAATTAAAGGAAGAAACATTTGGGAGACCAAGAAATAGATGAAAGGTAATATTAAATTCAACCGGCTCACGACAGAGCCCATTGGTGGACTATCGTGGAAAAGACAATACAATTTCAGGTTAAGCCACAGTCAGGTAACTCCTTGATCAGCTAAGCGACTGTCAGCTTCTCATGACACACCCTTGTCCATAAGTCAGCTATGAAGCAGGCACTATTCGCTGCCAAGTTAGTTGCGACAGTGCTTCCTGGGTCGTCAGAAGAAGTTAAGTGGGCCCAGAATGCATTAACGGTGCCTAATCTTGACAGATGTGAGAGGGCAGACTTTGTATGATTGATCGTCCAGCAAGTAGTAGTTGCTGATGATATCAATACCGAATTTCAACAGCCATACCTCAACAACACAACGTGACGTTCAATATATGCAAAAGAATTCGAGAAAGATAGAAAAAAGAAAGGCAGCTGTAAAATCTAACCGTTAATAGCCTGTACTAGTTGAATTAAAGAATCGTGTGTGTAAATTTTAGTGAATTACAAATGAACGTAAACGGTATGTGACAAATAACGTCCCATTCATACAATACGTAAAAATACAAAATAAATGACCATCATTCGTAAATACCGTTACGAAAATATTGTCTTAAGGGCATTAAGCCTGTTGTTACTGACGCTCGTAAGAATGTATGAGGCATTATGCAATTACAGAATTTTTTTGGTGTGCCTGCTGACATCAATTTCTTGCGGTGAATAACCCTTGTATCAATTTTAACATCGAAAATGTTCACAATAATTATTCCAACAACTGCAAACAAATAAAAAACAATAGTTTTATAAATATATTAAACTCCTCCCACATGTTCCGGCCTACATTGTCCACCTTCAGGGAGGTGGCGAACAAAGGAAAGAGTAGTGGCTAATTTTTACGGTTCCACATCTGCTAAAATGTAACACTAAAATTCATAAGTTGAGTAAAATAAAGTTTAAGATGTTTAATACTTGGAAATAGGTTAAATTTATTCGCAAGTATTATACTCCTTCATCCAATCGAACATAAGCAGTCACTGTCGACGCAGGGACAAATGTTTGTGTGCGTTTGAATATGTAAGATGGATAGATTTGCGCTTGGGTTCGGGGCCTCTCAGCTCCGCTGCACCGAGGCCTTGATTAGAAAGGGCCCTTTGTGCCCCATATCGAATCATAGGAGCCCCGCAACCTTACTGTAGTTCCAGATGGCCCCCAAGCCTAAACTCCTAATATCCTCCGGCTCCAAGAAAAAGGAGCCCAGGTACGCATGTCTGAGTGAGGCCAAAGCCTCGCACTCACATATAATGTGGGCCGAGGTTTCCTCTCCCACCCCGCACTTCCTACACAAGGGGCTGTCAAGCAGCCCTAGTAGGTAAAGATGTCTCGTCAGGGTGTTATGACTCGTAAGAAGGCCAGTTACAACCCTTGATTGAATCCTATTAAAGGTCATAAATTTTGCCCTGGTACCCAGACTAGGTCCCGAGATAAACTTTCGAGCCTGCCTTTGGGTATCACCAAGACCTCGCCATTGGGCCCCGTGCTGGTTGGCCAGCCAGCGACCGAGCCTCTTTTGTAAATCTCGCCTAGATACCCCTACGGCCGGCTCGGGTCCAAGAAACTCGAATATGCAAAGTATCACGGTGCTTACGAACAAATGTAACTTGTTGCAAAGTTCAAAATATTTTATCGTGTATTTTACTCAACATATGCATTTTAGCATTATAACTCCACATCTGTAACAATTAGTTACTATTCCTTCCTTCGTTAACACCTAAAACCACAATAAAATTGTAATGTTTTACATGCAGAAACTGTAATTTCAACATGCCAAACATACTATACCATAAATGCATATAAAAACATCTTCCTGAAGATGAACCCTCGGGTTCGAAATATGTAAGAGGAATAAAAAATTAAAATATTGATTTAGAAAACGAGCATTCTGTTGATTTTATGTTGTGTAATTATATTATAAGGCACGGCGCGAAAAAACATAAAATTTTAATATATCATAACGCATGGAATGAAGAAAGTAAAGATACAGGAGGAGTGCCACAGAAAAAAACATTGTCTTTTTCATTGGAATAAATATTGTGAACTGGTTTACTGCAAGGAACATGGATAATTTTAAATTCCACAATATTTTTTAAATTTTAATATTAAATTATGTATTATTTACAACATATATCTTTCAGATTTCAGCTCTCCCAATGAGTTGACGTCTTACGTGAACTTACCTCTGTGCTGTAATGTTACACAGTAATGTCAGAAGTTAATATGCTTCGTGCAGTGAGAAATATTATTGCAGATGCATTTAGAAAACTGACTCTTGGAAAGTTACTGAATTTTGTGTGGCAGAAACTCAATTTCAGGTTATTATCTGTTCGAATTAAAAATAAGTTTCTACCTCACGGAAAACACATGTCTGCAACACAATCAAACCGCGCCTGTCGTGGAGTCTTTATAGGACTTTAGGCTTTCTTGATATATTTTACCGATTAGAGGGTGGTGTTTTGCGGGATTTGACAGGTAAATTGCATAAATTAGCCATAAAATATGGCATATAATGAGCTGCAAAGAAGCAATACATGATCAAATACGTCAGGCTACACGTTCGTTGGCATAACCATAAAAATTACATGAAAGATGTTTAAAGAATTACACGATACGAATGGGATCGGATGTTTTCAAATTAAGTTTTGCCAAGTGCTGATATTTCAGCTTCAATTTTGGAAATCACAGAGAATAGGTGAAACAAATGTAATTATATTTTAGGTTGAATGAGTCTAATTGCACAGCTGAAAAAGTAAATTGGTAATCCTGATACACATAAGAGGAGACACCAGTGGCCGCGCAGTCTAGAGCGTCGGTCGGCGGCTTTTCGCTCGCTGGGATTGCGGGTCCGAATCCCGCCGGGGGCATGGATGCCTGTTTCTTATGAATGGTTTGTGTTGTCAGGTAGAGGTATCTGTGTCCGACTGATCACTCGTCCAGAGGAGTACTAATGACTGTGGTTTGTCCATTGAGTGTGATCTCGAAGCCCTGGCAGGGGAAACCATGACCCGAAACCGGGTCGAAGCACAACAACAACAAAAAATTCATATAATATTGATAGTCAAGGAGAAAAATTTCATCTATTGATCTGGCATGTGAGTCAACGTTTAGAAGTTTCTATTTTTTTTACTGTTACTGTTACTTAAACCAGGCCATTAAATCACCATTTATTAACAATCTCTCGTGCAGTACACCCTATGTATCAATGTACATATTAGTTTCCCCTCCTACCCGTTTCGGTGTCTATCCACACCATCTTCAGGGGTCCCCAGTCCAACCGCAATTCCTTCCCAAAACGTCAAATTTGACGTGTTGGGAAGGAATTACATTTCGACTGGGGACCCCTGAAGATAGAGTAGTTAAAATCCAGTAATTTATTAAATTTCAAATTACGAAGTCATTCACACTCTCTTTGTAAGGAGAACACCCTTGAAAAAATAAATAGCTCATACTTAAAAGTTTCAAAATTCTATTTAGAAATAAGTCAAATTTTCTCCAGTACTTCGGTTTTTTTTCTGTCAGCATCATTTCAACGTTGCTCCTGTTTAGGCGCATTTCGCAAAATTGCGAAAAGCGACTATTAGATTCGTCATATCTGTCTGTCCGTCTGCCTGTTCGTCAGCATAGAACAACTTGGCTCCCACTGGACGGATTTTTATGAAATTTGATTTCTGAGTATTTCTCGAAAATCTGCCGGCTAATCCATGTTTCATGAACACTTCTTTAGAATAAACAGTACTTTACGTGAAGACCAACATTCATTTATGATTATATCTCGCTCAGTTCTTCTTAGAATGATAAACGCTTCAGACAAATGCTGTAGAGAAAAAAAACACACATTTTATTTTCAATAACTTTTCTTTTTCGAAAATCGTGCCTTTTATAAGATAATATGGAAAATTATTGTAGAGCCGGACAGGCCACAGATGGCAATATGGCGCAGGTGCAATTCACGCTACACACCTAAGCCTAAAAACACACACCCTCAGCACATGTAATACTGTAATGGGGTGTGGCGGTCGTCCTAACCACCGACACCATTACCTAGAAAGGGTGTTAGCTGCCACCACTTTGGACATTACTATGACGTATTTCACTAAATAATATATTCTACGACACTACAACATATTACATAAATATATAACACTAAAGAAACCACAATAGCCAAATCAAAATCTAAGGCACGGCATAGGGTACTTCTCCACCACAAAGATTAGAATTTCCTATAAAGGAATTTCCATAAGGAAAGTCTGATCACCTCAATATTTCCCAAATAAAATCCAAATCATTTCTATGCTTCAATCTGGTACAGAACAACCTAACCACGCTTACCTGATACAATGATGAGCAACAAAGCCCACATTTTATCAAATTTGTTCCTTCTCTGCTTCCACGTCCGTCGTTACCGAAGTTTCAACCAAGACTCACTCTCGTCGCTTTTCAAAACCACACCACATTTCTAAGCCAAAGTCAGCATTCCCTGCATTCACCTAGCAACAATTTTCTGCAGCTCCAACTATTTGCTGTTGCTATGTGAAGGATAGGTGATCTGGATTTGCTGTTGGTTCAACTGGGAGAAGCATCCAGTCGTCCCTATAGTACTACCAATATACATGAAATATATAAAATAAAATGATATAAAATTAAATAAAGTGTTCTCTACAAGGCACTACAATACTTACTGCTTGTCCACTGCAACAGTGGTTGCACAAACGCGTCTCAATGTTATGTCATACGTACATTTCCTGTCTTGCTTCATTTATCTACTACCGACCCCACACAGTTCTCGCAACTGGCAGAGTGGTTCAAGTACATCTCTTTTTGTCAAAAGTCCAGTCATGTTATTTTATACTGAGAGCAATTTTTTAATCGCTGGATTGCTCGCCGTAGAGGAAATCGCTGCTGGATAGCGACCGATTACAGCACCCCCCTCCCCCTCCAATTTCCAGAGCTCTGTTCTGTTATTAAGAAACATAAGTTACAACATTTTTGGATCATATTTAAGAAAATCGCCGCAAGACATTTCCAAATTCGGCAAGCCTCGAAATATTTACAGTGTTCTGATTGTAAAAAAGTCGCGCAGTCACGAAAACTGTACGTTGCCCAGCGTACATTTGTGTTCCGGCCTCCATGCAACGACCATTACCATAAAAATTCAGACTCAATTTGTCTGTTTAGCTGGTGGTAGGATACTATAGCCAGAATACCGCTCTCTTTCCGTGCATTGTTTTTGTTACTCTGATTGGTCACATTTTGACATCACGCAGAAGCCTTCACGAACTGCAGCGAGTGACAGTTTACACTCGTATCTCGTGATTCGGACGTGACTTACCGATCGTCAACATAACGAATTTAAATGCTAGACTTGCCCTGATTCGGTCGACCTCTAGGTGAAGACAAGTGTTTGGCGATGTTTTTTATACAGTCTTCACTACTTACGCCTACATCACAGCACCAGGCTCCACCCATAATTATTTCTAATACAGCAAAATCGGCTTGCTTCAGTCAAGGACTGCAAAAAATACGAAACTTCCTCAGTCAGATTCCTCCAAACTGTCATGCCAGAAGGCAAGTCAAGTCAAAAAATAAATCGAGGTGTCCTGTAGCGACCTATGACACATTTACGAAACGGCGAGGGATTAACGCGATGATAAATGAAATAAATATTGGCAAGGGAAAACTGATATTTTGGAATTTATCTGGTAGTCCAGGTAGAGTGGGAGCCTGGTAGGAGAGAATGGATTGTGTGGGAATAACCTTATTTTAAGTGTTTATCTTTCCTTGGAATTTATCTGGTAGACCAGGTAGAGTGGGTGCCTGGTAGGAGAGAATGGATTGTGTGGGAATAACCTTGTTTTTTAAGAGTTTATCTTTTCTTGGAATTTATCTGGTAGTTCAGGTAGAGTGGGTACCTGGTAGGAGAGAATGGATTGTGTGGGAATAACCTTATTTTAAGAGTTTATCTTTTCTTGGAATTTATCTGGTAGTCCAGGTAGAGTGGGTGCCTGGTAGGAGAGAATGGATTGTGTGGGAATAACCTTTTTTTAAGAGTTTATCTTTTCAGATGGTTATTCCATACTATATTTTTTGGAGAAAAGAATTCCGAGAGTACTGAAACTTGTCGTGTTGTCAAAGTATTCCTGTATTTGGAGACACAAAGTATTGGTAAAGAGAAAGTTAGAAATGTAACACGTTCTTCCATATTACCACAACCACTCATTATTATTATTATTATTATTATTATCCTTGTAACACCTTTATGTAGGGTATTTACAATTACGTACATGAAACAAACCATGTTTCTAGAATATATAATGTTACAGCTGCTCTGTATTTACAATTTGTGCAACATCAAAAGTTATTTCACCCTTGAAATACGTTTTATATCTTTAAATTAGCACTTTCCGCTGTATGTGTGCAGTGCCAATACGCTGTTTTTTTGCAGTTCCTTAATTTCGCGCTTTCCCGGTACGTTGCTCAGGTATTGTCTGAGTGATTCTGAACTGGTTCCAGTCGCCCCATATTATTGTTTGTATCACTTTTGCTTTCACATTACACATGCGCTGAATTTCTATATTTCTATAAAATCTCCTCAGCTTCTTTCTTCATCACATTTCTGTCTCCAGGAATTGCAACGTCTATTATTATTATTATTATTATTATTTCGTACGTTCATAACCTAATTGAAATTAAAATTCATTAGGGCTGCCGAAGCGTATGCGTGCCCCTTACTTAATCAGTAACACACAACCAATCCAATAAGTTCGGTCCAGTTCCCACGGATATTAAGAAAATACGTACATAATATTACGGCCCACGTGTGTGTTCTTCGCAGCATTTATATTGGTATGCTGTGTTCTCGTTTATATATATATATATATATACATATATATATGTATGCATATATTAGCCATAAAAACGAGCCACACAGAGACACCGACACAGTCCCATGTCGCTGGCAGAGTTAAGATTGAGACCGCAACATTTATCGTGCGGACTGCAAGGAACACCAGACTGTTTGGTTCTGACAGCCAGTGAGCCAGACGCCTGCATGAGGCATTCAACACGTTTACGGAACGAGAGAATGTGTTAAAGGAGCTCTTCATGCCGTAATATCATGCCTCTGAAGATGTATGGAAGGCCTGGAATCCAAGTCCACGCGTGCATTCACTTTGGACTGCATAGGAGCAGACTAATCGGCTTTGAGAACCTGTCAATTTGTTCGTCACGTGCAGCAATTCCGATAGCCATTGGGGGGGGGGGGGGGGGCACCAACCAAAAGTCGTGATTGTAAAAAAAAAAAAAAAACAACAAAAAATA
>Ga0136643_10011314_pt1 | contig 13237 bp, 15 predicted proteins | sample TergutLab28metaG_FD_96883 | JGI IMG/M metagenome (GOLD analysis project Ga0136643, IMG submission 96883) | Labiotermes labralis P1 segment gut microbial communities from Petit-Saut dam, French Guiana - Lab288 P1 (version 3) (version 3) | ecosystem: Host-associated > Arthropoda: Insects >...
CGTTCAAACTATTGTTTTTAATCTAGGATTAGTATTACGATACAAAGCTCGAATGGTTTTTTCTCCGTAGGAGAAAAAAGACTTCCTAATAAGACTCATATTTTCGGGGCGGTTTTGCCGTGAAGCTTGAACCGTTTTTAAATGTCGTTTGCTATATAATACTTCTATCATAAGAAGCACCGCTAACCGAAAGCCGGATATAAAAGCGCCGATATCGCTAACCCCCATTTCTGAGTTTTTTGCTTCAAGCAGCTCATTTAACAGCAGCTTTTCTTTTTCATTCAAAAGGCAGTCAAATTGCTCTTTAAGTTTATTATATTCTTTTAGGTACAACTTGCGCAAAGGTGAGCTAAGCGGCTCTCGTTCTGAAATATTTAAGTTTCCTGTATACAAATCTACTAAAATTGAATTCATTAGGCAAAATCATCCTCTCTTGGATTATTTTGCAGACACCCCTTGAAGCGCAGACACAAACATGATAAGATATTTCACGTAGATTCACGTAGAATGTCTTTCGTGGTGTTCTGCATGGTGGGAAGCGGCGAAGCTTTTGTGGGTTTTGCGCCGCTTCCTTTTATTTTTTTAGGCTATCACTGACCATATCAATCCCTTTTCTTACAACCTCTGAGCGATTGGTTGATAATTGCTCACCGCAATCATCCAGCTTTTTCAGTGTTTCATCATCAACACGTACTCTCAAAGTTTTATCCTTGGGATTGCCTAAAAGTGGCCGACCCATTTTTTTTGGCGGCATTTCTTCACCTCACTTTTGCTACCACAATAACTATAGTTTATGTGGCAGCAAAATGTTAAGATAAATTTTTAAAAAAATCAAACTATTTATCTCTCCTCTACTCCAAATCCTGTACACTCATTTTCTCCAGCGCCTTCTGCCGGTTATACTTACTCTTCGTTAGTTTATATATGGAAAGCAAAATAGCCGTTGGAACATTCATATAAAAAAACATAAACACTACACTTCCCACTGCACCGGGTATTACTTCTCTGCCTGTTTCACTTACGGTTTCTTCAACTACAATCCACTCTTCCCCATCAAAGTATTGGGTAACAGATGTCATTCGCGTTTGCTCAAAGACAGCAAAACCTAAAACTACCATCAATGAAATTAGAAATGTAATTACAGGTAAAATCAACCCCGGCCATTTACTGTCCTGTTTTGAAAGATATATTTGTAAAAAAACAACCCCTACCGGAACAGCGAGCAGAAAAACCAAAAACACAATCCTTCCAATTATATCACTTTCCATTTGCCTGACCTCCAATTTTTTTATACTCGTTAATCAGTATCTTCGCTGTAGAAAAATCAATTTTATCGCTTAACGCCAGCCGCTTAATAAGCGCTACATAAGGCTCATTTGAAATATCCTCACTGACATTTATTTTCTGTATCAGCCTGTCAAGCCTTAGGCGCACAGTAGGGTAAGTAACACCATACTGTCTGGCCAGCTCTTTTAATGAGCCCGATGAGAGCAGAAATTTCTTTATAAATGCAACATCCTCATCTTCAAGATTTGCCATCCACTCAGGTACAATTTCTATGGCCATATTTTCAACCGCCTTTCAATTCACTTGCACAACTTTAATATTATTAAGTGTAGCATTTAACTTTATTAAAGTCAATGGCACTTAGAGCCTGTTTAATATCTCGCTTGCGTCGGATTTTTGAGCATTTTTTCAGCAGGCAAGAAAGCTTTTTCGACGCAAAGCCAAAGCTTTTGTTAGAAAAAGCTGCCGAAGGCTGGTGGAAAATAAGCCAAAAAGATGGCGCAATGGAGATATTAAACAGGCTCTTATACAGAGAGGGCTCATTTTGCTATTGCATACTCTGTCACATTGATTTAAAATTAAGTAATTGTACCATACATAAAATTTATAAGATTGCGAGGAAGTATTAGTGAACAAAAAGTTATTTGTTTTTGCAGTGGTTATCTCACTGCTTTTGGTGGTGCCCGCTTTTCAGGTTTTTGCCCTTGAAGAACCTTACCAAGTGACCCGGCTAGAATTTATCAGGGACGTTTTCGGGAATGTAATTGCAAACTATGAGGGGAATGTAACAACATTTCCTGACGTTAGCGAAGAGGATGCGAATGTTGTAGCGGCTTCTGTCTATTTCAGAATAGCCAATGGCTATGACGACGGCTTGTTCCGCCCTCACGAAGTTTTAACCAGCGAAATGGCCGCTGCAATGACAGTGAAATATCTTGGCCTTCGTGACCATGCACTGTCTCTGCCTGATGAGCTTTTAGAAGGGCTTGACCTACCTTTTTGGATAACACCTTATTTTAAATGGGCCAGTACATACCACCCCGAGCTTATGCCACACTTTGCAATAGGTGAACCGGCGTCAAGGGAGTTTATAGAAAAACTCCGTGAGATTATAGATGACACTATGACCAGAAGAAGACAACAGGCTTAACAAAATTAGGGCCTGTTCCTCTAATCCTAGATTAAAAACAATAGTTTGAACGGCGCCCCAAAAATCCGAGGTAAAGAACTTTTGGGGTGGTTTTAGCCGTGAAAAAGTATTGTATTTTAATCAGGATTAGTATAAGCTGCTGACACTCTTTGCAGCTGACTATTCCGCAATTTTGCGCTGGCGCTCACTTGCAAACTGCTTCCTATGTGCGGTGTTTGCGCTGCCTAAACCGGCGAAGAATCATCTCCGCGAATAGCATCAGCCCATTAGTAGGAACAGGCTCTAAATCATAAAAAGGGGTGCATTTTATGCAAAATTTGCTTTTGGACGATTTTAGGAACTACCGTTTCATCGACAACTTAAAGCTTTCCCCCTCGGGAAAGAGCACTGCGCTTTTAGGCCGCAAGGCTAATGCAGACAATGGTTACGATGTTGCTGTCTTTGTGGATAAGGGCTGTGGTTTTAAGCCTCTCACAAGTTTAACAGGCAAAGTAGGCCAGTTTTTGTGGTTAGACGATGAAACCATTCTTTTCTCAGAAGTCCGCGACAAAAAAGACAAAGACAAAATCGAAAAAGGTTATGAGCTCACCTGTTTCTACAAAATAAACATTCACGGCGGCGAGGCCGAGTTTGCTTTTAAAGTAGATGCAATTGTTGCTAAGCTTGAGCTTTTGGACTGCGGCAAATTTATTGCAACCACTGTTTATGACAACGCAAGACCGTCCTTCGAAGGAAAGTCAGAAGCCGAAATAGCTGAAATACTTAAAGAGCTTAAAAAAGCCAAAGGCTATAAAGTTGTCGATGAACTGCCCTTCTGGTTTAACGGCAAGGGCTTTACAAACAAAAAGCGTGTGCGCCTTAACATATTAACCGAAGAGGGGCTTAAACCTATCACTGACAAACTTACTAATGTGGCGGACTATAAGCTTTCTGACTGCAAAAAGTTCCTGGCATATGTTGGCGATATAACCCCGGCAGAAATTCACAGTTTAGAAACTAATATTCACATTGTTAACCTTGAAACTCTTGAGGAGAACGTGGCGCTCCAAGAACCCAAAAGAGTCCGTGCCTTTGCTTTTTGGAAGGACAAGCTTGTGGTCTCTTTTGCAGAACCTTATGGAGCAATTCACACTCACGGCCCCTTCTATATAGTTGACCCTAAAACCAAAGAAGCCAAAAAACTATGTGACTTTGACCGCTCCATAGGGCAGCCGGGCGGTTCGGATTCCAAGTTTGGCGGCGGTATTATCAGCAAAGTTGTAGATGACAGCTATTTCTTCACAGCACTTTGCGGCTATTGCACTGACATTTATGAACTTAATTTAAACAACGGCGAAATCAATAACACTACAAATAGCGGCGGCAATATTGACTTTTTTGACATGGCAGAAGGGCGCACTCTTGTTAGCTTCATGCCCCCCGGAAAGTTGATGGAAGTTTTTGATCTTAAAGATGGTAAGCTTGAAAAGGTAAGCTCATTTAATGATGAGCTTCACGAAAGCCGTAAATATTCTGCCCCCGAGCATTTTACATTTAAAGATGCTGATGGAGTTGAAATAGACGGCTGGGTAATTAAACCAGTTGACTATGTGGCAGGCAAAAAATACCCAGGCATTTTGGAAATCCACGGCGGCCCTAAAGCAGCCTATACCGAAAGCTACTTCCATGAAATGCAGCTTTTCGCCAGCAGGGGTTATTTCGTTATGTTTTCAAACCCAAGGGGCGGTGATGGTAAAGGCAATGAATTTGCAGATATCAGAGGCAAATACGGCACAATAGACTATGACAATCTTATGCAGTTTGTGGACCTGTGCTTGGAAAAGTACCCCGACATAAACTCTGAAAAAATGGGCGTACTGGGCGGCTCTTACGGTGGCTTTATGACTAACTGGATAGTAAGCCATACCCACCGCTTTAAAGCAGCCGTTACTATGCGCTCCATATGTAATTGGATGTCCTTCAGCTTTGTAAGTGACATAGGCTACTACTTTGGCAAAGACCAGATGGGCGTGGAAGACCCTTGGGATGAGGCTGAAAAAATGTGGTGGCATTCTCCGCTTAAATATGCAAAGAATGTTAAAACGCCAACTTTAGTGCTTCACTCCGACGAGGACTTCCGCTGCTGGACACCGGAGGCATTTCAGTGGTATACAGCCCTTAAAGTGCTTGGGGTTGATACCCGCCTTGTAATGTTCCACGGAGAGAACCATGAACTTTCCCGTTCAGGCAAACCGGACTTAAGAGAAAAAAGACTCTCAGAAATAATGGATTGGATGGATAAGTATTTGTCGTAAAAATATGTCGACGGGATAAATCCCTCCTAGCATTTTTACTTTTCAAAAAAGACTCACGGCAGCAAAGCTGCCTGAGTCTTTTTTGAATTCGCTGCATGTATGAATCGGTTTATGTCTCTTAGACCTCTTCTGAAATCAAACGTTGAACCAATTTTTAAGCGTAATTCGCGAAGCGAATTTTAAACAACAGACGTTTTTGCACGTTTTTTGTGCATGTATTTTTGAGCTAAGCTCAAAAATGCTTTCCTTGAAACAATTTTCGGGCTACGCCCGAAAATTCTCTGTTGAGCGTAAAGTGAGAAAAATTGTGTGAAACAATTTCAGAAGAGGTCTATTACCCAAAATCATGCCTGTTACCGCCGTCACTCCCTATTTCTTCAAATATACGGACAATTTCTTCCACACATTCAAAGTCTGCTAGGCTGTTATTTTTTATAGTTAAATAAAATTAAAACAACAACAGAGAGCATGGTTAAAATCATCGAAATGATGAACAATCTTTTTCAACTTGCCTTTAAGCCAACCCCAAAATTTCTCGATTTCATTAAGTTGGGGGCTGTAATGCGGTAGAAAAACAATAGAACATCCATATTTTTGGGCGAGTGCAACTAGCCTTTTCTTATTGTGAAAAGTAGCGTTATCAAGTACCGCTGTTGAGTTAGAGGGTAATGATGGAATCAAACAAGATTCAAACCAATGCTCAAATAAACGGGAATCCATCGAACCCTCGTATTGAAGTGGTGCAATTATGTCTTTGCCTACCTTGGCGGCGACAATTGAGGTTCTTTTGTACTTCTTGCCCGAAATACGCCCTATAACATTTCCATGTTTGATTTAACGTTTTGCAAGACCAAAATCGCCGTGCTTCAAGGCGCTTTCGGCGAAGTGAAACGCCTATGTCAAACGCAAATATTGTAAGAATTCAGTAAATAAAATTAAAATATAGTTGACATTTTAGCCGTAAGCTGATAATGTTATAAATGAAATAATTTAATATATGGCAAAATTGTCGAAAGGCAGTGACGCAAAGCTATAGGGCCTTACCATTAGAAGGCAGCCAGTTGCCGCACAAGTTTAGTTGTGTGAAATTAGAAGGGTGTCCGGGCAGGCTTTCAGTAATAGATTTGCGTGGAATTTTTCGTTTGTTTGCGAAAAATTAAAAACACTGTCTGTTGCTGAAAAGGAGATGATGGACGTGAAACATAAACATATAATAATAACAGTGTTAATATTTGTAATGCTAATTGGCTCTATGCCGGATACTCTTTATGCTTCTTTTGTGATACCGGTGCCAACGGCCTCCGGTGTTAATGTCAGCAGAAATGCCAAGGCAGAGATTGACTATTCTAATTCTCGTGACGGATATGTTATGGTACGGTTTATGGAAAGAGCTGCTTCTGCTGTTCGTGTAATTATTACAGGGCCTAGTGACACCAGGTATCAGTATCACTTGAACACTAATGGCAGTTGGGAGGTTTTTCCGCTTTCTGACGGTAACGGAACTTATACTATAGGCGTTTTTGAACAAGTTGCGGGTAATAGGTTTGCCACGGCAAACACTGTAACCATTAATGTAACTTTGTCTGATGAGTTTGCGCCTTTCCTTCGCCCTAATCAATTTGTTAATTTTAACAGCAATTCAAGAGCGGTTGCGAGAGCCAACGAGCTTGTGAGGGGTTCTGCATCAGTAATTGATTCAGTTTCCAGGGTATATAATTTTGTTATAACAAATATTGAGTACGATTTTGAGCTGGCGGCTAATGTAAGCTCAGGTTATGTGCCTAATATAGATGCTGTACTTGCCAGTGGCAGGGGTATATGTTTCGATTACGCGGCCTTAATGGCGGCCATGCTTAGAAGTCAGGGTATACCTACGAAGCTTGTTATAGGATATGCCGGTGATGTGTTTCATGCTTGGATAAGTGTTCACTCGGCTGAAACAGGCTGGATAAATAATATTATCCATTTTGACGGTAGCACTTGGAGGCTTATGGATCCTACTTTTTCTTCAACTTCTAACGGTAGCGCCAGCTTTGCAAGGTTTGTAGGTGATGGCACTAACTATAGGCCTACACATTTTCACTAGAGTTTTTTGAAGTATTCCTTAGAGCCTGTTTAATATCTCGCTTGCGTCGGATTTTTGAGCATTTTTTCATCAGGCAAGAAAGCTTTTTCGACGCAAAGCTAAAGCTTTTGCTAGAAAAAGCTGCCGAAGGTTGGTGGAAAATAAGCCAAAAAGATGGCGCAATGGAGATATTAAACAGGCTCTTAAAGGCAACTTCACCGGGCCCATGGAAACGCGTAGCTGTGAACGTGTTTTTGTCGGTTCGGTTTTTTCTAAGGCTTTAATGTCTGCTCTGTAGGCTTCTTGTGTAACCTCTTATTGAGGCAATTTTTAAGTGTGATTCGCATAAGCGAATTTTAGATAACAGCACTTTTTTTGTTTTTTCGCAATAATGGATTTTTCAGCTTTGCCGAAAAGTCTTTTTGAGTATTTAAAGCGAAAAAAATGTGTGAAACAGTTATGCAAGAAGCCCAGTAAACCACCATGTCCTAAGGGACGGGTTATCGGTTTACTGACTGCGGCAAGTGTGAGACGGGTCGTAAGTGCTTCATGTTTTACTGCTTTCCCAAGCAGCCCGGGCGTTAAATCTGTTCACTGCTTCGCGAGAATAAATGATACGGAGGTTTAAAATGGGTCGTAAACGCTTGACAAATATGTATATGTCTATGCTGTGTTTGGAGATGTCCATGTTGCTTCAGGCCGGAATTACAGTTAATAACGGCGTTGCTATGATGATGGATGACGAACCGGATAATGACGGAAAATTGGTTTTACAAAACATTTACGACAACTTGGAAAAAGGTGAAACTCTTTCTGATTCTTTGAGAAGAGGGGAATATTTTCCCTCATACATGGTAAATATGGTTGAGATGGGAGAGAGGTCAGGCCGTTTAACTGAAACATTAAAAGCTCTTGCAGATCACTATGAAAGGCTGGAGAGGCTTTCGGTATCCATTAAAAATGCCACTATTTATCCGGCTGCGTTGCTTGCTATGATGATAGTGGTTGTTTTGATACTAATTGTGCAGGTATTACCCATATTTAATGATGTATTCGGTCGCATGGGTGCTCAAATGTCACCTCTTGCAGAGCAACTATTGCAATTTGGCGCATGGTTTAGAGGGGCTTCTGTTGTTATCGCTTTGGTTTCTACCGTCTTATTTGCTGTTGTTTTTCTGTCGTGGGCGGTGCCGGGCATAAGAGAAAGCATTGTTAAATCATTTAAAAATAATTGGGGCAGCAAAGGGTTATTTGGCAGGTTAGCTTCTTCTCAGTTTGTATCGTCAATGTCTATTGCAATGTCATCGGGGCTTGATATTGAAAGCTCTATTGGCCTTGCTGCGTCGCTAAACAGTGACTCAAAGGCCCTTAATGCGAAATATGAAAAATGTATAGCTGAGCTTAGAGAGGGCAGCAAGCTTTCAGACGCTCTTAAAAATGCGGAAATACTATCTGCAAGAGATGCAAGAATGTTGTCTCTGGGTGATGTCAGCGGCTTGGCTGATTCTGCTATAGCAGAAATTGCCCGTAGAAGTGACCGCTCTGTTCAAGATGAAATAGCCTCTGTTGTTAGTAGAATTGAGCCTACACTTGTAATAATAACATCAGTTATAGTGGGTGTAATATTGCTTAGCGTCATGTTACCGCTTATAGGAATCATGACCTCGATAGGGTGAGTTTTATGGAGAGACGGGTTTTTAAAAAGGGTTTCATAGCTGCTCTTGTTTCGGCTATAGCCCCTATTATTCTAACACTGGTTATTGCGCTTATGGCAGTGGCAGGGCTTAGGCAGGCAGGAGAGGCAAACAGGGCTGAGGGCCTTCGTCTTCTTGAGGAGGCAATTTTTCGTGCAGCAATTCATTCTTATGCAATTGAAGGGCGCTTTCCCGAAAGTTTGGAATATATATCCGAGCAGTACGGGATATTCATTGATACAACTAGATTTATCGTTCATTACGATGTATTTGCCGTAAATATTTTGCCTGATATAAGGGTTTTTGAACTAAACAGATAATTACTATAATACTTGTATGACTGGATTGATAAAAATGCGCAGCTCAGGGAATAAAGTAGACAGTGTTTTTGTATTAATGACATTTTGTGTTTTTGCAGTATCGGTTTTTTTAGTTTTAATGCTTAGCGGAAGCACATATGGAAATATGATTAATATTTCTCAGGAAGGGCAGAACGAAAGAATTGCCCTTTCATATATCAGAACAAAGGTTAGAAGCACGGACAGTGCCGGCAGTATATCTGTAGGCCATTTTAACGGTTTAGCTGCTTTAACGCTTGAAGAGGTATTTGGTGAGTCTACTTTTGTTACATACATTTATCTTTACAATGGTTGGGTACATGAGCTATTCCATGAAGAAGGACAAAATTTCAGACCTGAGGATGGGGTGGCTATTATCAGAACTGATTCTCTTGACTTTGAGGTTATAGATAACAGCTTGATTCGTGCTTCAACTGATTTTGCAAGTCTTCTTATTTTTCCTCGCAGTGTAGAGGCCGGTGGGGAGGTTTTATATTGAACTCTCGTTCAAGGTCAACACTTTTTTTAATGGAGCAGGTAGTTGTTATTGCCGTGTTTGCTGTCTGCGCTGCTGTCTGTGTCAAGATACTTGTTGTTTCTTACCTAATGACAGTGGACGCGGTGGATACGAAAAATGCGCTCCTTGTTGCTGAGTCAGCTGCGGAAAGTTATAAAGCCTTTTCAGGTGATATCGGCAAAGCGGCAGAGGCTTTAGGCGGTGGTAGATTTTATCTCAGTGATTATGGTTTTGTTACTGTTTATTTTGACGGCAATTGGCAGCCAAGCAGCGCGGAAGAAGCTTCTTTTGTTTTGTATCTGGCTGAAAATGACAGTGAACCCTTGGTTATGTTTGCTGATATAAGTGTAGGGCGAGTAACTTCCGGTGAAGAGCCTGTAGATGAGCTTATAAGTTTAAGAACCGCACTAAGGAGGAATGGCTGATGAATAGGGGCGGCGTTGGGAGCGCTTCTATTGTGCTCATCTTTGCGGTTTTGTGTTTGACAATATTTACTGTTGTATCATTGCTGTCGGCTTTGACTGAAGAAAGTCTTATAGATGCAGAAGTTCACCTGGTCGAAGCTTTTTACGAGGCTGATACTTTGGCCGAGCTTATATTGGCCGAGGTTTTATCAGCGGAGATAGTTCCTGAGGCTGTTAGGGGCGTGGAAATTTATGCGGATTGGGATTGGGACTTGATGGCAGAAGTTATTTCTTTCACAGCCCCCGTCTCTGATACCAAAGAGCTTTATGTGATTGTAGCCATAGGTTTTGATTATTATGAGATTCTTTCTTGGCGCATGTATAATATAGGGGAATGGGAGGCCGACGACAGATTAAATGTATGGACAGGGTCTTTTGATAATAGCCCTATAATCAATTGGTAATTGTAAATGTAAACTTTATACTCAAATCCTTACAAAATAGTATCACTTATAGCACTATTTTATAAGGATTTGAGTACGGCTTTTTTGTCTTAGATGAGGAATGCACTGAAAGCATCGTTATCGCTTTATGGTCTAAGAGCTTGTTTAATCTGGGTTTCGACATCTTTTTGGCAATTCGCGTTTTTTTGCGTAGCAGAGCAATCTCTAAAAAATCCGCCGAAAGCGAAATATTAAGCAGGCTCTTATGTGAAAAATACTGCGTTTTCATACTGTTTTAAGAGCATTTAACTATAAAGTTGATTCACTTATAGATATAGTGGAGTTCCACTATAAAACTTGAGATTTGGAGGGTACATAGGCATGGGACTAAAAATACATGAGTGGTTAAAAATGGCAGTAGAAAAAAATGCCTCAGATATATTTGTTGGAGCAGGCCGCCATGTTTCATTTAAAATTGACGGTCTAATTATTAAACAGGGCGAAGCCCCTGTTAGTGTAGCCGATTCCGAGGAAATGCTAAGAGAACTATTTCGAATAGCCGGGCGGTCCATTGAAAGGTTTGAGATGCAGGGCGATGATGATTTTCCCATAACTCTTGCAGGCGTAGCACGCTTTAGGGTATCTGCTTATAATCAGCGTGGCACTTTCGCGGCTGTTATTCGTGTGGTTTTATTTGAGCTCCCTAATTATAAGGATTTGAAAATACCTGAGGAAGTAATGAAGATAGCTCATGAAAAGAACGGCCTTGTGTTGGTTACGGGGCCTGCCGGCAGCGGAAAAACCACAACCCTTGCCTGTATCATTGATGCCATAAACAAAACAAGAAACTCTCACATAATTACTCTTGAAGACCCAATTGAATACTTACACAGAGACAGCAAAAGCCTTGTCAGTCAGCGCGAGATTTCAACCGATACAGAGTCATACCTGACGGCATTAAGGGCGTGCTTACGGCAAGCTCCTGACATAGTGCTCTTAGGTGAAATGCGTGACCATGAGACAATAAAAACCGCCATGACGGCCGCTGAAACAGGCCATCTTATTATTTCAACGCTACATACTGTAGGTGCCGTTAATACTATTGACCGTATTGTTGACGTTTTTCCGTCGCAGCAGCAGCAGCAAGTGCGTGTGCAGCTTTCTATGCTTTTAAGAACAGTGGTCTCACAGCAATTAATGCCTAAAAAATCCGGCGGTCTTACCCCTGCGTTTGAAATTATGCATGTAAACAGTGCTATCCGTACTATGATTCGCGAATCTAAAACACATCAAATAGACAACGCTATTCAGACATCATCAAATATAGGCATGATATCTATGGATTCGTTTATTATGAACCTTGTACAAAGCGGCGAGGTTTCTTCTGAAACAGCTGTAACAGGGGCAGCTAATCCTGAACAGATGGTAAGGTATCTTGAACGCATGAAACTTTAGTCAAGGATTTACATTTTCTACAAAAATGTAAATCTATTTGGTGGCGGGCATGAAACCCCCACCCTAACCGAACGTAGTGAGGTTGGTCAGTTCGCCCGCCGCTTAAAATTAGCACCACCCCAAAAAGTCTTTGACTTTTCGGGGGCCCCGGGCAAGCAAATTTTTTGAAGCAGGGGTCTTCTGCCCTTGAGATAAAAATGATAGACGTGTTTTGAAACTGTTTCAGCATAGGTTTATACTGCATGAAAGAAAACCTCCGGCTTAGCCGGAGGTTTTCTTTCATGAACAAAGCAGGATGCGCTTTTTATCTGCATCCTGCATCTTTGTTTTATACTTAAATCCTTGCAAAATAGTACCATGACCGGTACTATTTTGCAAGGATAAGCCACCGCTACCCATGTCTACGCCACCCTTAAAGCCGGGCGGCAGACCAGCGGAAAGCAGGCTTTCATGGGTTCCCGCTTACAGCTTGCGCGCACAGCCTACTTTTGAACAGTATCAAATTAATTACAAGCAATTAATTTGATACTGTTTCAAAAGAATTTAAGTATATTTTTTGATAAGATTATAAAACTCTGCGTGCTGTAGAATAAGTTCTTATGTAGTAAGGTTCGTCAAGGCTTGAAATAACAACTCCCCAAGTTCGTCTGGAACTTGATGAATGGATGAAATCTCCGCCGCCTATGTATATACCTATATGAGATATTCCACCATTTCCGGCAGTGTCAAAAAACACCAAGTCACCGGGCAAAAGCGCGTTTTTCTCTACAGGTACTCCATTTGCCGTCATTGCTGCTGAGTTTCTATACAGGCGAATTCCAAATTCTCTAAAAACATGATGAACAAAACCTGAACAATCAACACCATTTCTTAAATCATTACCGGCCCACAAGTAAGGAGTTCCCAAAAATTGCTTGCCATGAGCTATTATTTGAGAGGCTAAACTATTAGGGTCTGAAGGTAGCGGCCCATAATGCAGCTCCACAAACTCTATGCTTAAATAGCCTTCAAAACCTTCGTAAGAAACCTTTGCCCAGTCTGAAAGCCTGTATAAAACACTGACTGTAGTTCCGCTTGGTATAAGTGAGATAATAGCAGCATCTGTGTTAGGCTCGCTTCTAAGCCTAAGCCCTGTTGATGAGGAAACAACGGCACGCATAAACTCATCATCCCCAGGCTGTATCAGGGAATCAATAGGGGTCTCATCTTGAATTGAAGAAAGGCTTGAAGCAGATACCGGTCGAAGGCTGCCTATAAAATCACCTGAAATAAAGTCTCTGTTTATATATGCTGCTGTGCCGTTATGCTCTATTTGAACCCAGTTGTCAGTTAAAGCCAAGGCTACAACATTTTGACCGCTGTTAAACCTGTCCAATATTGTAGAGCCCATAAAAGGGTTGTCTCTCACATTTACATTGTTTGCGTTGACTGTAGCTGAAACTCTTGATATATCAACAAACTCCATAGATATGTAAGCAGAGCCTCCATTAAGCGCTATTACAAAAAAATCATTTTCTGTTCCTAATATTTCTACAGCTTGTCCCGTATTAAACCTTGTTAATACTGCTGAGTCTCTGTTAGACTCTGAAC
>Ga0136643_10011316_pt1 | contig 13236 bp, 11 predicted proteins | sample TergutLab28metaG_FD_96883 | JGI IMG/M metagenome (GOLD analysis project Ga0136643, IMG submission 96883) | Labiotermes labralis P1 segment gut microbial communities from Petit-Saut dam, French Guiana - Lab288 P1 (version 3) (version 3) | ecosystem: Host-associated > Arthropoda: Insects >...
CAGGTGAGATCGAATGTCAAAACAATGCTGATCTGTTTCTTCGACATTCAAGGAATTGTGCACAGGGAATTCGTTCCCAGGGGTCAGACGGTCAACCAGGAGTTTTACCTGGGGGTTTTGAAACAACTGAGGGAGAGGGTGCAGAGGACAAGGCCGGAATTGTGGCGAACGGGCAAATGGCTCATTCACCATGACAACGCTCCCGCACACATGGTGTTGCGAATTCGTCAATTTTTTACCTCCCATGGCATGACACTTGTGCCCCATCCCCCCTACTCACCTGACCTGGCCCCCGCCGACTTTTTTTTGTTTCACCGAATGAAAAGGGACTTGAAAGGGCGGCGATTTGACACTTTGGAGGACGTTATCGCAGCTTCGACAAGAGCACTGAATAGCGTCCACCTTGTGGAGTTCCAGAGATGTTTCGAATGGAAACAGAGATTGGATAAGTGCATATCATCCAATGGAGAGTACTTTGAAGGCGACTAATGAATTTTTTGTAATTCTTTAAATAAATCAATCGCTTATGAAAAAATCTTATTTTTTTTTGGGTCCCCCCATGTAGTCATTTCCCTTGCTTCTGTATGGGCATATCATCAAATTTTAGTTTCTACCCTTTGCACACTGTTTTCTATTGTATCCATTCTTTTTCATACTAATTTACTCTGCATGTAGTTACTTACAAGCATCTTTTTCTGTTATTTCTTTTCAACTCTTTCTTTAGTACCCATTTATCACAATAAATTGATATGAGTACTGTCAATTATTTTAAATTGTAAGCATATACCATGTATTGTGTCTTTCTGAATTCCATGGTATTTAATGCAACAGCCATTTTGCTGCTGAAACAAGTTACATACAATGTTTTGACAGTTACAGAAATTCATGTGCCACCAATGTGATGAGTATGACAAAAACAAGACCAGCAAGTGGATAGATATAACCTCCAGTAAAACAAGCGTACAATGTAGTTGTGTCTATGCCATTGTACCACAAGGACCAGTGACCAGTACTATAAAATGTGAAGTGGTAAAAGTGATTCTAAGGACTTTCAGTTCATTCATTTCTACATTTTGTAAGTATTTGTGGGTATGTGTAAATATCTAGTAGCCTTTTTGAAAGAATACTGTCTTCTGGGAACCCAGAAGAAAATATTATTGATGGTCACCATTGTGAGGACCTTAAATGTCACAGCCTTCTTTAAGATTGAATCAAATATTAAACATGGAAATAAATTAAAATATGTGTCAAGCAGGTTATTATTGATCAGTAGTATCTAACGATTTCTTCTTTTCTGGGACACACTGTAATCTTTACATTAGCTTCCCTTCTTATCATCGTTTTTAAAGTAATGTATTGGAATACAAGCTTAAATTCTAGTATTTGCACAACCTGCATTCAACTGTTGTATATTTGTATGTATGTGTGTGCGTGTGTGTGTGTGTGTGTTGGAATGTGTATATGAGTAATGAATCTTTGTGCCATGCTATGTAATAGCCCGAAAGAAAGTTATGTAGTACAACAGTATCCTGTCAGTAGTAACAAACATATCATTAGACCATGAAATATTTGTAAAACACTTAATTTTGAGAAGGGTAAGCAGGTACATGGCTATAATCAAATCATATTAATCTCTGTTGAACAAGATTTAAATTAATTAAAACTCATTAAATAACCAGCAAGTTGTAGATGTTCACCTGTGATATAGTGTTTCAGAAGTAATACATACTCTGATTCAGGATAAAAGAGAGCAAAAAATGGTTGTCTGTTTCATTTCATAGGTGAAAAATTCACAAAGGTAAAGTGCTTTAATGATGGTCTTAATTTTGACACTGAATAGGATTGTAATTTGACATCAGTGTTTTGGAGAAACATGTTGCCTCCATCTTCCTGGTTCATGTTCACATGTATCTACCTTGCTGATTCACTCATCTTGATACTGGAGGCAGTACATTCCTCTCAAATACATGAATCAACTTATAATCCTACATGGGTCCAAAACTCAGTTGCCTGCTTTGTTTATATGAAGTCTTACGGGAACTACAAATGATCAACTTGTCTTGTTACTTTCAATCCAAGTTGCCAAACAGGATTCGTACTTTACTTTCAGTCAGTGTTTCTGAGATGTTACAGGGAAGATACTGCATGTTAATTCAATGGATTGACTTAAGTCATCATCCTTATAAATTTCCTTTAATGGCCTTTTTAAGTAGCTTTCTACTTGTTTCTTAGTAGCAAGCAATTTTTTCTCTTATGACTCAACATTGATAAATTGTCAATGTATGGAAGATATGGCAAGTTATGCTCAATGGAATGAGCTATGCACATGCTTACTCTTCTCTTTGTGTAAATACAGTAGAATCGCCATTTAATATTTGTTTAGGAGTCAGTATTTTTATACCTTAATCAAGAAAAATATAAAATGGGGGTTGTGTCACAGTCATACAGAAAAGTACTGCTGTAGTTATAAAAATACTGTATTCATTCTAAATTTAAACATAATTATGTTTTTCCTAAGCCCATTTTATATTCAGATTTATATATTTATTTCGTGGGACATTTAAGAAAAAAATTAACAATGAACTAAAGTTTGGGTGTTGCTGTGCTACGCATTTTATGAGTATTTTTCTGTCAGCAGATCTGGAAAGAGATAACACATATGATATAAAAAATAACTCAATTTATAACAGACACTATTGAGTAGAGTGCAAATTCAGAATGAGTTTCATGCATGTGTACCTGGAATGTTACTTCTATTTTGTTGGTGAGATGTAATGAATGAAGAACAGCTCTCTCTCCAGATGTTCAAGTCAGCTCAATCTAATATCATCAAGATTGTAGGAGCACAGATATCTCCTGACTTCAAAGGTTGAGACATGTTCACCAAACTCAGGAACTGAGGGTTTCTCAGTTGCTTCTTTGTCATTGCCACCATCTTCTATACCATTGCCACTTTTCACTGGCTGACAGAGTTCCTCCATGTTTGCGTTGGCCATTGTCTTAGTGGCTTCATCTGCATTCACAAAATCTGAGACCTTAGTTGCTGGGTTTGAAAGTAGCTTCTGTTCTTCCACTCCAACCTTCTTGTTATCATCCTTGAATCTTCTTGTGTCTCTGGTATTTGACTGTAATACACTGTTGGGATAGTTGGCAGCTGTTTCTGACATCACTTCACTGCACATATTGTAAACACAGGCCCTGAATTAAGGCTGCAAAATGTTGTAGGGATTGACTTTTTGTATCTTAAATGTAGAAAAAAAAATTGAACCCAAAATGCAGAAAAATCTTAAATCAAATCACAAAACCTTTAACTGGGATTCTACTGTATATCTTACAAAATTAATACATTTCACAATCTAACATGATGATGAATGTCAGGACTTTCATTAGGAAACCCATCAGTTACGTGGTGACAGCATCAGAATAAATGTGTAGCAGTGCTTTTAGACTGTGACTCAGGATTTATATCTTCGAAATGAAAGGTATCCTGATTATAAATATACACTTCCATACACAATATTCCCCAGTGCCAGGAGATACAGAAGACTGTTGTTTTATCGTTAACTCTATAAATTGTTAGCATGTGTTTCAGCCTGTGCCATTGTAAGTAAATGGTTGTTACTTAAGAGTTTAATGTATTATGTGGCAAGTTTCACCAATCTCCATTTACTTGAAAACAATATAATTTCTTTATGATACTTCAAAGTCAGTCAGTTTATACTGCAAGAAATTAAAAATCTGCATGTCTGTGTTACAAAATAAATAATTGGTAATGTTTATTTTGCTCTTATTTCTTTTCTTATATACATATGGTTCAATGGTGGCCAGTTTATTTTCACAGTCAGTACACATTTTGGGACTATTTTGAAGATGTTGGTGGTCTTTCAGATGTTTTTAATGCAGTATTACACTGTATATTTAATAGTATTCCTCTAACCAGTGTAAATTATGAGTGTGCATTGTGTATGAAAAATATAAGAACTTCTACATATGATAACCTCATGTGAGCAGTTATTTTTCATTGTTAAAATAAAATTGCTTTACAAGATGTCAAAAGTGTTTCAACAAATATTAACTTCTGAAAGGATTTTAGTTTTGAAGCAGATTTTTCTTCATTTCATATTACACACTGTAATGACTCAGTCTAAAAAAACATAAAAACACTGAAGACTGAAATACTAAAATGAATTACATTTGCTTATATTGTTTAAAGTAATTAATGTTACTTTCTACACAACTTGATTATAGTTAGGTAAATATGTATTCACATTAAACAACTACATGCTGTCATCTTCAGGCTGTACGCATTTTACAAGATAGCAGTTTCTCACCAGATCTTCTCCCAGTATATACACTGTGAGTAAAAAATGTTAAAATACTACTACCATAACCTCTAATGTTTCCTCCATACATTCTATTTTCGTTAGATATATATTTCTCCAGGTTTTGCTTGGAAAGGAATTCCCTCATTCTGCCCTTTGTTACTAATATGAATATATATGTCTAGTACTGAGTATGTAAGTGAATACATCATCACTTTATTCCATTGTTAACAGTTCAGTTATTCAAGATATATCTTTTCTCACATGATTTTTTCAATGAAATACTTTTCAGATTCTACAACACAAAATTTTATACACAAAACTTCCTTTTTACTCAACCTTATTACTGATCATCTAGCAGGAAACTTGGGAGATTGTATCTATTTAATATTTACTTCCTGCAGTAATAAGTTTACATCATCTGTATATATATATTTGTATGCATTTATATGAAGACTGAGATTTCACTCTCCAGCAACACAAATATATGTTAGCAGACCACATGTAGCTGTTGAAAGAGAATACAAATGTACCTGACTATAATTGTTTAGACAGTCAGTACTTGCATTCAGCAACTAAACTCTAAACACAATGGGATGCACAACTTCAAAGTTATATGTTTTAAATATGTCCTGCTGTCAAATCTTTACTTTGAATTGCATTCACTGCCAGCATACCATGTCAGTGAGATAATATATGTAGCAACACTACATGCCACCATCATTTTCTTTTACAGGCTGAATTATAACCACAAGCACTTTATAAGAATGTATGAATTAAAAAAAAAAGAGTTCATATATCAACAGTGTTTATTAACAAATATGTAGGTGCAATTAACTTATGATCACTAATTAATTTTCAGTAATGGGAGTCCTTAACAAATATGTGAATAATACATTTTGAGCTGAAGTTAAATGACTGTCTTGCCAATATTTATGTACTGTACCTAAACATCACATATTTTTATGAGAAAATATAGACATAATCTTTTACAGGAGATTAAGAGAAAAAAATTAATTCAGTTATTAGCCTGTAAAAGTAATAAATGCTGCCTGTAATTTTCCAATCAAAATTAATGGTAATGTCAGTTTAATGTAATGTGGTATTGCTACATAAACAGTTAAACTGTATTTTTTAATACATTAGTTAAATGTCAGTTGCAAAAGTTAAATTATTGTAATGATGGAGCTATTATAACTATCTTATGTTTCCCAGAAAACAATTTAATGCATTAACTGCATGTAACTGGACTGTATGTTTAGTGGTTATTAGTGAAACTTTGGCCATTCCCCTCAATATACTATTTGTAGCTTACCATCAACAAGATCTAGGAATAAGGTACTTCAGCTGACATCAACACAAAAGCCGTCTAGCTCATGCAGTGATTCTTCTATATGTTTGAAGAATTGAAGGTGTGTAATATTGTAGAACTGATGCACGGTTGGATGATTTTTATATTGTACGTAAATTTCAAGGTAACCAGTTACAATCAAAATGGCTGCTTCCTTGAATATTTTAGGTTTGAAAAGTCTGGAGTAATACCTTAGTGTGATACACTTGTGACCATCATGAAAATTGAAATGAAAATAATTGAACAGTTGCTGTGCTGAAAATGGCATTGTGAAGTGCAGTTAAGTGATGAAGTTCTTCCACTTTTCAAATTTTATGTACACATTTGATGCCAGCACTGTTTTGCTGAAAATAGTAACATGTATGTCTAGTTTATATATTTGCTTTGTAAGGGAACATATAAGATTTCCAACAGTTTTGTGTCATATGTTAAACAGTACAAAGTTGTTTTCATAGCTGAATGAATAGTTTAAAGAATGAACATCAATATAAGCAAGCAGATGGTGAGATTATACATATGGAAAAAAACTATGTTGTGTACATATAATAATTGTATATGATTCATGTCACAGAGAAACATAACATTACAAAGGATGGAATCCCAAAGACTTTATTCAATTATTGATATTAATTTTATTTTTTAAAAAGAAATAAAGTGGGAATATCAAGACTGATGTTTATTTTTATCTTTAACATGGGATGAGACATACATATTTTTATAACAGGATTGCATTTATTTGTGTGACTTAAGTTGTATTCATGGTTTCTGAAATACTGAGCACTAAAATGAATCTTGTATACAGTAGGCTGCCCATCTTAAACTTGTTCAGTAAATTGCATCAAAACAGTATATAATATACAAATCACACAGAGTCCTCTGTTTATGTGAGATTTAAGGTCCACAGTACTGCTGATGAATATTCCTACTTCCTGGCTTACGACACCATGCAGATTGGTACATAGGTACCAATCTGATGTTTTTGGGGAATTATCCGTCTCATACTATGGTTACGCTGAACATGTAGGCAGCATGCTCATCCAAGACACTGGTACCTATTGCCAGTTTCCACGGCATCATATCCCAGAATACAGGAATCTCCTTCAGTGTAATTGGTGTATTCACATGCATCAAATTTAGAACCAAGAATGTGTAAGTAGCATGCTAGTCATTCTGAAATTTTTCAGGGGTTCCTTAATTTCCCAAAGAATATTTCTCAGAATTTCAGAAAAAAAAGAATATATACTTGTCTTCCTGTTTTTTTTTTTTCTGGGCATAACATTTCAAGTTTGTTCCTCCAAGCTGGAAAGATTCCAGAAACAGGAGCGTCTGTTATCAGCAGTGGATAAGAGGGACTGCAGAAATGTCAGCAGGTACATGGTTATAAGCATACTTCTACAGAACTCAGCATTAAAAGGGAAATTAACTATAGTATGTTCCACATCAGCCTTGACATATTCTCAAAATTAGCCACAAAAGAAGATTTACTGTACTTTTTCTTTGGGCCACCTTGTATAAAAGTACTAGTATTATAATGTTAATGCTTTAACAGCACTGTAAGTACAAAAATATTTGCAGTAGTGGTAAGAATAACTTAATGTCCAGCATGTGGCAGGTTGAATTTAACTACTCTAGCCTTTTGTTTCCAAGGCTTATTCTGTAAGCATGGCTATAGCTTAATAAGTCTATAAGACACTGCACTGCAACAAAATGCATTTTGAAGATTTATAAGCACAGGAGTTACATGGTACACCAATTATTTTATACATTAAAATTTAAGGGATAATTAACTATAACAATTACAAAAAGTTTGGTAAAAAGGAATGGGTTCTTTTTAACACAATTTGTGTCTCATATTTAGATGTCATACAGGCACTACAGCAGTATCTGCTTTTATAAGGCATGAAAAAGTCTTGAAGTACTTTGTTTTTGGTTTCTGTTCTCATTCTTCTATATATCACACATAGAAATACCATATTCTCACCTGTACATGGGTCACCAATTTTGTATCACTCCATTTACAGCAGTCTGTGCGTCATGAAACTAAAGATACCAATGTGGGGGCACTGCACTTTATATGAATTTTTGGTGATGAAGTATGTGTGACACTGTTTTAAATTTGGTTAACACACAGGTCTTCATAAGTCTTCACATTAGCCAAATAATATTCAAGTCTTTCCTGCATCAAAACATAGATGACATCTTTGAGAATGACTATTGGCAGGCAAATTTTGGTTCATGTCTCAGGTTACACACTACATGACACCATGGAACATTACTTCTTCAAAAATAAATTATAAAAGGATGACTGTAGAAGATGATAAAGAACTAAAACTTCATAGCAATGCAGAGGAGACTGTAAGACTTGGATGGAACCAGTATGACAGAATAATCTCCACTTCCAGCTGTCGAAGGGTGTTCAAACAGGGATGTCCATGACAACAAATGAAATTATTGTTGATGATGACTCCACTCCCAAATGCACCCTTAGGTGTCAAGGTGGGGACAATACATGGGTGGCCCAAACAATATCCATCAGTTCACTGGTGACATGACAACTGGCAAAAGATAAAAATTTGACACCACATATTAATGCTGACTCTTTACAGTGTTTTATGTTTTATTTTGCCACTTCTGTTACAGAAGGCCAACTGGTACTATCAATAATAATAATAATAATAATAATAATACTTGTACATATTAGTCACTTGACATTCTCCAGTATCTTATATGACTAAATTTGAATTTGTTTGTGTGTGTGTGTGTGTGTTTGTTATGCAAGTGTGACATTAAATGTGGATTAGCCTGGAGGGTTATCAGTTGGTGACTGAACACTTCATTACATAGTTTTATAACAAAACACTGAGATTTCTTTGCATTCTTTGATTTCTCCACTTTAAAAATAATTACAGCGCTACTGATAATAATGAACCAAACTATGACCCTTCTGAAAAGCTGGCTGTGAATGAAGTAGCATTATATTTCAAAGGAAGAATAATTTGCAAACAATAAACCAGGAAACAAATATTTTAGAACAAAAATTTAGAAATTGACATTTCTGGCTACATAATGTGGACGTCTACTTGGGTAAGCATAGGATACGCGCAACCACAGATGACAGCAACCCAGACAACAATGTATAATTCATTGTATAAATGACTTCCTAGTAGTAATTTGGGGAGAAAAATGAGAAACAGATGTACTGACAAATATGCACAATCTACCACTGAATGCTACCTTAGGGTGACCAGCATGGAAATCCTGTAAAGCCTAAAATTACAAAGAACTCCTAGTATGGTGACAAAGGGAACAGGGTAGGAAACAATTACCTGATAAAACACCAGGAATGGAGGTGGATCAAAAAAAAAGTTTGCTTCTGAGAGTTGATAATTCTAAACAGCTACTTCATTTCAGACTTCCTGTGGTGCCAAAATGACTCCGATACTTCTGACTTTCCCTCACGTGGACCATGATCAAAAAGGCTATGAATTTACTTTGCCCATGTTAACCCCTGGGCAGATCACTTACTTCAGATAAACCACTGCTTCAAAGAAATTATGAGAAACAATGGCCAGTTTGATCCTACACACTGTATTGCTGGATTTTTTATGAATGAGAAAACAAACAATATATGGAATGTGATGTGGATTTTCATACTGGTAAGTTTTGGAGACTATCACCTCAAATCCAAGCTGTGATGTGGTATCAATGGGTTATGTAATTTTCTGGAAACAGAAGTCTCACTAAACAGACAGGTAAGACAAAAGATTTATTTTGCTGTTTCCTACAGTGAACTGCCAATTTTCACCATGGTAAATGGCACAGGAATCATATGACCGCAACTACTTTCAAGACCTGGATATATTACCAGGTTAATACCATACCATGAAGGTGTATTGTCAACTTCACACTTCAGCCACTGTATCTCTGTACCCACTGGATACAAGCCTGGATATGTCATGGGGCTGGGGTAGATGCAGTAAAGAGAAAAAACTGCTCTGGCAGGGAATCAAATCCAAGCCAACCTGTCTATAGTCTATTTATATACTGCCTAAGCTATCCCAGCTAACACTGCATCATTCAAGTATATTTTATTACACACAGGTATAAAAACCTTATTATTAAACTTTAATGATGTAGGAACAAAAATATAATATTTTATAATTTGGTAAATGAATCTTATATTTCACCTGTTGAATGCACCTTGTCTGAAGCTAATATGTGTATGTGCTACTGCTCATGGAAAGTGGGCAAGTATGTATCTGGATCTTTGCAAATAATAAGATTTACTGGGTTATTAGTGCCAGTGTGTCAAAGAGAGAAAAATTTGCATGACAACATTATAGAATACTGTGATGCTTGTGGCATTCTTCAGCAGAAGGTAAAACTCTCAAGTGATATCTAAAGAGTAAATCACTTCTGTCAGCATTGCAAGTTACAAATCTTCAACTCTGTTACATATTCAAAGTAAGAACCCTTCCTCCTGATAAAAATGAAAATATGAAGTTACTAACCCAACCAACTTATGGTGGGTTTGTAACATTCATATGTACAGTAATAATGCCTTCTGCAATCTGCCAATATATCAGCACCTCAATCAAAGAATGTCTACATTTATTAATGACATTTGTCTTTGCAATAATTACACTAATAGCAAAGCAGTGGATCAATTCCAGCTGTGATGTCTTCTGATGCAAGATCTGAGGGTCCCACAGCAGTGCTGCAGAAGATACCAAGTCTTATAGGGTACTAAAACATGTTGACTGATATAGTCACTGATATTTTGAAATACGGCAGTGCCTTCATGTTCGTGAGACACTGCAGCCAATTCACACATATAATGGGAGTTTATGATAAACACATCACATGGATAAGGCTGCACCAAAGTGGTGAGAACAAACATTTTTGGTTTGAAATACAGTAAGGCCTCATTTAAAGTTTTTCTGAGCAATACTGTATTTGGACACCATTCTGAAGAAAGTACCAAATTCAGGAAAATCAGCAATGGCCTAAAAGCACATACATATTATATACTAAACAGGGACAAAATCAGCACTGAGAAATATGAAATTGGGATTCTATTACACACTAGTTTTATTTCCAACTACTGCACAAAGCTTAGTTTTTGCATTCCTGCATGTTTCAGCCACTTATCTTAGCCATCATCAGGGACCTATAATATAATTAAGACACAGCAGCATATCATATGTCAGTAAATGAACATATATATATATATATATATATCAGCATTACGAGAGAGCCATTTGATGTACAGTATACTAAAAACAGTATGAGATTAAAATACAAGTGTAGTATTAAAACATAAAATGTAAGAATGAAAAAGTTGTCTCCAAACTTCATGCAGTATTAGATATCTCCTGTTTTTGGTGGCGTACACATGTAACAAAAACTAGTGTGTAGAAGACAAATGCATGGAATAAACGTAACATTAAATAGGAGACTCCTTTATTTACTTTCTGTTAATCTGATGTGATGGACAATAATGTTGTATGTTCTTCTGATCCTTCAGTTACTTCATCAAATAAATATGACATTTTCAAAACATGAGTACACTGATGTGTGTAACGAGAATAGCCACACACTACACTCACATGCAGGACCACCTTTTATTTTCTTTTCCAGAAAAACTAAAATCGATCAGAGATTTTCGGTTCTCACAGCAGTGTTTCTGAGGATTCAAGCCTTCTGGAATATGACACTGTAATAGGCAAGTGGTTCCTGATGTTGCAATGTAACTTAGTACCATCATCTTCAAGAGTCAAGCAACCCAAGATAAATAGCAGGTATTCTCTGTGGACTGCTTGACCCTTGACGATGAAGGCACTATGTTTCTTTGCAACACCAGGAACCACTCACCCGACAACACAGTGTCATATCCCAGAACATTCAAATCCTCTAAAATTAACTCATTTATTGTTTTGCTAGAGCATTTAAAATATTTTATCTCCTAATGTATTGTTTCAATGCAAAATCATCTGACAGATGACAGCAGAGCAACTCCAGACACTGCTAAAATGGAATCCTAACAGGATGGCACATAGGGATCTAATGAGACACTACCAACTGACAGTCCCATTTTATTTTGTAATGTTTCTTATAGGAAATAAATTTTGAATACACATCTCAAGGGAATAGCTTACACTATGGAGTTTTAAATAAATTTACTATGCAACTGAGTTATATTTAACACTTCATGTGACCGTTACTTGACAAATTTCTTCCACTGCCTGACAGTACCCCCCAAATTACATGGCATTTCCAAATGAACTAAATAATCCCTAAATCATTTTCTGCACCAACAGAATGCAATTCAAGAGTCCTGAGAAACTGGGAATTCCTATTTAATTTCATCACTTCTGCGTTTGGTGGAGAATTTCATTACGCTAACATTTTACTGCATTCAGAAAAGACACACACATGGAAATATCCAAAACAGTATTCAATGCTGATGGCATTAGGACTATGTTCACATTGCCATATCTGTTACATTAATTTAAAAATTCTGACCTCTAAAATGCTGAATCCTTCTGATACAATTCTGACAGTTTCCTTTACATACATTTACAACTGGAATATGATTTCTTGCAAAATGTCATTAATAAATGTAGGTCAGCTCTTAGCATGTTGACAAACTAAAACCACTTACATTACCATACAATTAAAAGACTCATTCATGTATCTTCAGAGGCAAATTTTGCATGATGGATTCATATTTTCCTTGTCCACTGGCTCCACAGCACTTCTTTTGAGTTTCAAGTACATCTAGAATGACATAAAATATGTTAGGGTATAGCTGTAGATGGATAAAATTACTGTCCTCTGAAAGGAGAACAATAATTTTTAATTACCTTAAATGGGAAAATGAACTAAGCTAATTTTGTCTATCAGTAACATGTCACATACCCAAGGGGTGAGACAAGGATACCCACTATCACCTGTTTTATTCAATTTATATTTGGACAAAGTTATTAGGATTTGGTTACAGAAACTAACAGCTAGTAAATATTTTAAAAAGTTAATTTTCAACACACTTTTATTTGCAGATGACCAGTTTATTATTTCTGACACAGAAGACAACTAACAAAAGGCAGTATATTTATTATATAACATATTTAAAGAATATAATTTGGAAATTGCTACAAAAAAGATGAAGGTATTTGGTTTTGTTGGAACAGATCACCTAAGAACAAATATTATTATAAATGATGAAACACTAGAACAAGTTAGCCAATTTACTTATCTAGGTTGCAGTATATCTTACCAATTTTCCAATGATGTAGAATTTAAATTGGCAACATTTTTACAATTAATAGGTACCATTAAGAGAACTATTTTTAAGAAAGTGAAAACGGGAACTATTTTAAAAATATATAACATACTAGTTTTACCTACATTTTTATATGGGTAAAAAAATTGGACTAACAGCCTTACAAAGACGAAGAATTGAAGCGGCAGAAATGAAGTTACTGAGACCTCTGGCAGGCTACACCCTTTATGACCACAAAACAAATGACTACATACACCGCGAACCACAGATTACAGGCA
>Ga0136643_10011320_pt1 | contig 13233 bp, 6 predicted proteins | sample TergutLab28metaG_FD_96883 | JGI IMG/M metagenome (GOLD analysis project Ga0136643, IMG submission 96883) | Labiotermes labralis P1 segment gut microbial communities from Petit-Saut dam, French Guiana - Lab288 P1 (version 3) (version 3) | ecosystem: Host-associated > Arthropoda: Insects >...
ACACCGTGTGTTTTTTTTAACAATCAGCGTCTTTTCGAATAAAAAAATTTACCTGCCCCATCTTCCTTCTAAAAATAAACCCCCCACCCCCTCCCCCCCCCTCCCCCCCCCCCCCGAAAAAAAATACGGCAACCAACAGTAGCAATTTTATAATTCTGTGGGATCTGGAGTTTTCACATTTGAATGTAATAAAACTCTAATCTTCATAATCGTGACTCCACGCAGTCTGGTAGCAGTGTACCTAAATTCAGAAGATCCCACTGTCTCTGCTACCATCGCAAAGACTCGTAACACATTGTTGTGTAGTTGACACATATTAATTTTTTTGTAGTGGTTTTCTTTTAGCATTCTTACATGTACTGTATGTTAGTATTAAGCTAAATTTACTCATGCTTAGTTCTCGCCTCTCTTAAGACCAGGCATGGGAGCAATATAATTTCCTTCCAGTTCTTTTGTTTATAACTGGACTCGCTAAGTGTATCGCGCGAGCAGTGTGTGGAGCAACACATGTAACAATAGCTGCTTTGTTCTGCGGTAGCAGTCTGCTGCGTAGCCCCAACGGTGTCTGAGCTGCAGAGTACGAAGCTGGACAGTCAGTGATTACGAACGGTAACGAAGAGTCCACTGGCGAGAATTGTCACTGATACATTTTAGTTGTAAATGCTATTACTCCATACTCCCAACACAATAAAACTCCAATATATTCTACTTGGGGATTATTGAGAGTGTGTGCGGCCTGTCCGACTCTCCGTCTTAACCAGAGTTACGAGCTCCGTCCTTCATGGTAACATCATCTAAGATACGTTCCTCATCGGGTCCGCAACGGATACAACAACATTTCCTAAGATGCTGCAATGCGCTAAGAGCACGTAGCAGCAACACAAGTCCCGAAGAACGTCACAAAAACTTTCTGTCCAATGCCGCCGGATATCCGTAAGAGTACTGCTTTGTTTGAAGACCGTAATAGCATTGGAATGACGATAGGCATGGAGAATTTGTGGAATATACTGACAGAGGAAAACAGACGTGCTGGAGACAAACCTGTCCAGTACCACTGTGTCCGCCGTGAGAGGTTGGCGACCGACAGGCTGAGCCTTGGCACAGCCATGGAACGCTATGTTTATCAAAACACAATAACGTCCATTTCTTCCCTTACTTTGCACATTAACTATCTCCACTGCGGAGACCAGGGCGTGAATAATGTTGAGGGGGAACCGTCGGTAGTTACTGTGAGGGTCACAAACTTTGTGAGCAGAAGGTGCAGCACTGCTCACAGCGACACACGCGTGACAACTATAAGGAAATGTCGCTCGGCGAGACTTTAATAAATACGAACAGTAAAAAAAGCAGACTCACAGACAATGTTCGACAGCAAGTAAGATCGGCCGCACTCCGTCGCGCCATGCAGTCGGTTCTCTGACAATAAAACCTTTCCTTCCCACTGAATTCTTTTCTCCGCTCTCGTGTATTGTCGTCTCTGCAGAACAATGTCCTTTCATTTCTACGGTTTCTATTGCGAATTTCATTCTTCCTGCTTCATTCTCGCAACCTCCTTCTTTCAGTTTTATTTACACTGATCTGATGTCATTAATATTACACTTCACCTTTCAGCCAATGGTACTGATCTACCGGCAGTCATTTACCCTTCTGAAATACGCATTTCATGCAGCCTTCTACTATGTGACCCGTGGAAGTACACACACGTTTCGAGTCACATTGTTGTCTCTGTCTTCACGATACAAGAATTAACAGTTACCTGTGTACCATGTAATTTAACTTTTGATCTCCGGTTTCAGCCAAACGGTGCGTTTATACGTCGTACAGTTCTAACAATGAACAGCTGCTATTTACCTGAATAAAACTGAGAGTTTTGCAATTTTGACGCATAATCTGAAGTGGGAACTGAATTTGTAAAACAGTTTGGATGGCTTTTATCCTTCAGTAAGTGCATGGAAATAAAGACACGTCAGGTAACAACAGCACGACATTTAACCTGCATATCACCATCCCTGGCAACTCTTGCTAACAACACGACACCTAACCTGCATGTCACCATGTCTGGCAACACTTGCTAACAGCACAACATCTAACCTGCATGTCACCATCTCTGGCAAAAATTGCTAACAGCACGACATCTAACCTGCATGTCACCATGTCTGGCAGCACTTGCTAACAGCACGACATCTAACCTTCCCTTGCTAACAGCACGACACCTAACCTGTATATCACCATCTCTGGCAACAATTGCTAACAGCACGACATCTAACCTTCCCTTGCTAACAACACGACATCTAACCTGCATGTCACCATCTCTGGCAACAATTACTAACAACACGACATCTAACCTTCCCTTGCTAACAGCACGACACCTAATCTGCATGTCACCATCTCTGGCAACTCTTGCTAACAGCACGACATCTAACCTGTATGTCACCATCTCTGGCAACACTTGGTAACAGCATGACACCTAACCGGCATGTCACCATCTCTGGCAACAATTGCTAACAGCACGACACTTAACCTGCATGTCACCATCTCTGGCAACACTTGCTAACAGCATGACGCCTAACCGGCATGTCACCATCTCTGGCAACAATTGCTAACAGCACGACACCAAACCTGCATGTCACCATCTCTGGCAACACTTGCTAACAACACGACACCTAACCTGCATATCACCATCTCTGGCAACACTTGCTAACAGCACGACACCTAACCTGCATATCACCATCTCTGGCAACACTTGCTAACAACATGACACCTAACCTGCATGTCACCATCTCTGGCAACACTTGCTAACAACACGACACCTAACCTGCATGTCACCATCTCTGGCGGCACTTCGTAACCTTCAAGTAGGACCGATGTAACCCAGAACTGCATTCCGCCGCGAAATTAAACTAAGAGAATGTCGAATAAAAAAAGCGTCGAATCGGATTTGTGTCTAAGAGACTGACGTCAGGCGCTTGGCGAAGAAAATGAATGTGTCAAACACTTTCACTGCGTCACAAGGTGTTCAATAAACCGCGACAACAAGAGACATTTTCCAAGTGTATCTGAATTAAATTTCTCTCCGCTGTTTAAATATTAGGAACGGCAGGAATGAACAAAGAGTACATAAAGAAGGGAACAAGAAATAAACTAAATTTGGGCGTTCTTGAATTGATGGACTGTAGACGGTACTGTGTTGCTGCCTGCTGTCTGAAGTCGTTGAGAGTGCGGCGGACGTTCCAGGTGTTCTGCAGTCGTTAACAGGCGAGTGTAAGCAAGACAAGCTTGGAAGAGGCGCGGAGAAGATTGTTTGTTCCTAATATAGACAGGGCGAAAGGGAAACTGAGAAACTGCATAATAAGGACAGAGGGGAACAACATAAAACAAAACACAATAGAATATAACAGAGTAGATGAGAGCACAGAACACAAGAGAAGAAAATAAAGAGAATAGAATAGAATAGAATAGAACAGAAATGGGAAGAATTTATAGATCTCACATTTATGGTTTTGTCGAAGTTTCTTGTTAGCTAGAGCAACCAAATATTGATGGTCTAGTGAAAGAGCAATCAAATGTAGCTCAGGTTACCGTCAAAGATATTTGCTCCATGAACCCGAACGTGCACATTTCAGTTCCACATGCAACTGCCCCTTCTTTCCGGCTATCCCGGACGTCACTGGAACCCAACCTAACAAATAACACGTTAGTGGCGGTTTTCTTTTGTGTGTGTGTGTGTGTGTGTCTGGCAAATCCAGATTAACCGCAGTCGTGTTAACTAAAAGAGCAGGAATTTGAGATTCTTGACTAAGGGGTGAATAAAATTACAGGCATCTATAAAATGGCTGGCACGTGGATATGCACAACAAAGAGCAGCAAAATGTGTAGCCGTAAAGCTGAAATGCCTGCGGTCTGACTGTTTGTGCAGTGCTGCTCTGTTCCGACATGCCACGTGTACTGTTGTCTGCCAAACTGTCGAACTGCCGGTGCCCGGTTGCTAGCGCACGCTACTTGATCCCATAATGTCGCTGCCTGCAACCTAACACAATGGCTGCTGCATGTAAGACGACACAATCACAACGCCGCAAAACAAGCCAATTGCCCGAACACCCTCAAGAGGCATAAGGTTCGCGCAAATTGGCTGGCCATCATTATGTTTCGAAATAAGGGGAAAAGATTCTGTGTCTCCGTTCGTGGTCCTGTTGCTAGGCGACCGTAGACATTTCGTAGGGTACAGAGATCGACAGGAAATTTCGTCTTTTGGCAGGAGTTTGTCACAGAAAAGGTAAAGGCATGACGTCAGAGAAGAAAATAAGGAAAAATATCCCATTGGGAGTATAAAACCACTGGCAGCAAGGATCCGTAGATGACAGCGTGTAAATATGAAGGTTGTCTACATACTAACGCCATTTTCAAGCCATGAAATTAGGCCTATCTAGTTCCTCCTGATGTAATAACACATTCAGAATAGATCCTAGTCCTGTCTTATTACGTACGTACGTACGTACGGTTCGTATTCCAGAGCCAATTTCGTTACGTCGGTTCGTCTAATCAACCCCAATCGACTGACATGCTGCTGCAGCACCGACATTACAGCCTCCTCAATGCCTTGCGTCAAGGACTCTCAGTCTTTGACTTCAGGTTTCAAATAACATATGCCAAGCAACGTGACGGCTTTCTCCCTCACTCCATCTAGCAATATTTTCCTGCGCTTCCTTGCGCTTCTCTAGCTGCAGTCGACAAACTGGCCTTCTCTTGAATGCGGAAATATGCGCACAACGCAGTGGCTATGGCCAGTTGTTCTTCTTCAGATATGGTTAGGCAAACAATTATGGTTTTTCCTTATTCCAGCACCAGAGCAACTATGAAGGATAATTAGGAATAACAAGTGTGCGCGAAGTGTGCGGAATGTACGGTACAAACGGCATTATCTGTACGTACGGAGTGGTCGTTAACATTATGAGACGCAAATAGAATTTGAAGCATTTCAACGGCTTTCCACAAAGCAATCTGACGTTAAAATTCTTGAAAACCCATCACCGGTTGTCCGTCTGTAACAGGCACACAGAGACAAACGCAACACATTTAACAAGAATGTGTTCGCGTGTGGAGATAATCTTAAGTTTAATGTAATTTTACTGTACTTAGAGATAGACAAATTTGCACATAAACAAGGAACTCGAGGGTTATACCAAGAGGTCTCTGTTTTAACCCTTTAAACGCCGAGTTAAATCCCATCTGCCATCTGCTAGCATTATTAGGAGCTCACCATATTCTCCACGTTAGCAGGATAAGGGCTAAAGAAACTTCAAATAAAGTTTTGGCAAACTTATGCACTTTGAGGTTAAGCAAGGCAGATTCAGCCATGTCCCTACCTCATCTACTGGGCTTTTCAATCAAACAGTTCAGAGTTTCTTAGATTAGGATTTACTTCTAAAGACCAAATTGCCTTGATCTATAATAAATCACTTCGTACTGCGCAGCAAACACAATCCATCTGGGCGATAAAAAACAAATATTTAATGCTGTAGGATCTTTTAGTTAAACGTGGTGGTGCATGTCGTAACCACTACGTTCTAATTTTCTCATTTACAACTCTAAGGACCAAAGAGGCAAGGCAAACTGAATTATGGAAATTCTTGAACTGCAGCTTGGGAATTGTAATGGGGATGTTTCTTGGAAATCGTGGGAAGAGACCATTAAAACTGATCATATAAGGCGTATTTCTTAACATTGCAGTCGATAGCGGGCTGGAGCATTAGCACCACTGAAGGTGTTCTGTTTGCAGGAGGCCTTAGTCTTTTACAAACGTATTTCTCAGGGTTTTGTCGTCTATTTTCGCAAAAGTCAAGAACTTCCTGCATGAACGCTTTGTTAACACGCTCTTTCTCAATCAGAATATAATATTTGGATTTTCACTTCGCGAGGTCAGTGGAAATAGTTGTAATATTTTAAAACTTCTGGTAACAAGGCCGGAGGTAACAAAGGAAGCAACCGAAAATTTTCCGGTTATAACGAGTGAGGAAATGTGTTTAGTCGTAAATTAATTTCACATCTGTCCGAGCCCGCTTTACAAAGGATTAAAGAACCCAAACCCAGCCTCCTGTACAATGGGTGCCGGGTCTTACCCGGGGGCAAAGAGCGGCCGGGGCGTGACGCTGACCCCTCACCCCTTCTCGTGCCGTGGTCAAGAAAGAGTAGAGATATACCTCTACTCCCCCTATGGGCCGTATGGCCTGTACAGAGCCTCAGTGCCTGTACAAGTGTGCACTTTACCTTTTACATTTTTAGAGAATCCAGCGTCTTTCCGCTTATTTACTTTCGCTACTTCCTCATTCTTCCACATACTTACTTTCCCAGTCGCAACAGTCTGGTAACACAATTATTCCTTCTGCCGTCACAAAATTCCACATTCCTCATTATATCCTCCTGTGACCTCACACAAGGAACCTCCCCTACATACTTCACTCTCCCACATACGCACAGTGTCGGTGCAATAAACATCACTATGACAATCAGCAGTTCGCCTGTCTACTGATCGTAATGCCAGCCGTCATGTTTATGTACGAAATGTGAAGGGGACTGAGAATAAAAAGTTTTCATTTCTCACTACTTCAGCTTTCCGTGAGGACAAAGGGCAGGAAGTTATGGCGGTCAGATCGATATGCAGTTTCATAGTGTAACAAAGAAACAGACTTCTTACCTAGTCAGCGCCATGTGCTCGAGTCGGGCGGTCAAGGATTGGTCGACAGTAAAAACAAACGGGTGCTCCACAATAATTGTAACTTACGCAATATTCTAATGTACGTATACGATGCTACAACCAGTTAAGTATAACATTCTGTATCAGTGACATGCACTAGTGTATTCTTAGGGCCGATGTGACAAACCATCTGCGGGTTGCGATCCAAGTCGGGTGAAGGTTGCCTGAGATCATTCTCTATTTTTGGTGTCCTGTGTATGTATAGCCTTCGTATGCGCCGATCCTCCGTCTAGGGAGTCACACTAAACATCTGAAGCATGTATCACTAAACATTAACGTAGCAGTGCTGCAGACAAGACGGTCTGTTCCATATGAGTTTAAGAAGAAAACGAAGACAGTGGAACACCTGCAGCTGACAGTGGTGTGTCTGGCTGCTGTTGTTTGTGTCGCTGTAGCACTTCCTGCCACATTTGAGTTCTGCACAACGTTGATGTTGACGATTACGTTCTTCTGGGTTGTTATGCTGGATGCAGGTCCAACGTACCCGACGTTTCGAGGGAACCTACTGCTTTAATCTGTGAGGTTTTTGGGGGGTTTTCCTGTCCCAGCCCAACCCCCCAGAACCACCAGAACCCCCCCCCCCCCAGTCCTTCCCGGATGTCCTCTCACTTTGTGCTACTTACAAACGCCAGAGTTAATTCACACACAGAACGCCGTGCGACGCAGTTACAGTGGACAATGAATTCGAGCAAAGTGCCAACACGTGCTACTGACCCAATTTGAGGTACAAACCCGGTGTTTTCCTGGATGGGCTGAGGAATATTACGCAAACGTTGGTAATGGTAATGGTTACGTGGCCTAGATTTGAACTCCGGGCCGTGCGAATGTGCAGCAATACTGCCACTGACCAGTTCTAGCAGTTTGGTGCTTGCCCTTACCACACGTGTCTGTGTCTGCATACAGACATTAGACACGTGTGTTCGTACTTACTTATTTCTCTTTTTCCTCATATTCACTTTTCAGTAACCTTTTTCAACCAACTTGGTGCAGTCGCCGTCTAGTCAACCGGAAGGTGTCCTTCGCAGCCACACATCACTTTCCTATCGCGCCAGCCATGCCGTCAACTCTACAGAGTGACTGCATTTGCCACAGTTCACTGCACAGTGCTGACATAATTGCGATTGCTCTGAGCTGCGTAAGGCAGAACACACAGCTACTCACGTTGTGCAGTTGGTTGCTTTAACTGCGAGTCATAACAAGGCAGCGCACAACATTAAATTACGCGTCGCAAGCCGGTAATTTCGTCACATGGCTACAGCACATGACAAAAAGGAATATCTGTACTGCTGACCGTGTGCAGGTGTCGCTAGTAATTGGGCCTGTTAGTGATTACTTGCCCGATGTATAAATAAGCGAAGTTAATTTTGTATTTGTGCGGAATTAAACACTATGCTTTAAGGATTCTGAGGTGTGTCATCCCCGCTGTGTGTAGAAAAGACTAATAGTGAGGTAAATATCAGTCATGAAACCACAACTATGGTAGTATGGATTTATGATGGTATTTAATAGCAAAAAATAACTACATGTTCCGGCCAATAGCGGCCATCTTCAGGTTATTACAATTTTGCTCAAAGAGTATCATATATATGCCTATATTGCGAGGTGATGCTGAGATCTCATCATCGTTAATTGTAGTAACCTGAAGATGGCCGCTATTGGCCGAAACATGTAGTTATGTTTTGCTATTAAATACCATCATAAATCCATACTACCATAGTTGTGGTTTCGTGACTGATATTTAACTCACTATTAGTCATGCCTTGAGGACCGAAGGGATAGGAGGTACAGCAACTCATTCTTACTTAAGTGCGTGACTTAACGACGCTCTAATTACAGACATCATATCGTGGGTGGTAAATGGCTAAATGAACATGCAGTGTTCATGTAATGATACCACAGTACTCAGAACAAACCCTGGCTCAGTGCAAATCCGTTCACCACAAATCCCACATGAAAGACCGGTGACAAATGTCCTTAGCCACAGCACAGGCTCCGCACTGCTTAATCTCAGCACTACATGGAGCTAAATAGTCAGCTCCACGCCCCGGCCACTTTAGCGGGCCCCAGACCCCGTCTGGACAATTGTCGAACAATACTCGCGGCTGATCACGTTACTTGCAAGTCGGTTAGGGCGACAATACAGTTGCGCCGAGCGGATGTGGCAACTTCTCTAACACGCCTGCACAGAAAATAGTCTAAACGTGCCTAACAGGCGACGTATGTAACCTAATCAGACAGCGAGATTTGCACCTATCATCAACGTGTTAATGAAGTGATGCTGTGTCGTCGGGTGGCTGGCTACCGGCCGTAGTGCCTCGAGGTCAGGCAGTCCGGCAATACATCAGATGCAGTTTTCCAGTTTTATGTATTTATGTTAAGAGGCGATTTCTTTCTCGAGGTTTCTGGGACGGGTGCGCAGTTTATTGCACATGTTCTGGTACGTACAGGTCTGGCGATGGCCCATAAATAGGCCGAAACTGGTGACCTTGTATTGTGTATGACGGAGTACTAAGTACATACATCTATTCCGATAAGAGTTAACCCTCAAAATGAAGGCTAAACCATTCTCCGAAACGCCGAAAGCAACCCACGCAACGACACAGCGTCACATCTGAGAAGAATTGAATCTGAAAATCTGAAATACTTGTTAGTCAAATTGCAGCAATATGAACTACGACCGGCACCTTAATGTGCACAGTGTTACAGGGCCACACTGCCATGTTATGAATTGGTGCTTACGGGAAATGAAATATGCATTGAACATGGTGAACAATTTGAACGACTTTTAATTCTTGCTAATTGCGTAATTGCACCCAGTTTCAGCCATCCACACACTCGGCCTCGTCTCGAGAAACCAATGGGCAGTACCATAGTGCGACTGACCGACCGCCAGTACATGCAGAGGCTGCAAGACAGGATTTGTGAAGAACGCCTGCAGAGACAGCGCAGGAGAATACAGGAGAGACGGGTACTGACTGTAGTTGCAGGGAGAGCAGCAAACTAACTAACTGACTAACAGCAACAGAGTCATTCTTCATCAGCTGACTGACACTTAACCTAGCCAAGAAATTTCTCGCACTTTATTTAAAGCGAAGTTTCCTTATTACATCCACAACAGTGCCACTTGTTCCTGTCTCACGACAAACCAACCCAGTTCACGCCCTCTTCCTAATTCCTTAACATCTGTTTTAATATTATCCTCTCACGCACCCCTAGATCCTGTCAGTAGCCTCTTTACTCCAAGTATACTCACTGAATCATTGTAAGCACTTATATTGTCAATATGCGTGCCACGTTTCCTGCCCATCTCGCATTCTTTCCCTTGACTATCCTAATAATGCTGTCAAGCAGTTGATACACTACAGCTCAGAATTATACAAATTTCTCCACCCCCTGTTCGTATATCCTGTTGAGCCAAAATATCTGACTCAGCATCATGTTGTGACATATCCTCATGAATGTATTTAAACATAATATAATTATTTTATCATCATCATAATCACCATCATTATTATTGGAGAAAAATATTTTCTGATATTCTAAAGAGAAAAATCTCTTTGCAGATAGCGATATAGGTGAAAGATAATATTTAAATGAATCTAAAAAACGCTTAAATTTGGGCCTAACAATTTTACTTCATAATAGGCACTAGTGATGGGCTGTTGTGAAACCAGGATTGAAACATTCTGTACCAAAAACGACGAGACTAATTATTAACTTGTTCTACACATAAAAATATCTGTGTCAGAATGTTAGCTGGTGCAGTCGGATTTGCCTGCCTTCTGCCAGCATTCTGTCGGCAGAGTGCCTGCAGGAGTTCACTATAGGCTGAATGGTAGTGCAACTGTCAGTCGATACAAACTCTCAGAGAAGGAAAGGCTTTATGGCCGTTACTTTTCAACTTAGCTTCAGAACGTGCCATTTAGCAAGGTTCAAGCAAACCAGCGGGTCAGCATAATGATATGAATTGGTTAAGTGAAGGTGTACGTTGTGAGATGAAACATCCCCATTGGTGATAACAAGTCACAAATACGTGTACTGAATTTATGTATTTTGGCTTGAATTGCGAGCAGTCACCAGGCCGTCTCCAAATGTTGATGCAGGAAATATTATATAAAGGCAAAGTGATCCCGTTACAGGCCCGGTGTGGCCCAGAGGGTGGGTAGAGGTATAGCTCTACTGTTCCATGACCGTGACACTAGAAGGGGGTGAGTGGTCAGCAACACGCCCCGGCCGCACTTTACCTCCGGGAAAGACCCGGTACCCATCGTACAAGAGGCTGGGTAGGAAACATTATATACCAGTATATAATTATTTGCATACTATTATGTAATTTCATACTAGGATACTAGTATATAATTACATCCTAATATACTAGCATATATTTTTTCCTGTATCAACATTTATGAAAGGCCTTATGACCGCTCGCAGTTAGAGCCGAAACATGTAGCGGTGAATGAACTGATACAGCCAGTGTTGTGTATGTGTGACTGACTGATTCAGTACATATACTTGTGAAAATGTAGTGCTATAAATAGACACCAATTCGCTTTGTTAGTCGCTAGTAAGGAGGTGGTTCTTAAAGTAAATGCCAAGAAAATTACATGTATTTCAGACCTCATTAACAGAATGCAGGGCAAAACTACAGCAACAAGATAGACAGAGAGTCCTAAAAAAAGTACAAGATTTCAAATATTTTGGTAAGGCACTTACTTACTTACTTATTACTTAATTACTTACTTTCTTACTTACTTATTTACCTACCTACCTACCTACCTACTTACTTACTTACTTACTTACTTACTTACCTACTTACTTACTTACTTACTACTGGAGCAGGGTCCTTCTCGAGACGCTAACCGGTTTTCAGTTAGTCATTTTATGGAACCCGAAGGTTCATTACCGCACTCACAAGTGCCCGCCACCTGTCCCTATCCTGAGCCAGCCTGATCCAGTCCATACCCCCACATACCACTTCCTGAAGATCCGTCTTAATATTATCCTCCCATTTACGCCTGAGTCTCTCATGTTGTCTCTATCCTTCAGGTTTCCCCACCAAAACCCTATACAAGCCTCTCCCTTCCCCCATACGCGCTACATGTCCCGCCCATCTCACTCTTATCGATTTTATCACCCACACAATATCGGGTTAGAGTACAGATCATGAAGCTCCCCATTACGTAGTTTTCTCCACTTCCTCGTTACCTCATCCCTCTTGGAAAGGCACTACGAAATCAAAATTGTGTGCATGAAGAAACTAAGAGAAACTGAAATTTGTGGAATTTCTGCTGCCATTCGGTCCAGAAATTTGGCTTCACTTTCCTCAATATAGACTTAAAAACGGAAAAATACGAAGCTGTAATTTCGCCGTTGTTTTTAGTGGGTATGGAACCTGGTCCTTCACATGAAGAAGCAGCAGAGGGAAAGACGTAACAGGAGACTGGAGAAAATGTCACACTGAGGAACATCGTGATTTTTACTCCTCACAACATACCATTAGTATGATCACATCAAGAAGAACTGAACAAGTGCGGGCGTGGGGCAGGCATGCGAGAAAAGACAAATGCATATCTTGATTTGGTGTGGAAGCATGAAGAACAGACACAATTTGGAAGACTTGGGCGTGGATGGGATGATAATATTAAAATAAAACTTAAATGTAGTGGGAGGACACGTACTGGATTTTTCAGGCAGAGGATAGCGCAAATGGCCGTCTCTTGTCTCACGGCAATTGTCCGTCAGATTGCACAAAATTACAGACGTTTCTTGCACAGCTCAGCAACCGTTAGCTTCTGAAAAAGGGCTCTGCTTCTTGGAATTATTAATTAGGTGATTAGTTAAGGTATTATGCTATTTTAGTAAAGAAGTTGCTACTTAAACAGATTATGTAGCAGTTTCTTAACCTCAAAATTTCACAGGGTCATAATTTGTATGACATTTGCCCCAAAAACAGCAATTTTTTTAAAGATCTGCAGGTATTGTGTGACACATATCACTGCCAAACATTACTTGGCGGGTTTCGGTGATTTATTAATATGAAGCACGTTGATCTCTGAATCTGTTCCTCTCTAGGAGCAGTATTGTCCAGAATTTAACTTGTTCCTCACAGGAAGCACACTGCTGTTCCATTAAAGATAACAAACATTTAACGTTGTGTACCACAACTGTGTGTTTAGAGAATCGTGACACATGAAGGCAATCTTTGTACAAAATGAAGAGATTTTTAATCGCGAATCAGGTGATTAGATGGTTACATTGTGCTTTAAAGTTAATACAGAAACATGCAAGTGGCACATTGTCTGACCACACTCAGCTGTGGAAGTGGCACATTGTCTGACCACACTCAGCTGTGGAAGTGGTACATTGTCTGACCACACTCAGCTATGGAAGTGGCACATTGTCTGACCACACTCAGCTGTGGAAGTGGCACATTGTCTGACCACACTCAGCTCTGGAAGTGGCACATTGTCTGACCACACTCA
>Ga0136643_10011322_pt1 | contig 13232 bp, 10 predicted proteins | sample TergutLab28metaG_FD_96883 | JGI IMG/M metagenome (GOLD analysis project Ga0136643, IMG submission 96883) | Labiotermes labralis P1 segment gut microbial communities from Petit-Saut dam, French Guiana - Lab288 P1 (version 3) (version 3) | ecosystem: Host-associated > Arthropoda: Insects >...
ACAGCACACTGCAATGTTATCAGCAGTCCGTGACAGCACACTGCAATGTTATCAGCAGTCCGTGACAGCACACTGCAATGTTATCAGCAGTCCGTGACAGCACACTGCATTGTTATCAGCAGTCCGTGATAGCACACTGTAATGTTATCAGCAGTCCGTGATAGCACACTGCATTGTTATCAGCAGTCCGTGACAGCACACTGCAATGTTAACAGCAGTCCAATTTTAAAGGTAAATTTTTTTTAAGGCTCGATTGCAGTCTCTGTCAACGATGAGGTATCTTTTCCTCTCGAATATTGCGCCGCGTCGCTGGGTTATTGGTTGCAGATGTCCCGAGTTTTCTTAGTTGTCTCATCTTCAATGGCGGATCCTTCGTAAACGTCGGGGACAGTTCGCCCAACGACACATCATCACATCTTCTGAACACTTCTCTGAATGTGGTATCGTGTTACTTCTCATGTGATTTAAGGATTTCGGGTTGAGTTTTTAGGTGCGTGCGCCTGTCGCGAAAGGTGCCTGTTGTAGCGCAGTGTGTGGTTTTTGGTCGGGGAGGAGTTAGGGGAGCTGGCGGTCGGTCCTACTGAGTGTGGTGAAGTGGCGAGGCGTGGGTGTTTATTTGCTTGGAACTTCACTGTGACAAAGACAGCTGTATTTACAGAGACAGAGAGTAGGTCTAGACCAATCACGGCGCTGTCGCTGCGTTATGACTCGCCTCCAGCCTACCGTTTGAAAATTCAACCGACCAAAAACCATGCACTGCACTATAGCTTTGTCATGTTCGTCCGCCTGTCCGTCCGCATATATCAGCACTGCTCCCATTGGACGGATTTCCGTGAACTGTTATATTGGGGTTTCTATGCAAGTCTGTCTCGAAAATTCAAATTTGGTTACACTCGGGCAAAAATGTCATGTACTTAACATGACCGAAGTGCGTCTTATTGTTAAAGGCAACATTAAATTGCCATAAATACGCTGTCTTCAACACAGATGTTGTCAGGCTGTTAGGGTTACCGAGGAGGTACAAACGTTAGGCGAATGCCCTGCACTATTACGTTACACGTACAATGCATAGCTTGTTTCTGTAATTGGCAATACTTAGTGTGTATGTGGCTAAACTGTAGATGTCACTTGATATGATTCCAGGAAGTGTAACATTTTACGTACCTCCTTCTGTAATCATCAAGTAAGCACGCACAACTCTTCAGTATTTCACATTATTTATTTCTTTCAATTTGTTCATTACGAAATTAAATCAATTTATGTGATTATTGTACTAGTACTACTTACAATAATTGTATCCCATTTTAAAATGAAATATAAAAATACCTACAACGTCTGCTGAGTGTCGTTATCACGCAGCAGACGATTCTTAACCAAACTGGTGATCTGATGTAAATTTATTGAGAGCCTTTACTCGTCTACTTACTGTTTTCATGGGTCTTCGCTCCACGACCGCAGCCCAGGTACATTTGCGCGTGAGTTTCGACATATGTTATATTGTTTCGTGGTTGTTCGGCTAAATGTTGAACAATTTTCGGGAAGTATTCTTCCCTTTGTAGAGTTAGATAAACGTATCGTCCTCGTGACTTAATTTTAATGTTTAAATTAATAGAACTTTATGCACATGATTTGTTTCACGTATACAAAATTGTGTGACGTAACTTCTGCGACCAGAACTTTCTGAGTTCTAGAATTGCCGCAGTCAGCTGTTCGTACTGTCTTGGTAGGTCTGTGTTGATCTCAGATCTGTTACTGTGTCTTCATGCTCGTCAGTTGATGTATATTTACATGGACCAGTGCTTGTAACCGATCACGGCTGCCATGTGGGCAACACTACAGCTTCATCTTTTTTTTCACATCACCGCACCACCACCGCATTAACCACACACCGATGTATTTTAATGGACTATTTTAATAACTGTAACTTTAGTAAGCACAAACTAATGCGCTCCCTGATGATGGTGTAACTGTAACATCGAAACATGTCGGAGCTGTTTTAATGTAAATTTAATTTTTTTTAAAGGACATTTCACTAGTGCATCAGTTGGTGAATAAATAAAACTTTGATACAACAGCTTCATATTCGGGAGGGTGTATGTTGACATCTCGGGCCAAAATTTGGCTATCCTGATTGTTTTGTGGTTTTACTAATTTTTTGGGGGCAGATCTCGCGATGTTCTATCGAAGTTTATGTACAGGGGTGCTGATAAGTCCTTAGCACTACCAGGAAAGGAACAAGCGAATGTTTCTGTCAGAATGGTGTTAATTTCCTTTGGCGCCTTGCCTTGCAGAAAAAAAAAACTTGAAAACAGCTCGCGTCTCGATGTTGTTGAAATCGCGCGGGTCCCTAAAATGTTTCCGAGCTTGTTTCCTTCCTGGTCGGGCTAAGGACTTATCAGCACCCCGGTAGTAGATCCGCTTCATTCCACGTCCATTCCATTCATCATAGGGTGATATATTATAAACTCATATATTCTTAGCGTCTTTGAACATTTACATGCAGAAGTAGTAAATCTTTAAATTTTATGTACATGGGTCCGTGCATCGTGAATCGAATTTAACAATTTTCCAACTAGATGCGACTTATTCAGTAATGTAATAAACTGAATAAGTCGCATCTAGTTGGAAAATTGTTAAATTAATAACTCTTTTTTACGTCGAAGTGTCCAAACGTATTTGGCTGAACGACTGACTTTCACTAAAAGTTTTACTTTCCGGAGAGCTGTGAGTGCTGTGTCAAGCGAGAACTGTGATAGATAATTATGCTTGGGTCAAGTTATTGTAAGACACTTGTAGTGTTTGTGTTGATAGCGCAGTGCTTAGGCACAGGAGTCGGCATCTGTAGGCGTTTGCGTTTGTGGAAGAGTCCATCAGAGCGTACTGTACCTACCAAGTTGGCTTCATCTTATTCCTGCGCGAAACGCCATCTTGACTACTTCGTGAACAAATTAAAGTGGTCTTTGTAATCTCGTCACTGAAGCGTTAGAGATTGAGATAAGCAGTCAGGGAATGAGGACCCCGCATTGCCTCTGCCCTCTTGCGCTGTATTGTCACTTTATCAGCAAAATGTTCATATAATTGTCACTGAACTGCTGCTGCAGCATTGCAGGTTTGGAGAGGTTGTTATTGCAGTGTGGGAAACTTGCCAAGTTTTCGACTTCTCTATGTGTTAGCGCTGGGTATAGTTGTCAGTGAGTATCCGCCCGTGGGCGTCACGTCGTCTCACTATAGACGGCAGCACGGGAAGTGAAACCCCGCTGAATGTATTTCCGATTGTTGAACAGCATCTGTGTAGAGAATTGGTCGGGTGACGGGGGTCAGAAAATGATACAATCAGTGGTATTTTGAAAGTGCATAAAATTGTTACTATTGCTATTTGTGTGTTCGTTTTATACGGTTTGAACCGTTTCTCTCAAACAAACGACGAAAATCCTTCTAAAATATATTGCGTATTTTACACAATTGCTCACACAAAATATGGGCTCTGTTGAATAGTAGATGCTGAAACTAATGTTTGAGGTAAATTATATTGATTACTTCATATCACACTTGAGTATTCAACGTCTTACTCTCCATTTCAGTTAAATGTGTTATAAATCCCATAGCTGATCTTAAAACTTTCTAAACCTCTGCGAGATGAGAGCACAAGTTTTTCCCATTTACACTCCAGATTTTGGACATTACAAATGACAAATCGCAGACATGTGGAGATGTGAGGTATTACTGTTATGAATGAATGAGTCCTTAGGATGGAGTGGTGAAGAGTGGGGGCATGGAACGTCGTGCTTGCTTGTACACGCTGGTAGGTAAAACGGGGGGAAGATGCCATCACTCTTCAGTACTCACTAATTATCAATTCGTGTTGTATTAACGTAAAGATTTAACTAAATCTGACGGACTAATGACCTTTTGTAATTAACTGAGGACATTTGAAAGTTTTTCTTTCTTCATTTAAGCCTTTAAGTTGGCTATAATTTCACATAGCCTCCCGACTCATAGTTTTTTCTTGTTGTGCGTCTAATAAAGTGCTGCGTGACCCGATTTGAACCTCTTTTGATATCTCCGTGACGTCAGGAAATTTCATAAAACGTTGGTGTTTGTGTAGTGAAGCTAGCCGTGGTACTACTGCATTGCATGTTAAATTAATGACTGTATTTGGATCCTGAATTCACTTGACGATGGCATCGATTAACAGAAGATGAGTACACGGAAGGCGGTAATAACAACAGGAGTTCCTTTGAAACGCAGTCGCTGGCTTCATTAGTGAGAAACTCATTAGACACACAAAGAACTTACATATGTATGGAAGGCACGAGCAGTAAAGGGCTTGCGTGTCATGTTGATAAACCCTAAACGTTTTGCGATGCGGTATCTTCAAAATATCCTTATGAAAACGTCCTAAGAACGGAGAATTGGTAGCCCTTCTTTTTTTTTCTTCTTCTTCTTCTTCTTCTTCTTCTTCTTCTTCTTGGTTTTCAAAACCGTCTGTCCTCCAAGTGGAAAACCTTATAGGAAAGAGTGGGAGGACAATCCGTAGGTTAGTCGTGCACAAAGTAATGACTCTTTGTTTTCTATTGTATACCGTTTACGATTAGGGCATTCAAATGTTCACATAACTTCAATACGAAATTGGCATAAACACCGCGAATGCTTGAACTGGTGGATGGGGAGATACTGCTGTATACTATGTGCCAACAGCGCTGCTGGCGTCCTGTCCATCTGCAGTACTTCCTCGCAGGTCGGCCGTGGAGGTCCTTCTCTTGTAGCGACCGCCTGTGTTCTATCACTGCTCGGATACTGCAGTGACGCTGTTCACGTACAGATGGAATATGAGGTAGCGCAGTGCTGTATATTACCAACATAACAGAGGTCGTATATAAGGGGGCTATTAATTTCTTACGGCATTACGTAAGATGTGTAAGATGAATGTTAAGAATACAGATCTGTCCGTTTCCTTAATGGTTGTTATTTTAAAGAAGAGCGCAGTAAACATTTGTAACTGGAAGTTCTAATTAAGGCATGAGGTCTTATAGCTTCAAATTTTCAATTGCTTTTGGGACTGTGTACAAATCGTGCATTTAGTTACTGCTTAATGCACTTCGAACCTCTCTTACACAAAATGGAAGACGGTACGTAGGAATTGGTGTACAGCACCGTAGTTTTGAGTACATGGCCCTTTCGATAAGATTTGAGATACAAGTCAGTTATGTTTTTGGACATAGTCGATCCTGTGAATCTAAAATTCCCGCGTGTCTCCATCTTCACATGGTGGAAAATACTCTCGCGTTTCGTAATAATTTGTTGTCTGTGCCTTTCATAGTGACCAGTAATTATACATGATAGTTCAACTTTCTGTCATTCTTACGTCTTACAAGATGCTGTAAATCAATTGCAGGTGTTGAAAAATCACTGCACACGTTGAAGAGATCCTCTGTGAAATGGAGGCTAACGTCTTTAACATTGCCGGCGAAGTCACATTGAGTGTTGGTTATTCAAATTGCAGGTTAATCAGAGAAGTTTCCGATTGTGTTCTGGAGCGCACTGAAGACTCACACTACTTGTACTTGGAGTCCGGTTATTCCAACAACCTGTTGGCTGTTAGAAGCCTGCTGTGTAAACCTCTTTTTAAAGAGTTGCGCATTAAGCTAAGGTACCTGTTAGAGACGCTGCAGCCTATGAAGTTGAAACATTGTGCCTACCTTTATGTTACGTAGAAGCAGGGTTCGCTCTTAGAAGTTTTCATGTAATTGAACTTTACATGAAGACATGAAACACTGGTTAATAAACCGAGAGGTAGGCCGAACTTAGTTAATAAAGTTCACAGAAAAGCTTCCTTTGGTAGATTTTCGGTATTAACATTTTGATCGTGTGTGCTTGAGTTTTAAAATTCGACACGTTTCCCGCCGGTATCATGGAAGGCGATAAAATCGGCTGGGAAATTCTTGTATATGTATTTTGTCGCACCATTGCTGATATTTGTACCAAGGGACAAACATATCTTGGCAAAACTAATCTGTTGTGACAATTTACATAGCTCGGGCGATATTTTTACTGTTGTCCTGTAACGATATTGTTTTGGGCGTTATCGCTAAGGAGAAGTAGTAAGGAAAGGGGAGCTGGAGGACGATAAGATGAACAAGTCAAGGAAGAAATTAGGGGAAGGCGGAGAGAGAAAAGAGAAACAAATAGGTAGGTTTTAGAGACACTGAATTTTCGCCGGGAGCTACCCCAAATACGTATACTGTGATAAAATTTAAATTTAGGTAACGAATGTAGGATTATTCAGGAAGTGCGTTGTATGACGGTGTACCTGCTAATTATTTTATGCAAAATAATCTCTGTTTTCTTTATTTTTTCTCTGTACAGAGAGCTGTAATTTTTGTGGAGTCGCCATTGTGAAGATTATCACAGTGCATAGCAAATGCTTCAGTAAAATTGGAATGGTAGTCGGTTACCCTCGATGCAAGCTTGGCTGCGCCGTGGTCAGGGGCACCATAGCAACGATCTAGTATCATTGAAGTGCAGTGGGGCAGCTAGACTGGAATTTGTTGACCGTAACTGTGCCGCACGGGAAGCCTAACGGCTATTACAATGGCCTGCACAAGTTGAATAATGTGTGTCTGTAACTGTGGTTCTGGTACAACGATGTCTTGATAATAACGACACTGGTTTCTTGCTATTAAACTCACGAAGCTAGCGAGATTTTACATTTCTTGGATCACTCACCAACAGCGTCGTTCATACTTAATCAGAAGTAATCAGTATCCTCATCTACTGCCCTGAATATCGGAATGTCACGATCGAATGGCTGAAACTTGTGCATCTTACTAGGTAGGTCCCTGGCTCGAATCACGGCTCGTAGACTAGATATTCTGACTTTTTTTTCCGGGTTTTCGCAGTCCGTCGTGTTGTTGACATACTAGAAGTTGATGTTTCTTTTGTCATATTTCCATGGTGTGGCATGTTCTGGTTGTGGTGTTTTTGGTTACGGCACTGTGTAATTTTTGGGATGGATACCGGACCTTTGGAGGGAAGTAACTCCATCTACCGGGTGGAAAGGCTATGTAAAAACGAACCGTACTCTCACCTTCGTCTCTGCTATAACAAACGGACCTAGTTCTACAAACCTGACGATGGAGGCAGAATGTTATTCCGAAACATCGGTATTCGCCTAAGAGATTTATAAAAGGAGATGGCTTTCAGATACTGCAAGCTTTGTTAAGGCTTCGTTGCTGCATAGGCTTTGTATAGAAAGCAGTCGGCCGCCGGGTCTGGTCCGGCCGTGCAGTGCATTCACACGTGCCTGCTGCTGCGTTTTAGTGAAGGGAATTAGAGCCGTGTATGTTCTGTGTCTGTCTGTCTGTCTGCAGCTGCGTGTCGCAAATATAATGGAAATGTTTATAAGATTAAGATAATGTAAAGGAAATGAGCACTTTTGCATTATTTTCAGTATTTAACCCTTTAATTACGAAGCTTAGATTGCTGTATTTAAGGACCCAGTCCGTACCGCGCTGTAAACACTTTTCATCTCTGTTATAAAAACCAATCAGTTTATGGTGTAAGTGGAACAAGTCGCTGTTTGTTCTCAGATAAATAAAAAACACATAAATACAGTGTGGGCAGAGTGTACAGCTGTTGAATGTTAAACTGTTGGTGCATCACGTAACCATTAAGCTTTAAAAGGTTAACAAACAACTGCGCTTAATAAAGTATAATAAATTGCAAATCATAGAACACAAAGAATCACAAGTCCATCACTCCTCTTCAGGTATTCATGACTCTCACTATTATAATTGTTTTGTTCAGTTTGAACCTGTTTGTAATCCATATTGCTTGTGTAAGCCTGCTTCACATTTTCAGTTTTCTGTATGGACAGATGAGGCATTCACACTGAAAGTGTACAGTAAAGATGGCTTCTGCTCGTGGTGTGGCCAGCAACCAAAAAAGAACGGTTCAACGAAGTTACGGTAACATCAAACAGAAAAATTTTTTTATTTTGCTGATGCGATGGTTCCAAGTGTGGACGCAAACATTTTGTCACAGCCTTGAAGAAAATTCGAATTATTGGCATGCTCTTTGTACATCTGGCTTCGTTCGAAAGTGGGCCTGATCGTCGCATAATTACTGTTAGAATTGAGATTAAGTGGGGATGCGAGAAAATGTGGCTGTGTTACTCAATCGGAAGTTCAGCCTCACTTAAATAACGTCATTATTTTAAACTGATAACAAACTGGGTCTCTTGCATTCTTGCCTGGCATGCAAACAGAGGCCGACCAAGGCTTTACATGTTGCAGTTTTTGCACGTGGTTTTTGTGGTCAGTATGTCGTGTACACCCAGTCATTTAAAACCAGCTTATTTCGTCTGTGGTATGAAATTAAGTGGCTGGGGTAGCGTAGTTGTTATAGAGACCGACAGTGGGCTGGATGATCCGCGATTCGAATCCCGGTGGGTGGTGAGAATTTTATCGACTTAAGTATGAACATTTGCTGTCCTGGGTAGTTGTGCCGATCGAAGTGGTCGCACTTACGTGAACTATACTACCTTATACTGAATGCTGCAGTGGGTTCGAGTTTTACCTCGATCGTGGGTATGTGTACCTTCTGTGTTTGTGTTGTTCTATATAGATAGATGCCTTGTAACGGGCCGATCCCTCGTCTAGGGAGTCCTGCCCGTTATTTACTAAACACTTCTGAAACCCGGAGAACGGAAGGCCCTAGGTCTCATTGGCCTATAATAAGTAAGATTAGATTGGACTATATGAATGGATAGACGGACTGACGGGTAGATGGGTAGCTACGAAGGTAGGTTAGGTTAGGTTAGGTTAGTCGATTGGCAGGCAGGTAGGTAGGTAGATAGCTAGGTCGGTGGATGGGTGGACTGATAGATCAGACGGGTGATTATTGATGTAGAGTTTTACTTAGGAAAATTGCGTATTCTGAACTAATAGAAATGGGTATGGGTGTATATATATATATATATATATATATGGATGGAAATGAGTAGGTGGAAATGAGACTTGTGCATGATCTGCTTGTGGCATGGTTATCACTAATCTCTTACAGCGGTTTCCAGAACATGTCAACCAATCTCCGACAAACCTAAGTATGATGTAATAAACCACTCGAATGTTTCACGAACGTGTATTGACAGAAATTTGAAACAATCTTAGAATAATGCTTCTGAACAAGCGTAATATCTAAATATGTTGTGTTATTAAAGTGTAAGTCAGATCTGTGTCTTTGTGTATGTACGCCCGCAGAAGGGTGGAAAAGGGGATTAGGATTGCACGGAATACACACAAGGCGAGTCTGGAGGGAAGGTCAGTATTTTTGAGGTTATAGTATCTGTCATTGTGAGAAAGAAAGTTCGTATGGATGTGTGTGTAGTTCTGAATGTTACCGAGTTAGAGCTGTATGAATCTTCAAATACGAGAGCGTTGTGAATGGTAATACAGTAAGAATAATTTTAGTTTTAATTTAATGTTTACATGACAGATATGTTACAGTTCACAAGAATTGTTCGAAAATCCCAAAGTCAACCTCAGCGCACTTTGCAGTTCTTGTACGAACATAGCGTGTTGTCCGTCTGAATTGATCTTCACGTTCCTGTACGCAGGCAGCAGCATCCAGAATGCTTGCGTGCAATTCCTCTTGTGCATCCACCTTTATTTTGTAAATTTAGCTCTTCATCCAACCTCACAAACAAAAATCTAACAGAGTTATATCTGGAGTGAAGAGGGAAGGAAGAACATCGCACGCCAGATTCAAACAGCTCTGTCTTGGTAACCATTCAGAATTAGAGGCATGTTCATGTGAACCTTCTTTGCTCTCAATGACCGATATTATCACCTCCCAAAATAATGACATTTTCTTCTGAATCACTCTGTCTATATTAGCATTGGCCAGCCAAGTGCAGTTATATGTGCTCATGATAGACAACATGTTCTTCTGAAATGCCAGTGTATAGTTACCAGATCACACGGCATCACATCCCAGCAGAGAGTTGTCTTCTCAAGTCAGGCTCTACGATTTCAGGTCTTGTAGTCGAACCCACGGCCTGTCGATTACGAAGTAAGCGTGTTGACCAGCCATCCACGTCAAAGTCTGTAAGCGCCCTCAGATCTTCGCCGTGCACGAAGATATGCCTGAGAGGCATTATTCCATTATTTAACCCTGGAAGCTGAGATAAGTCACAAAACAATTACGACAACTGGTCTTGGGAAGTCTCTGGTACGAACGAGGTTGTCTAAAGTGGCTCTGAAGAACTACGCCATTTCAGGCTCCTCTGTGGGTATATCCAGGAAACGTAGTGCGGCGACTGCTGCAGTGCGAGTAATTCTGGAAGAAGGCGAATGAAAACTGGCAAATAGTGTGATCGGCTACACAGTTCCTACCGTTATGTGAACCATATCGTCTGCGCTCCACAGTAGCTCTTCCATCCCCGATCCCAGGATCTCGCGTCTATCCCCCCTTCCCTCCCACGGCCACTCGTGGCCCAATTCCTGATCCTGGATCAAACAAGCAGCATGGAGAGAAGTGATAAGGAAGGAAAAAGTTTATCCACTGGCGCCATAGTTTTAACATTCAATCACAGTAACAAACAGAATGTCACAGTTGAACAGTTGCACTTTGTAAAGTATGTCTGAAAAATGTTCGGAAATCCTATGTCAGACTTGAACACTTTGAAGCACAAATTTCGGGTGGCAAATGTTTGAACTCGAGTTTCCGCCTCACAGCAGACACATTGCTCGTTATGAGGACCATTCTGTTAATTCTGTACGTGGAAATGATCTTTGTTTATTCGGAGATGTATTTGGAATACATCAATACGCTGTGTTGCAGGATGCATATCATTTTGGATATTCAAGGAGTGGTACTTATACTTACCACCGTGATTTAAAGGTCTAATCAGTGCATGCAAAATGGGACGAACAAACACGTGACCATCATTCCACTTCAGCGGACTGTCAACGCAATCCTCCAAATGTACGTGTACGTGTATTTGTTAGCCGTACTGCACAGAGAGGCTTTTATTAACGGCTAGTTGTGCCCGTGTTATTAACTGTCACGTAACAACAGTTAAATATTTAATTTTAAAAATACTTTTAGTGTTAATAAACATTAAAAATTGTACTTACTAATGTTTGATGCTGGTTATTTCTTTCGGAGATCAACGGATCCCAAACAGCATGTTAACAAGAAACTAAAACTTTCTGACACGTGTAAATAAGAAATAAAGCGTTGAAATCGAGAGTCCTGCCTCAGGTTGAGGCCAAGGGAAGTACATGAGATATGTTAGCTTCTCTTGCCCTCCGCTTGCGACAGCACTGTCAATTTTTAACGTTCGGCATTTAAAAAACAGTTTTTGAGAAGGAATTAATAAAAACAAATGAGATTACCAACAATGTCAACCATAAGCTTTCTAAAAATGTTTATCTTGAAAAGATCCATTCAATAGTTCGGTAGATCATGATGACGCCAACAGACCTTGCTGTCTTTATATATATATATAGTTGACAATCAGTACGACCGATCAGAGACATGAAGCACTTTGTCTGGAGGGAGATCAAATTGAATACGTTTCTACGTCATGTACGTTCTTCGAGATATAGTTATTCTAATAATTCCTGCTACTAATGAAGCGGGTATGTACTTTAGGATCATTAAATTAGCCTTTAAGCAGCTATGTGCCGAGGGTCACGGGTTTAGGAATGTAGTTGTGTTTGTTCTGTGATTCGCACCCAATCTGCAGGTTTACTGTACGACATAGACCAGAGTAATTAAACGCCTTGTGTTTGTATTTGTCGGGGCTTTTTAAAGAGGGCCTGAAAATTCTGACGTGAATTAATTTTTACGGGAAATTGAGCGTAAAATGTCTATTGAATACGAGTTTCAATTAATAAAACTGTCATTTATCTTAGTAACAAAGTATGTAATTGAAAAAGTTAACTTTTTTTAGATGTAATAGGTCTCATGCTACAACTTCGAAGCCGCTGAAAGCGCACACAGTGGAATAAAAATTTGTAGTAGGGCTGCCCTAGCTTGAACAGTTCTCTTATGTGGAATGAAAACTGGACAATGGAAACGAAATACAAAGACAGAATTGTAGCCACAGCAATTAGATTTATGGGACTAACAGCGTAACACATTTGATTGGACCATACAAGGGGCGAGGACATGGGGTCTCACTAAAAACTGAATCCATGTTAGACAAAACACAAACATAAAACCAGTTGTTTTCAGGATTATTTTACCCGTTCTTGAAATGTAATAAGCTGCTCGCTGCTGCTGGTTTTCAGCGTCTGAACATTGAAGAATATTACAGATAGCTTCACAAAATTTAAGTTCCAAATATAAAATTCTTTCTACCTGTAATTCGTACGGATCTTTGTTCTAGAATACGACTGTATGCCAGCACAAAGGCGGCACAACATTTATTGTATTATCGATGTTTTACTGGTACATGTTTCGGCCCAGTGTCAGCCCTCATTATACAGTCCATTTTGCATATGCATATCAATAGGTGACATGCAGCCACAATTTCGTATACTGGTAAATGTATATCTCTAAGTTTTTACAGTAGCTTGGTTCTTCTTTATCTTCCATCTTCTTCCACTAGCTTTACAACCCTTTGTGGGTTTTGGCTGTCTCAACCATGTCAACAGTGGACTGGTGCGGAACTATAACATTGCAATAACGTTACAATAATATTAATATATATATTCCTATTTTCAAAAGGTACACATATGAACCTATGGGAGGCCTTATACATGCAAGCATTCCGCCAACACGGGATACTGATTGCAGAACAGCAGGTCGGTGACTCCAACCCTCTCTACGAACTAATAAACACAACAAAATCCTTCCGCATAACTTACTGCCAGTATCACGTAGCGAAGCACACAATGCACATCCATAGCAGGGCACTGTTCGCAACATAACATTACACAACACGGTAAGCATAAATCTCACATCAGTCCAACAAGCCTAATTATTTGCGTACAAAGTTTATTCTAGTAATTAATTGACGATGCATACTTGGTATAGTTTATATTACAGGCATGCTGCCACAATACCCTACTAGTGCAACGAAGTTAATTTATGACTGATTTTAATGTGGCTTTTAATGTGACTTTAGCAAGGCAAAGAAATGCAGCTCCCTGATGATGGTCTTAGGACCGAAACATGTCGGAGCAGTTTTAGTGTTTTAATGTGTAAATTTTATATAAGTG
>Ga0136643_10011325_pt1 | contig 13229 bp, 12 predicted proteins | sample TergutLab28metaG_FD_96883 | JGI IMG/M metagenome (GOLD analysis project Ga0136643, IMG submission 96883) | Labiotermes labralis P1 segment gut microbial communities from Petit-Saut dam, French Guiana - Lab288 P1 (version 3) (version 3) | ecosystem: Host-associated > Arthropoda: Insects >...
AAAAACAAGAAAAATATCTAGACATCATACAAAGCAAAACGGAAGCTATTGAGTACATCATCAAACAGCTTTTTATGCTCTCAAAACTGGATGTTGGGGATTTCCCATTGAATCTTGAGGCAATCGATATCGAAAACGAGCTGACTAAGCTGATAATAGGCCTAATTGATGAATACAGAGAAATAGGGTTAAAGATTAATTTGCATACGGATGCTTATGGCAAGATTGTAGTCATTGACATGGTGCAATTCAAGAATATTATAGAAAATATCCTGGGCAATAGTGTGAAATATTGTAACCGCAAAGATGCCAAAGCATGGGTGTACTGCAAAAAAACTAGCAATGATAAGGTTTCCATAATAATAGAAGACAACGGCCCAGGAGTTCCGGAAGAAATACTATCAAAGATGTTTGATATATTTTTCAGAGGGGATGTATCTCGAAATAACCCGGCAAAAGGCAGTGGTTTAGGGCTCGCCATTTCATCTAAGATTATACAGGGTATGAAAGGTTCTATTAGGGCTGAGAATATACCGGAAGGCGGACTAAGAGTTATAATAACTTTACCAATAAAAAAGGGTGGGATACCGGGTGAAGAAAATACTTATAATTGAGGATGATATCGCAATTGCGGAAATCCAGCGGGATTTTTTACAAATCGAAGGATTTGATATAACCATAGCAACTAATGGCCTTGAAGGCTATAAACAAGCCCGAAATAAGCAGTATGATTTGATATTACTCGACCTAATGCTTCCCGGCATGAATGGCTATGAAATATGCCGCAACATACGAAGTGAAGTAGATATACCAATAATAATGGTGACAGCAAAAGGCGAGGATGCAGACAAAGTAAGGGGACTAGGCCTAGGAGCTGATGACTATATATCAAAACCATTTTCCCCTACAGAGCTAGTAGCGCGAGTAAAAGCTAATCTTGCCCAATATGAAAGATTAAAAGCCAAGAATCAAGCACAAGGTACACGAGGCAACGAAATAAATGCAGGGGCGGTATCGGTAAACCTATCCACTCACCGTGTTTATGTACATGGCACTGAAGTTGAGCTAAAACATAGAGAATATGAGTTGCTGGTATTTCTTATTTCCAATCCCGATATGGTGTTTAGCAAAGAGCATTTATATGAACGTATATGGGGAATGGATGCCATTGGAGACTTGAAAACCGTTGCAGTCCATATAAATAGATTACGGGAGAAAATTGAAAAAGACCCCCAAAACCCGGTGCATATACAGACAGTTTGGGGGGCTGGTTACCGGTTTAGAATATAGAATATGGCTTAACGCCGCTCTTGCCTTTGGGCAGGGGCGGCGTTTTTGTTTACCTTTTATTTAACTTTCTAGGGTTTCTAGTTTACCGCTGTACTTTATTATAAACCCAACTTAAATACAGCAATTCACCTTTAAATCGGCCCCGCATGCCGCCCAAAAAGCGTTGAAGCGTCCGCTATTTTCGGCTCGGGCGGGACCGTTTAAAGGAGGAATTGCTATAACCGAAAAGGAGATGGATTATGAAATTATTTAGCATTAGGAAAAACATGTTGTTAGTAGCAATTTGGGGAGCCGTGATTGTTACAGGTTTACTAGCGTTGGGGGCTATTGTTGGCGGTATTGAGGGTTTAGCAGCATTTAGTAGGATTCACAGCTTTTTTGTGAGGTTTGGGCTTGTTTACACATCTGTTATGATTTTAAAACATCTTTGGATCAAAAAATCCGGATTCGTAAGTCAAGCCATAAAGGATAACCGGGGTGTCAAGATTGCAACCGCCGTTATATTTCACATAGTGCTTCATATAATTTCTATACATTTAGCTGTAGCCTATACTGTGTTTCACATAATCCAACATAAAAGGAGAGCTACTATATGAAAACTTTAAATAGCAAACAAACCAAAATTATTGTAGATATTCTGATGGCGATTTTTCTTGTTTTATCTTTTATACGCTGGGAAGACAGCAATTTTATATTCCATGCCATTGTGGGAACGGCTTGCGCCTTGCTTTTTACTCTTCATGTGTTCATTCATCGTAAGTGGTTAAAGGCCGTGACTAGGTCCTTTTTGGACGGCAAAATAAAAAAATCACTAAAAGGAAAATATATAGTTGATATTCTCCTTCTTGTGATTTGGGGTGTGGCTATATCAACAGGCTTCCTCGCCATTGGATATTTTTCATTGGGAATTGACGCTATGGCGGCATTTAGCAGGCTGCATGGCGTTACTTCAAGGGCTGGACTTGTGCTTATTGGGATCCATATCTTCCAGCATATACCTCAAATTAGGTCTTATATCAGTATCAAAAAACCCCGACAGGTAGGCTAATTCCAAAAGTATTGCTGGCTTCATTTTTTATATGAGTGGCTACGTCGTTTTTTCCTATTGCATATGCGGCGTGATACGCTCTTATTAAATGGGTTTTGTATATATGCTCCTCCTCTTCTAGCTTATAATAGCATGTTGCCATAGCTAGCAGTATTTCCGGCACATTTTTTAGGTTATTGTATTCGCGGCATGTTTCTAGGGCGATAGTGCTGGCTTTGAGGGCTTCTTTATATCTCTCGGCACTGATTAGGATGTGGGAGAGTATAAAATGTAATGACGGGAAGAGGGCTGCGGCATCATCTTCTGATGCTTGAATGTTTTCTCTGGCTTGTATTATTGATTCGATCATAGAGATTGCTTTATCATGTTTTCCTAAAATAGCAAGGCTTTGTGCCATACCCAGGGCGATGTAAATTTCATTATAGGTCATTCTGTATGTTGAAACTAGAACGATATCGAAGTTTGGCTTTGACATTTCCATTGCCTTTTGCAGTTTTTCAAGTTCCTCCTTTGGCGGCATTTCTTCTATCGATATTTTTATCAAGGTCATGAGTTGCTTTATGAAGGGCTGATTTATTAGGGGGCTGGTTTCCATTGATGCTATTAAATCTTTTATTTCGGATTGGCTACTGGATTTCATTTGTCTTTTAAGTCGTTTATAGATGCGATAGCTATCGTATTCGTGAGAATCTAAATACAGTAGCCAAAAATCATCTGTTGGGTGGCCTAGTAGTTCTAGAGTTGTGATAAATTGCCATATATCCATGCTGGCCTCTCCAGATTCTATCCTTGAAAGCTGTCTTACGCTTATAAAAAGCTGTTCGGCCAGGTTTTCTTGGCTTAAGCCTAACTCTTTTCGCATCTTTTTAACTAGTGCACCGTTATTGATTTTCATTGGCAGCCTCCTTTTTTGGCATTATAGCAAAAACCCCAGGGGTTTGTTTTTCACCCTGGGGTTTATTGCATATACTTTAAAAAGAGGACTGCCTAAATCTCTAAGTAGCCGCCATGATATGTCACTGCGCCTACCATTGGATAGCCTTTAATTTTTTCTAATGATTTCATTCCTAATTCCATATCTTGTGTATGGGTTGGATTGGGGCCGGATAATTGGCCGTCGGTTATATTTGCCCCATCTCCGCATACCATTATACGGCTTTCGTGTAAGTACAATGTAATATGTCCCGGAGTATGGCCCGGGGTATGCACTACTTCTATGCCGCCGCATATGGGTAAGACTTCTTTGTCTTGAAGTTCTTTGTGGAACTTGATTTGCATTTGTCTGTACATTTTTTGCGCTCTTTTACAGCCGAATTTGTGCAGCAGTGGAAGATTATTGTATTTTTCTAGCATACTTGCAAGTTTTACCGGGACTTTTCGCCCGTCTAGATATGGCGCTTCTTCTTTATGAGTTATGATTTGGACATTGGGTGCCTTTTTTTGCAGTTCCAATGTGCTTCCTATATGATCCATATCCTGGTGGGTTATTATTATGTGGGTTAATTTTTCTGCCGATAATCCTTCTGCTTCAATGGCCTTTGCTATTATCTTACCTTGTTTTGGGAAGCCTGTGTCTATTAATACCAGATTTTTATCATCCCAGGTAAGAACCGGATTAATATTGGGCATACCCTTTATTGGTGATGGTAGTGATAGTATGGCTACGTTTTTGCCTATTTTCATGCTTATCTCTCCTTTCATTATTAACTATATTACTTTGAGAATAGAGCCAATACCATGACAAAAGCCGTCATATTAATTGACCAATTTGATGACATCTTTTGTCCGGTTAGGCCAATATCTTGACAACTATCTCAAAACTGATATGATACGAGCCGACAACTAAATAAACATCAAGAGAGGTGGAGGGATCAGGGCCCTGTGAAACCCAGCAACCGGCTACTGCACGGTGCTAATTCCCCCGGAAGATTACTCTTTCGGAAGATGCGCTTTGGTTAAATCCAAGAAACGTAAAGCCCTGATGAGGGCTTATTTTTTTGCCGCTAAGCGGACAGGAGGTTTTGTTATATGTACTTATTTACATCAGAATCAGTAACCGAGGGCCATCCGGATAAGATTTGCGATCAGATTTCTGACGCGGTGTTGGATGCGATTCTTGCCAAGGATCCAAAGGCTCGCGTAGCTTGCGAGGTTTGTACTACCACAGGCATGGTGCTTGTTATGGGTGAAATAACCACCAACTGCTACGTAGATATTGAAAAAGTAGCCAGGGATACCATCCGGGAAATTGGCTATACTAGCGGGGATATGGGTTTTGATGCCGATGCGTGCTCGGTTCTTGTGACCCTTAGCGGCCAATCCCCTGATATTGCTATGGGTGTAAACGCATCACTGGAATCCAGAGGCTTGGCAGAAGCAGATACAGGGGCTGGCGACCAGGGTATGATGTTTGGCTATGCCTGCGATGAAACCCCTGAGCTTATGCCGCTGCCTATTGCATTGGCTCATAAGCTTGCACAGAAACTGGCCGAGGTAAGAAAAAATAATACCCTACCCTACCTACGCCCAGACGGAAAAGCCCAAGTAACCGTGGCTTATGATGATGACAGAAACCCGGTAGGCGTAAAGGCAGTGGTAGTATCTACCCAGCACAGCGAAGCCGTAACCCAGGAACAAATACGCAAGGATATTATGGAGCATGTAATCAAAACCGTTATTCCCCGGGAAATGTTAAATGAAGGTACTGATTACTATATCAACCCAACCGGACGCTTTGTAATTGGTGGGCCGGTTGGAGATAGCGGTCTTACCGGGCGGAAAATCATTGTGGATACTTACGGCGGCTATGCCTCACATGGCGGCGGTGCATTTTCTGGCAAAGACCCTACAAAGGTAGACCGAAGCGCAGCGTACATGGCTCGTTATATCGCAAAAAACATTGTAGCCGCCGGCCTTGCAAGACATTGTGAAATTGAAGTAGCATATGCCATAGGGGTTGCAAAACCAGTTTCTGTTCATGTAAATACAAAAGGCACCGGGACTATTGCCGATGCCAAGATTGTGGAGCTAATAAATAAGAATTTTGATCTACGCCCTGCAGCTATTATCAAGCATTTTGACCTTTGTAGGCCTATTTATAAGCAGGTTGCGGCTTATGGGCATCTGGGGCGGGCTGATTTAAATCTGCCTTGGGAAAGAACTGATATGGTAGATAAACTTCAACTTGGTTAAGAACATTCGTATAAGACGCAATTAATGCGCTCACTTGGGGAATATAAAGTGAGCGCTTTTATTTTTGCGTTGCTTGTCACATTATGCTACCCTCATGCGTATATAAAGGGAAAAAATTAATACCGATTCCAAATTAAAACCTGTCTGACAGAGCGGCGGCTTGAAACGCGAAGCAAGCGTTTCAAGTGGTTTTGCCGCGATAGGCAGATAGGATTTTAATTGGAATCGGTATAAAAAGGAGAAATAATATGAGAAGAAAAAGAAGTAATATTATGCCAATGATTATAGCTATAGCTGTTATCTTAGTGGCGGTTGGAGTCCTGTGGTTTGTTTATTCGAATAATTCAACCAGCGGTGGTAACGCAAACAATGACACAGCCCAGGCATCACCTGTCCCTGACAGCGCTAATCAACACACATCCGATGGGAATGACACAACAGAAGGAGAGCTAAGGGAATATACTGATGAAACCTTAACCCTCACATGGGTTATAGAGGCAAAATACGCTGAGATCCATGGCTTCTCAGAAGGGCTTGCTGTGGTACGGTATGGAGATTTGTTTGGCTTTGTAAATGCCGATGGAGAAGAAGTCGTACCACCTCGATACACTTCTGTAAGGCCTTTCCATGAGGGCTTTGCAATGGTTAATACCGGAGGCCAAATGAATGAATGGGGTGGAGTATTTGGAGGTGTTTGGGGCTTTATTGATACAACGGGCCGAGAAATAGTCCCCCCTCAATTCGATTGGGTGAACCATTTTGAGGACGGTCTTGTCTACTTCAGGGTAGGAAGTACCCCTGAAGAGTGGGGTGGTTTTTCCGGAGGTTCATGGGGTGCTATGGACACGACAGGGACTGTGGTTATCGAGCCTATTTACGATGATTTATGGCCTTTTTCTGAAGGGTTTGCTGCCTTTAGAAAAAATAGCAATCTCACAGAACATGGTGGCTGGACCGAAGGCAGCTGGGGCTTTGTTGACAGGACAGGGCGAGAAGTGGTTGCCCCAGAATTTAGTGAAGTACGACCATTCTCTCAAGGCCTTGCCGCTGTAAGAGTTGGCGGCGAGTGGCATGACTGGCAAGTAATTGGCGGCTTATGGGGTTTTATAGATACACAAGGAAATATGGTTGTGCCCCCTCGCTATAGTGAGGTGCACAGTATCTATGAAGGGTACGCGCTTGTAAGAGTTGGCGGCGAAATGAACGAATATAACTTTCTTACAGGGGGCCAATGGGGTTTAATTAACCATACAGGTTACGAGGTTATACCTCCAACTTTTGATGGCATGGGCAGTTCACATGAAGGTTTTTTTGTTGTAAGCAGAGGAGATCTCTGGGGTTTTGTAGACTCTACAGGCAGGGAAATAACACCTATTATGTATACGGTAGCACAGATAGCTGTAAATGGTATAGCCATAGTCCATTATGGTGGTGAAAGAAATGAATACGGCGCTATAATCGGCGGAGGCTGGGGCGCTATTGATGTGGTGACAGGGGCACAGATAATACCCCCCCAATATGATGAAGTACGGGTTATTAATAGAAATTTGATTGCGGTAAGAGTAGATTCTACATTCAATGAATGGGGCAGCCCTATGGGCGGAAGATGGGGCTTGGTGGATTTTACAGGCCGAGAGGTTGTGGCTCCGACATTTGATGTTATACATCAAGTTAATGAAGGACTAATACCATTCATGGTTGATGGACATATGGATGAATGGGGCAACTTTATAGGAGGAAGATGGGGTTATCTAGACTCATCAGGTCAAGAGGTTGTAGCCCCTCAGTTTGGCGAAGCATGGTCATTCCATAATGGTCTTGCCCTGGTAAGGGTTGGAGGAGTGTTAAATGAGTGGAATGTACCTGTAGGCAGCCAGTGGGGAGCAATTGATGAGGGCGGTAATATGGTTGTAGAGCCGACTTTTGACACTATCCATGTTCTTACAGAAGATATATTAGCCGTTATGGTTGATGGAGAAATTGGAGAGTGGGGGCATTTTGAAAGAGGCCGCTGGGGCTTTGTGGATTCTCAAGGCAGGGAGATTGAGCCGCCTCGCTTTGAAGTAATAAATATGCTGCAGGATGATTTATTCGCTGTACTTTATAATGGTATGTGGGGGCTTGTTCGTATAGATTAAGAGACTTAGTTTTTTGCTACCCTGGCCCCTACCGGGCAGATGGTCATACATTGGCCGCTTTGCTTACAGCTGCTTTGGTATGGGGCTTTGACGGTAGTTTTTATACCTCGGTTAGCCATTGTTAGTGCTGCATGTTTGCATGACTTTACACATAGGCCACAGCTTATGCATTTGTTTGGGTCAAAGGTAAATAGAGGGTTGCTGTAGTCTAGGGGTAGTTTGGTTTTTTTCGCTGCGTATTTGTCAGGATTTGATTTATATCTATTTGAATAGGAAAGAAGCTTGCAATCATCGTAATCACCGCAAGCACAGGATAGACACCGCTTAGCCTCACAAACAGCGGCCTCGGTGGATAGATTCATATGAATTTCGTCAAAATTTTCTTGGAAGCCCTTCGGGGCTTCTTTTTTTGGGTTTATTTCCCGCGGGGTTTTGGGGATATGGTCAAAGTCTTTGGGTTGCTTTTCATCCTTTGACAATATATCTGGCAATACCTCCCATGGAGGGGCTTGCTGTAGTAAAGAGTCATGTATAACTGCGGCAACCTTACGCCCGTGGCCTATGGCTTCGATTGCATATGCGCTTTGACCGGTTGCATCTCCAATAGCATATACACCGGGTAAGTTGGTTTCGTAGGTTTTTGAAACTGTTATTGCCTGCCGTGATTTTTCTAATGTATTAAGTCCACAAAAAGCCACAGACTGCCCTATGGCTACTATTATCATGTCGGCTTCAAGAGTCTCTTCTTGGCCGGGGATAGGCTGAGGGCTGCGTCGTCCGCTTGCGTCCGGCTCTTCAAGAGACATTTTTTGCAGGCGGATATTTTCATTTATTTCTAGTGGTGCTACTAGAAACTTAAAATTTATCCCTTCTTCTTCCGCTTCAGCAATTTCTTCTGGCTCTGCGGGCATTTCGTCTTTTGTTCGGCGGTAGGCTACGGTTACTGAGGCCGCTCCTAGGCGTAAAGCTGTACGAGCGGCATCTATTGCGGTATTGCTTCCACCGATTACTACAACGTCGCCGTGGATTGCTGTTGGTTTACGTAAAAAGTCTATGCCGCCGATAACATGAGGTAAATCCTCCCCAGGGATATCTAAACTCAGACTATTTCCGGCTCCTATTGCAATAATTACAGCGTCGTATTGCTGTTGTAACTCCGAAAGAGATATATCTCGCCCAAATTCCTTATTATTGCGGAAATCTATTCCCATCTGCGCCAGCACATTTATTTCCTTATCCACAACGGCTTTTGGCAAGCGATACTCTGGTATCCCATATCTTAGCAGCCCACCCATTTTGGGCATACGGTCATACACCGCTACATGGTGACCAGCGCGTTTTAGGAAATAAGCTGACGTTAGGCCGCCAGGGCCGCCGCCTACTATGGCTATTGATTTGCCGGTATCAGCTAATATTTCTGGGATATATGCTTTTGCGTTATCCGCGCCGTATCGCTTTAAGCCTGCGATATTAATGGGTTCGTCTACTAGCTTACGGCGGCAATTAGCTTCACATGGCCGCGGGCAAACGCGGCCAATAGACCCAGGGAATGGATGGGCCTCCATCATTGTTTTATACGCCTCGTCTGTTTTGCCTTGGGCAATAAGGGCAATATATCCTTGACAATCAGACTCACCTGGGCACGCAAGCTGACATGGGGCCTTGCAATCTCCGGCATGGTCAGAAAGCTGCAATTCCAATAACCGTCGCCGTGCATCATTGACCCGATGGGAATTGGTAGATACAACCATCCCTTCTTCCACAGGGGTTGCACAAGCCCGTCTAAGCCGCGTGCCTATTTCTACAATACATAGCCCACATCCCCCATGAGGGGGAAATTGGTCATCCTGGCATAAGGTCGGGATAAAAATCCCCGACTTTTGCGCCGCAGACAACACCATTTCCCCTTCATGGGCCTGAATTTCTATACCATCAATTGTTAAAGTCACAGTCCTAATGCCCTAAGCCTTTCTCTTAAAAATTCGACTGCCAGCTTAATATCTGCCTCTGGGTTATCCCCTACTTCACGTTCTATGGTTAGAAATCCGTTGTAGCCAATGGCATTAAGGGCTTTTAGGTACTCGTCCCAGTTTACACCGCCTTGGCCTAATGGCATTTCCTGCCATTTAAGGGGATTGGCAGAGACTTGAACCCCGTCTTTTGCATGGGTATGAACGATATAATCAGAAAGTGTCCCTACCCCTGCTACTGGGTCGTCGGCTACTACCATTACCAGGTTGGCCGGGTCGTAATTTACCCTGACCCCTTTAGCGCCTAGACTATCCAGGAAATCACGCAGAAGTATAGCGTTTTCCGGCCCGGTTTCTACTGCGAAATAAGAGCCTATCGAGTCCGCGTACAGAGCCAGCTCACGGCAGGCGGTTCGCATGTTTTCTTTTATTTCACATTCTTTAGCCGGAACGGTACCGATATGAGTAGTTACAACATTGCACTCCAACCGCTTTGCCAGGTCTAAAATTGCTTTCGAGCGCTGAATCCGCAGAGGATTAGCCTCCGCCACCTCAAAACCCTTACCCACACGATGCGGAGTTGAGTCTAAGTCTCCGCATATTGCGGAAAACACCATGCCGTGGCTCTTTACCAATGAAAGCCACTCCCGTTCCTTGGCAGGGGTCATGTTTTCTGGGGTTAGCTCACCATCAACGGCATAAGCCTGGATGCCCTCGATACCGAGAGCCGCCGCGCGGATTACGGCTTCCCGCAACTCCAACCTAAAGCCTTCAAGTAATACTCCTATTTTCATAAAAGCCTCCTATGCTGCGTACCGCAGTTAGAAGCAGTTGATTTTCCAAAATCCGCATGATTTAAGCGGTTTTTGGAAATTTTCACTATTTCTTATGAGGAACGCTGCCTGTTCTTGATTTTATAGAAATAATAGCATAAAGTTGTGTGCATACAAAAGATATAGGCGTTTCGATTTGAAATGAGCTGAAATTTCAAACGAAATCGCTATAGGAGATGTCACATGTTAAATTTAAAGCAAATCCAAGAGCGGATTTATCAAAACAAAATCAATAAGGGTTTCAATGTAACCGATGTATATATGGAGTTTTGCTATACATATGGCGAACTTACAGAAGCCTGTCAGGCATATATGCAAAAGAAAGACGACCTGGGAGAAGAATTAGCCGATGTAGCTATTTATCTATTGGGTATGGCTGAGATTTTGGGGATTGATTTAGGGGAAGAGATTTTGGCTAAAATGGATAAGAACGAAAAACGGCAGTTTATTAGGGAGAATGGTGTGCTTAAAAGGGTGAGTGACTAAGATGGGACGCCTTCTTTAATCTAAAAGGTTATTTTGATGAAATGAGTGATATCAATATCTATAATCTATTCCAAGATGAAATTTTTTCCAATTTACTCGGAAAGTGACACTAACAAAATTATACAAGGAGCATATATAACGCATACTGCTAAAGGCGGAAATAACACTGTTAATGCTTACATGACAAAGTAGTCTAGCCGCCTATATATGGAATGATACAAGAAATATCATCCAAAATAGTCGCACCACTTGCTAACAATGTTTCTCTGCTTTGGTGCCCGTTTGGAATTAGCACACAATCTACACCGAGTGCCACTGCTACATCATAGTCATGCATAGAATCCCCTATCAAGAGTGCGTTGTCAATGTTCATTCGTGTCATATAGTCCAAACCAAGAACTTATACTCTAAAGGGTACTTCAAAAAATGAAGTACCCTTTAATATTACTCAACTGCCCTGTTTGCGGTACAATCAGCGGTTTTTGAGAACCTATTAGAAAGGAGGGCAGTATATAAACTGGATAGGATTACAGCCTACACCAGTTTCATAACAGTAAGCGACAGTAAAAAATGCCGAAGCGGTGGTACTCCGTGGAAAGTTTCCCACCGCTTCTAGCCGCACCCGAAGGTACAGGAGAATTTTATCACGAAATAATCCAACCTTTCAAGGGTGTTAGCACAATTCGGAAAGGATTGGTTTCATAATGAAAAGCATTTTAGAAGAACTGTACATGGGCAATATTGGGTTTGATAGTTGGAATTACGGTAAGGATTCCCCCTATGTCAAAGCCGCACAAAAGAAACTGGAGAACATGACGTTATTGACGGCAACCTTAGATGATTCTCAAAAGGAACTATTTAATGGCTATGTTGAAGCGCAGGGGGATATGGAAGCTATAACACGTTACGACACGTTTGTAGAAGCTCTAAAATTCGGTATCTTGTTTATGATAGACATTTTTGCAAAAGATGGTGCTGAAAATGAGTAATGAGTATATTCCAGTAGCCACAGCAAGCACGGTTTACTATAAACCCGAAACCGAGCAAGAAGTGGACGAAATGACCGCCATTATGAAGGTGGGTGATATGATTTTCAACAAGTGGGTTTTCAATGGCTTATGGTACACACTTGGGTTACTAGACAAAAACGACCCCGAAACAACATGCTTGTTCCCCAACATCATAATAAGCGAGGAACCGTTAAAGCCATTTTTGCAGACCCATAATCTTACCGACATGGACACACTAACCCACGCCACCGCCACTGCAAGAGCCGATTTTAATAGCTTGCAAAAACGTATAGATACCGCCGACACACGCATAACCCAAGTCAATAATTTGCAACGGCACATAGGGGCATACAGCAAAAACAAAGATGTATATTCTCAATACCTACGCTCAAAACGCAGTCCAAAATTCAGGCAAGAAAACGAAAAAGCTATAGCAACCGTAGAGGGCGCAAAGGCTTTTTTTGATTCTATGGGGCTTGATAATTTGCCAAGTATCAACGATTTACGAGAGGAATATTCCGCACTTGCCCAAGAAAAACATAACTGCCAGCAAGCCATAAATGGAGTTAGGCAGTTGGTTTCTGACTTGCAATCTGCAAAAACAAACGTAGGAATGTTGCTGGGTATTGAGGGCGAACCAGCCAACGAGCGCACACAAAGGAAGGGGCAATATGATGACCGTTAGAAAAATTCTGCACTGGTTTTTTTCTTTACCGCAAGCGATAGCTGGTGGTTGCAGACCGAGCGGAGCGAGGGCTTTTAGGTGCAAATCCAACAGGATTTTGCACCGGGGGCTTGGGGGAAAACTCCCCCAACAAGCAGGCAAGTGGCGGCATAATTAAAATGTAAATTTTAATTGTGTACGGACACTTGCCCTGCCTTGCAGGATTAGTGAACCCCACTAAAAGCCCCATTTGTGGCAATGGCGTAGCTGTTGCATGAATTAAAGCAATTTTCAGAAGATGGCAAGGCAAGAATATGTAAGTGTATTAAAAAATATTCTGCATGAATAATACCGTATAATTATATATGTACATGAAACAAATCTAAATCGCTGTGTGTGCATATCCACCGAAAAAAATATTTTCTTTACCCCGCACATTTTGCTGTTGTCATTCGTTAAACATTATGAAGGGAGGTTTTCGAGTGTCATTATCTCTACAAGAGCAGTATGACAAAGTATACAGGTTTTGCTATTTCAAAGTTAAAAATTCGCATCTTGCGGAAGATTTGACCCAAGAAACTTTCCTGCGGTTTTTTAG
>Ga0136643_10011327_pt1 | contig 13228 bp, 10 predicted proteins | sample TergutLab28metaG_FD_96883 | JGI IMG/M metagenome (GOLD analysis project Ga0136643, IMG submission 96883) | Labiotermes labralis P1 segment gut microbial communities from Petit-Saut dam, French Guiana - Lab288 P1 (version 3) (version 3) | ecosystem: Host-associated > Arthropoda: Insects >...
CCTCGTTTCAAACCATTCCTAGTAGGGAACTTGTGAGATACATTCTTGCCTTCCGGACTCTGCTATATGTTTCAGTCAGACTCATCTTTATTCACCTTACAAGTTCCCTAGGGATACCAAACTGAATGACAATCTTATATAAGACCTCCCTCCTAACTGAATCACAAGCTTTCTTGAAGTATATAAAGTTGGAATATGCAAGCTTCAATTATCAATAAATATTTTAAAGTCATTTGATTTTTATAAAAGGAGCAGTTACAATACTGTACGTTTATTTAGAAGAAAATAACGAAAACAATCAATAAAACCATTCTGAATTTGCTTTATACCGTTGCTGCATACAAGAAACCTATTCAGGAGCACTGCGACGGAGCAATAAGGGTCATGCTATTATAAATAATGTGGAACGTTACTAAGAGAGGCATAAAATCAGCCTACTTTCCCCAGTTATATGACAGAGTCAGCAAGTAACTCTGCACTTGCCCTTAACCGAGGATTCGTGTAATTTTCACACAAATAAAGTCTCTGTATTCGCACTGATTCAGAATAGGCAGCTGGCCTGACCAAAGGGAAAGCTCAGTATAAACACTCACCCTGCTTCGTCAAGCGGTCTTACAGTAGCCTATATTCTGTTTACGTTCCATATCAGTGAATTAAAGAGTAGTTATGCAACAAACTAATAAATGCAAATCCATAAAATACATTTTTTATTTTACGATACATTACTGTTCACCAAACTACATAATGAGGAGCTTAACGATTTGTACTCCTCGCCCAAAATTATGCGGGTGAAAAAAATCGAGAAGAATGAGATGGGCGGGGAATGTAGCGCGTATGGGGGAGGGGTGAGGCGTGTACAAGGGTTTGGTGGAGAAACATGAGGGAAAGAGACCACTGGGGAGACCCAGGCGTAGATGGGAGGATAATATTAAGATTGATCTGCAGGAAGTGGGATGTGAGGGTATGGACTGGATCGAGCTGGCTCAGGCTAGGGAAAAGGTGGCGGGCTCTTGTGAATGCGGTAATGAACATTCGGGTTCCATAAAATGCGGGGAATTTCTTGACTAGCTGCAAACCGGTTAGCTTCTCAAGAAGGCCACTGCTCCATGGAGTAAGTAAGTGAGTGAGTGAGTGAGTGAGTAAGTAAGTAAATAAGGAGTATTACTATTCACCGACATGATTCGGTTGCTTTTGCGACCACCATCAGGGAGCCGTAGAAGTATACAAACAATGTACAAATAAGAGCAAAAAATGTATAATTGAAACCATCCGATATTACAGTTAATATCCTAACCGCTCCTTGTGGTCATGAAACGTCATATTATATTGTTATTAAAACCTAGTTTTAAGCGATCTCCGCTCCGGTACACATCCTTACTTAACAGGGTGTGTATCAGCTATATACAACTAAGAAGTAACATAAACACACCCAATTTTATATGTTTCTAACGATAATATAATTCGACACTTTATGACCACAAGAAGCGCTTAAGGCATTCAGCGTAACATCGGGTAGTTTTAATCATACTTTTTGTGCATCTATTTACACACTATGTATTCTTGCACGACACCCTGATGATGGTCGCAGAAGCGACATGAAATCTTTAGGTGCATCATCCCCTTGTGTGTTTTACGTAATTAGGAAGGGGTAGGTACTTCAAACCACAACAGTTTTTGTATCCAATTTATTATGCTGACGACGACATGTTTCGGTCACTGTGGGCCACCTTCAGGTCACAAAAATGTACGATGAGGAAAACTATACAATGTATGATCATTGGTAGTGGTGCATATTCTAAACTTTCAGCGAGATCTCGTCGTTTGTTTTTTCCATTTCGAACTAATAGTATCTCCTATAAGTAAGGTACACTGAATTTAATGGATATATATATATATATATCCATTAAATTCAATGCACTTTACTAATATATAATATAATATAACGCAACGCAAGGCAATGCAATGCAATGCAATGTAATGTAATGTAATTAATATAATAAACAGAGAACGTTCAACATGTGAGGTTCGCTAGATCGTAACAAATCAAGCAACGTGCGTATAACGTAACACGGATGTGCGCTCATGCAACCATTGTTGCAGTGGAAGAACAATAAGAATTACATATTCTGAGCATGTATGTGTGGCCTTATGTAGACAGCATGCAGTGCGCATGTACCGCGTTATATTGTCATCTGTGGCCTGTCTGGTTCTACAATATTTTTCCACATTATCTCATACATGGCACGATTTTCGAAAAAAGTTATCGAACATAAAATGTGTGTTTGATTTTCTCTACAACTCTTATCTGAAATATTTCTCATGCTAAGAAGAAATGGGCGAGATATTATCAAACATGTATATTGACCTGCATGTAAAGGACCCGTTACTATTGTCAAATTTTAAGGGATCTTGAATTTTCGCAAGATTTTCGAAAAATACATAAATATCAAATTTCGTGAAAATCCGTCAAGTGGGACCCGAGCTGTTCCATGTGGACGGACGGACAGACGTGATGGAGCTAACAGTAATTTTTCGAAATTTTGCGCACGCGCCTAAACATTGAAAGAGAATTTATTAAAACGTCAAACGTAGCTCAAATATTCCACAGACATGCTATTCTTAGTACAGCCCAAGAAAATCCTGATGCATATACCACATCTTGGCAAGGGTTTAAAGAGTCCGTTGCGGTATAAAGCGGATTCTTCCATTCGCAACCATCCACGAACAGAAATTTCCGTCATTGCGCAATCGGCGACCACCCAAAATCAGTTCCTCCGCTTGTGCTTCGTTCGCACCCGGTCTTTATGTGCTGGACTGACGAGTGCGATCGTCACGTATGTCCATTCGATCGTTTTCGAAATGCCTGCAGCATTCTCTGACATTCTGCCCTCTCATTACACCGTCACCACACTAATCTACCATTTTTCCGTGAATTTATGTGATGAAAATATGGGTTGCCCATAAAAACCGAATCAGACGACATACTTCTCGGGGGATCAAGTTTCCAGTGCTACCGTTGCACATCAACTTATCCCCCTAACAGTATACGGCTATTTGGTCATCCGTTGGATGGAACGTGTTTCATGTCACTATTCTGGCCTCTAGAACTTCGAGGTGGCTCATAGATTTTTGGAAAATGTGCGCATCCCTAACACAGAAGGTGTGTTAGGAGTAATATTGAATTGTACTCTATTTGTGTACAGGTATTACAGCGGAATGCAGCAAATAACAGTGAATACTTCAGATGACTTCAAGCTACAAACCGATAACAAAAATGACTTCATTTGAATTATCTTGTCATTTTTAGACGCGTTCGCAAAAATTGCGAAAAGCCGCTATTAGCTTTGTCGTGTCTGTCCGTCCGCATGGAATAACTCGGCTCCCAATGGACAAATTTTCTCGAGATTTGGTATTTGAGTTTCTGTTGAGAAAATTCAAGTTTCACTAAAATCTGACAAGAATAACGGATAATTTATATGAAATCAATATACATTTTTGATCATATCTCGCTGCACCCTTATTAGAATGAGAAATGTTTCAGATAAAAACTGCACAGAAAATCAGAACACACATTTTATATTAATTTTTTTTTTTAAATCGTGCAGTTTGTGAGACAATGTGGAAAAATATTGTAGAGTCGGACAGGCCACAGATGACAACATAGCGCATGCGCATTACATACTGGATACCTAAGGCTTCAAACACACACACAGAATATGTAATATTTACTGTTTTTCTACTGCAACAATGGTTGCACTAACGCGCCTTAATGTTACGTTAAACGTATACTGCTTGTCTTGTTCTAAATTTCGATCAGCTTTTTAAAACCACCAATCAGGCACGTGTTTAATTCATTCCACAATCATCACGAATGCAGCAATGGCACAGGGCTCGACATATTCCGTGTGCCAAGTCATCGAGGAACCTAGTATTTTTCATAGTACTGATTTTAATGTAGGACCCATGCCTGCTTTTACACTTATGTAAAACCCAGTTAAACAATGGTTGGAGTAAAGATCTGTCGACCTTCAACAACGAACAATCTGAACATCTAAGACGACTTGCAAAAATAAATTTACACGGCATATACATGCGCAACTAAACCTGCATTGTTTGTGATTATACCAGAGAACTTCGTCGCCAAGCGATAATCATCTGTTTCCTGTGCCTGGTGACCGTAAATTTAAAGACGATCTCGAGATCGGAACAGTTGTGACAAGATGGCTGTTCGCATAAGACATGGGCTTCTATCAACAGTGAATAGCAAAGCTCATCCCACCATACGATAAACGAATCAATTATGTGGCAGAGTAGTACAATTAAACCTGAAACGGTCTTCTTAGAGCAGAAAACAATTAACCTAAAGTATATGAGTGTAAACTTATTTTCTGACCGACTCTCTTATGCGAGGTCTTCGCTCTTCTGGGATGTTACGCAGCGGTGGTTGCTAATTAGTAGTCCCATCTTCAAGGGTGAAGCTTAATTCCTAAAGATGAGACCGATAGGCTGTCCCGAAATGTCAGTACCTTGATTCTGGAAGACGGGACCGATAAGCTGTCCCGAAATGTCAGTACCTTGATTCTGGAAGACGGGATCGATAGGATGTTCCGCATCGTCGGTAACTAACTACAAAGCAACGCAGTGTAACATCCCAGAATAACAAAGACCTCATTTGCACTGCGGCGGCAACCTGAAAACACGCGACCCTCTTTTGTCTTTGCGAATTGGTAATTTGCGAGTGCATGCATTACGATGCATGTTAAATGACAATTCGTTTGCAACACTGTTAGCTTGTGCTACGTTTGGCTGTGTATTGATTAGAAGGTGCGGGCAGACCAATCCCTAAGGGTAACCTACATACCGTGATGGCGAAAAACTCTATGAATCCTTGTAAAAAAGAAAAACTGGTCACGCCCTTTATTAGCGTTGCTCTTCTAAGCTTGATCACGCTTACACATCATGGACCTAGGATATTTTGTAATTGAGGTTTAAAACTGAAATTGCAAATTGCACGGGGCGTTACACTTTGCTATCACGTCACAGCCGGGTGAGTGTGTGCTGATCGTTGATAACACTAAGGCTTAGGTCAACACATGCTAAATTTACCATTGTGCTGCCATGAAGTAACGAATGATTTGGGAGACGCATATTATTATAACAGGCTGCACATGCAAAAAAGTGAGTTTCTCGCGCTACCAAATGGAAAACTCATGAGTGCGAGGGTGTTAAAAACACAAAGACGACGAAGAGTTACGATTCTGTTGAATCGGTACTTCTTAGAGAGTCCCTCAGAAAACATCTCGATGACCAATGTGGAATGGATTCATCTGGCTAACGCAGAGCCGGCCCGAGACATGTGGGCGTCCAGGGCACGCTAATAAACTGATGTCCCTTAAAACCGATATTCTTCACACGTTTTCGACCTAGGACAGGGCTGGCGAAAATTCTTGAGGACGCGTGTAAAAATTGCGGATAATTCTTTCGGAGAAATTCTTTCGCGCTTGGTAACCTGAGTTTACTAGAATATTTCCGATTATTCCACCGACTTCTCAGCGCTCCTTTACAGGCTGGCGCACTGGACAACCGCCCGGCTGGCCGGCCCCTTAGTACGCCCCTGGGCTCAGGACAGGGACAACAGGCGGGCTCTTGTAAACATGATAATGAATTTTCGAGTTCTGTAAAATACGGGCATTTCTTGACTTCCTGGGGAACTATTAGCGTCAGAAGAAGGACTCTGCTCCATGGAATTAGTTAATTAGAAAGGTTACCTGCAGTGTGCGAAACTGCAAAGTTCGAAGCTAAGGCTACCTTCAGTGCGTGAAATGTTAATGCTCCCCAGCAAGGTTATGTTCCACATTGGGGTTACCTGCCGCGTTTGAAACTGTAATGCGTTCTCCAGCAAGGAAACCTGCATCTCTGCAACTTCAGCGAACTGAAAAGTTTACCCGGAGCTGATAACAAAACGTGACAGATATACGGAGCATTGCAATCCTCGCGCGAATTAACGCAACAGATGAGAATGCAAGACACCTACTTGGAAATTATCCGTCAGGCAATCCGTGTTTCAGCACTATAAATACGCCAACACGCGCAACTATACCTCGAGATAAGTTACTTCCGCTCCAAGTGTGCCACTTCATTCTGCTGCTGCCTGTACCGTACCGCAACACGGACGCTGAGCAACATTCTGAATTCGGTTTTAGTAAGTATAACGATATACTGTATATTTAAAACATATATTCCTAAGCAAACTCGGTCCAACAAACCGATATCACCTTAACTTTAGCGGTCATTCATTCAGAAAGCCACGACAATCCAATGAAAGAGCAACCTACGATGTAACGTATGTATGAATGAATATGCGTAGCATTGTTGGGAACTGGCTCAACCGCACGTCTCGGAATTTACGTACAAATCGCCTATAACACAACGAATAGCAATGAAGCCTCGTTTAATTTATTAGGGATAAGGAACAGCTATTAGTCATATTAAATTAATCTATCCAGCTGCAATCGAACGAAATCGCCATTCATATTTCATAATACAATGCCGTGTCTGCTTTTCCTAACGGCGAATAGTCTTCTGCCGCGACTGAAAATAGTTCACACTGTTTCATTCCCGATAAACTATCCTACTATCTTACTAAAGTTTATATCAGTATAAAATATTAAGAAATACGATATGCTGATGTTTACTTCTCCTACGAAAGATGGGTAAAGTGAAGATAATGTCGCAATATGGACAACGCGGAAAGTTACGGAGGCACACTGCCACCGCTACTTCATGCAGCCAGCGAGGCGTTCGGTGCTCAGTTGCACAATGGCGTGCCTTGGCGGTGCTGTGTGCTGTGAAAGCTGTTTCTGAGCGGGGACCGGCCCAAAAGTTGGCCAGTCCGGAAGACGGAGACGTTGTCGCTAGGGCCAGACGAACATCCCTCGTTTGTACAGACGGTCAAATTTTGGAACGACATCCACTCAGGAACAAGCTATTACAAATAAAAGGTTAGTTGCCAAGAGCATGTACATTTGCATTCTTATTTTTAGATTCGCACCCCCCCCCCTTTCCCCCAAGTTACCAAATAGTTGCACGAACCGTGTTTTCACTAGTAAGAAATGTAAGTTGCTAATTGTGTTACAGTAAATATATTAAGGATTACACATGATGGATTCGAATGTTCGTTGTTCATAGAACTCTTCTAGTCCTTGCGTTGTTAGAAGATACAGTGAGCATTACCAACTTGTCCTGTGTGCTGTATTTGATTACATATAATGGAAAATGTAGTAAGGTTTGATCACGGTTATTAAAATTTCAGAGGTCCATAAATGAGCCTAGTTGTATTGATTGCATGCGCGGCGCATGTGTCTACGAGACTGGCGCCCATTTCGAAATCGTATAGCTACAGCCACAGAAGTTACGATCTGTTGTAGTTGGAAAACTGTAAAGCAATTTTAAGCACGTCATTAATTTACGATTCGTTTTATTCAAGGGAAAAAAAGTGGCGTTCCAAAACGCTTTTAATGTGTCTGGATCAATGACTACACTGGATACTAACCCCAGAGTAACAACCGGATGCGGAGTAATGGCACTGGGAAGCCTCATTCTTTGAAGAAGGCGTTGAACGTGTCCATGAAGAACTTGATGTATACACCTGTCTGTGCACTTTACAATTTTCGGCCCTAAAGTTGTAAAGTGGAAGATTAAGTTAGTGTGACAGTTTGGCATAACTGTCAGTGTTACAGTGTTTGGAGGGGAGAGGGTTGCGTGTGTGGCTGCGTGTGTTAACCGACGAGGTGAAAATTATTTTGACAAAAGCGCACAGAACGCGGTGGAATTCAAATCAATCCCGATGCAAGTTGAAAGACCTACATCTGTTACCCTCCTCCACCTCCAGCTAACGAGGCACAAAGATGAACAGATTATCCAAGAAGCTTCTTTGCAACGACTACGACAACCACCACATGACAGTGGTATTGTTGGGGGCGTCGGTGGCGGCGGCGTTCCTGGGGATGGGGACTGTGACTTGCTCAAACCCGGGACATACCAACTACATTTTCAACAACAGCAGCAGCAGCAACAGCAGAAACAAACTGTTTGTGTAAATCAGTTATGTCCAAACTTACAACCGTCATCACCTCTTCCATATTCATCACCATCTAATGAACAATTTTCAGCCTCTCTTGTGGGTAACAAGTACCTGATGTTAGAAATGGTGGAAGGCAGCACTCTTTGCAGATGTATCAACGTTCATACACAAGAGGAATTGGTGTGTAAGGTAAGGTAATTCCCTATTGAAATTCCTGTGTAATTAAATTAATACAGTTTACATTATGGGTTTAACGGTATTATAATTTTAATCTGTAGTGATATACTCGAGAATTTAGGGGTACCGATTACACTGCCATCTGCAAGGGTATTTGCGTATTGATGTTCCAGTTGTTCAGTAGACAGATGGTCGACCATTTGTATATGATTATAAATGTAGATGTTAACCGAATATCTCAGATACATAATACGCAATTTGTGGTCAAGTATATTTGAAGATGCTACTGCAGAAGCGATACACCAAAACTGCAGTCATTTTTAGTACATAATGTGTACAGTTCAGAGGATATTGGTATTCTGACATTTTGCAGTTACCGTGAAGAATCAAGAGATGGGCATACAAAAATTAAAATGACACATTTAATAACTAATAATTCTCGTCTTGTTCCCAACTGCGTAAAATTTTTCTTTAATTATGCGAATAAAAAAAGTGTTACAGTCGTGTGCATGTTGTAGCATACAGCAATGACAGTGAGATTAAAACGTAACTTACTTCCTGTTAGCGAAGGAAACGATAATAAAGAGCGATGCAAATGCATACTGCAGTGGTGTCAGTAGATACGTTATCAGAAAGATGATGCTACTTCTGTAGCAATGGAATCGGTGGAATATCGTGAGAAGATTCGCCGCAAACGTGATATCAATCACCTTACACCCCGCACATAACCCTTTAAGCAGAGTGATTAACTTGCTATATTTGCCACCTGTTTAAGTGTTAAAGACTGTATTTTTCGCGCACACTGTACACTGTACGTTTCGCATGATTTTGATAATAAACACAATTAAACTTGTGGTCTTTGCAATGTAGTCCAGTGTTTACTGTGCGGTAGGAGCTGGATTTTTGAAACCTATGTTGCAATTTCAGGCCCCTGAAGGGATAACTGCTTAGAGATATGTTAACTATTTTGATGATACGGTCACAGGCTGAGTGATATCTGAATAACGGCTTCTTCGTAACATGACGCAGAAGTCATTTCAATGCAACAAGACATGCGTCAGCCGGAAGTCGTCACTTGCGTGGCTATGCTTCCAAGGAAGGGGAGACGGAAAGCTGGTGTCTGACAGATGAACGAGCCCTAACCTTGAGCCAGCTGCCGACCAGCCGGCAGACTGGTCCGCCAGGCAACAGCATCCCACTCGTGAGTTGCGATACAGGCTGCCTCTCCGGCTAAGCACGCCCAACTGTGTCGAAACATAGGTTCCTATCCCCACCCCTAACAGGGGTGGCCAATTTTTTCCAGTCACAACGCATACGTCTGAATTTATAGTGGAGAGTGATCCAGAAAATACGAAATGTCTAGGTAGTGTATTTATGAAATCTGGCCCACAGCAGTAGACATATTGTGTGCGCATATTTTCTAAAGCATCTTGTGTGGGGTGGTTGTTGTAAGTAACAGAAACGATTAAGGAAGACACTGGAAGGACACGAGCTAGCATGCGTGTATCCTTGCAGTAAGAAATGTGACTGAAAATAGATTGTGGATCATATTTACAGGAACCAGTAGTCAAATGGCCACCCCGCTCTAACAAATGCAGAACACGATCAGAAATAAAATAGTTATTCCATTTAATTGCCATTCATTGTATTATATAAAACCGGCTTGTAGTTTTATTTATTAACAAATGTATTAAATTGAACCGTCTTTACACAACATACAAATAACAGATGGAAATCTGCAACTGGTTAATTAAGCGACATGTTTCAGCCTTGTTCGTCCATCATCAGGCTTACAAAAGGCCGAAACATGTCGCTTAATTACAGTTGTAGATTTGCAACTGTTATTTGTATGTTGTGTAAAGACGGTTCAATTCAATAAATTTGTTACATGTACACAACGGGATGGAAACAGTCCAATTCAAGTTGTAGTTTTATGCATTTTACATGCGAAATATTTACTCAGGGAAATTGCACGTGCACAATACTGGTATGTTATCCATGAAATACACCGTGTTTTCTTAACGCTGATGCACATACTACGTTCTTTTATCCGTTAAGTATAGAGCGTTTCTTGGACGTTGTTATACATTCATAAAATCTGTATTTATCCCCGCAATATAGCTTGTTCCGTAAACGCTGGTGTTTGATCTTAAAATTAGTTCTGTATCTTGTTTCCTTACTGCAGGTGTAAAGGTAAAGGTCGCCCTAGTACAGGCCTTGAAGGCCCGGAAGGGAAGTAGAGGCATAGCTCTACATTTTCTTTAACCTCGGCGCTAGATTGGGGTATGTAGTCAACGCCACGCCCCGGTCGCTTTACCCCCGGAATGACTCGTTACCTATTGTACAGGAGGCTGGATGAGCCCCAGGGCTGGTCTGGACAGGTGCGGAAACTCGCCACCACTGGGATTTGAATCCCAGACCGTCCAGCTCTAACGAGTCGCTGTGCCGACTGGACCATCCCGGCCCACCTTACTGTAGGGTGCACGCTTACAACATTTGCATTGTTTCCTCTTCTGACACATAGCAGTATTGTGCTACCCTAACTGAGGTTTTTTCCGTGCTTTTCCCTCAGTTGCAAGGCAAATGTCAGGGTATTACTCGCAAAGACGGGGCACGGCCCGCACTTCCAGAATTGTACTCTCTGTGTATTGTTTGTTGTAAATGTGTCGTGTGATGCTGCCACCGGGTGTCAACCCAATTGGGTTAAATAAATATCATATATCATGTTTCCTTAATGCTGGTGTAACTGCGTAGTAACGCGTAACGTTGTACGAATAACGGGCTGATGACATATCGCATGTTGGCTGGATTTGAACCCATATCCACACAGTTCTTGTCACGACCAGTCACGGAGTTTGCCCATCTCGTGTATGAGTAAAAGGCAAAAACCTGCCAGCTCACAACAGTGACGACTGCTGCCATGAATTTACTCACTTGCACTTTCGCTATATTTCCTAACATCCCCACCGTTTCCCCCTCCATTAACAATAACACGACGCATGCTCACAGCAACAGTTACATACGTGTGTGTCCTTTTGTACTTCTACATAAACTGGCATCGATATTGCAAGGCCGAGCGAGGCATATTATTGCCTGCTTGTTAGGCAACCGACATGAGTGTGTGGTGGGTTGCGTAGCAAACTGGCGGAAAACTCGAGTACCAGAAACATGGTGACGATTCTGGAGTACTTTGCTCGTATTTGTGGCACAGAGTAGACTTATGCTGCCACATGAATCCACTTCAGTAAATAAACTGCAAGAATATTAATTTTTGTGTCTTTAACGACGCTTTGAGTATAGAAGGCTGTAACAGCTTGGAATGAAAGGGTGATTCATTCATTCATTCTGTTGTCTGTCTTACGACAGGTCCATAGCCTCTTTCAAAGCCAGTTCTCTACAGAGTCGTGACTGATTAATTGCAAAGTATCAGGAAGGAAACTGTCGTGCGTTAGTCAAGGTAATAGCACGCGATTTCCGTGAAGGGACTGAGGAAAATCATGCAATACACTGAGCAGCTGACGGCCCAATTTCAAACCCGCCAACTCACGAATTTTCGAGCATTTCGGTTACCAAATAAGCAGTTAAATTACCTTGGATTTGACTGACTATTTATTGATTAATTTAATTTATTTAATTGCGAAAATACAACGGGATGACGTTCATCAAATTCATTTCCGTTACGACAAGGTGTTTGGTTTCCTTCTTTGAAATCGTTCTTATCTGTAAATGACAGGGCCCAACCGACATTTTGACATATCCTACAGGGTCCATTACACAGTAAAGTCACCAGCAGATATTACTAAAGAGGCGTAAGAAGATTAATACGAGTAGTTCAGCGCCTGACTTAGAAAGTAAATTACCAATTTAAGGATCTGTTGTGTTTTTACGTCGCTTTATCAACAACTTGTGCTTCATATGTCACACATACTCATACACGCATGGCGGGGGCAAAACGGCAGACTTCGCGAAATTAATTCCTCATTTTTTATGTTTTGTGCGCATTTCTGCAGCTGACGTGGGGGAAGAAAACGAGGTCTCGAAGACGGCACTAGTCCGCCATACTTGGTGAGGTATTCACAAAATGAAACGTGTTCATTCCGTACGCTCAAATAAAAACTAATGTGGACATTACTGCTGTAAAAAAAAAAGGAGAAGTGCTGTAAATGTTACACCACATTAGCACGATAAGGGAATTGGTTTTTGGGTGCCAAACATCGCAAAACTGGACACTTGCTTTGAAGTTTTGATAGCGTTTCATGTGACGAATAACCCTGAGATGCGGTGTGTATGTTTCCGAACTGCTTGATCTGCAACTGGCTTGCAGGAATGTTAGTTCTCTTTGAAAAACTGACAGTTAAACAGTGCAGGCCAGGGACTTATGAAACCACTTCCTTTTTTTAATTGAACCACAGTTTAAAACTTGCGGGATTTGCAGTCGTCGCGGTGAAATACATTGGGTTATCATTTTCTGGGATGTAGAAGTGTTTACTATAATTTTGCCTGTTGTTTTGTATGGGTGTGAAGCTTGGTCGCTGACACTGAAGGAGGAAAGGAAGCTGGGGGTGTTTGAGAACATGGTGTTGAGGAGAATATTTGGACATAGGAGGGACGAGGTAACGGGGGAATGGAGGAGATTGCATAACGAAGAGCTAAATGATTTATACTCCTCACCCAATATTGTGCGGGTGATAAAATAGAGAAGAATGAGATGGGTTAGGCATGTGGCGCGTATGGGTGAGGAGAGGGGGTTGTATAGGGTTTTGGTGGGGAAACCGGAGGGAAAGAGACCACTGGGGAGATATAGGCGTGGATGGGTGGATAATATTAGGATGGATCTCCAGGAGTTGGGATGTGGGTATATGGACTGGATTGGGCTGGCCCAGGATAGAGACAGGTGGCGGACGCTTGTGAGTGCGGTAATGAACCTTCGGATTCCGTGAAATGCGGGGAATTTCTTGACTAGCTGCA
>Ga0136643_10011331_pt1 | contig 13227 bp, 7 predicted proteins | sample TergutLab28metaG_FD_96883 | JGI IMG/M metagenome (GOLD analysis project Ga0136643, IMG submission 96883) | Labiotermes labralis P1 segment gut microbial communities from Petit-Saut dam, French Guiana - Lab288 P1 (version 3) (version 3) | ecosystem: Host-associated > Arthropoda: Insects >...
GGGCTGGGCATGTGGCGCGTATGGGTGAGGAGAGGGGGGTGTATAGGGTCTTGGTGGGGAAGCCGGAGGGAAAGAGACCACTGGGGAGACCTAGGCGTAGATGGGTGGATAATATTAGGATGGGTCTCCAGTAGGTGGGATATGGGTATATGGACTGGATTGGGCTGGCCCAGGATAGGGACAGGTGGCGGACGCTTGTGAGTGCGGTAATGAACCTTCGGGTTCCGTGAAATGCGGTGAATTTCTTGACTAACTGCAAACCAGTTAGCTTCTCAAGAAGGACTCTGCGCCACGGAGTAAGTAAGTGCCAATAAAATTCTGCTCTATACCAGTTTGGTCATAAAAGCTAATATGTCTTCCTCTTCTACACAGTTCATAAGCCTGGTATCGAAATAGACATGATGAAAATTCTTCAATTACGAACACACTTTAATAAAATGACACTGTAGCTTACGGAAGGAGAAGAATCTGTTAAATACCACTATATTGCTTGCGCTATCACGCATTTTTTTTTATCACGCATTGCGCATTCACTGATGCGGGTTTCTGAGAAAAAAAATTCTAGGCTTGTAGACCGGAGGTAAAGTGAAAGTTTTCTCTGTGTTCAAGTATCGCACTATGTATTAGTGGTGTCAGTGTGAAGCTAGACTGAACGGAATGACCGTCCGCAAGACTCGGCCACTTTACCTGTCGTGATAAGGGTTCTGGTGTCAAGTGCGTAGGATTCAAACATTTTATTATCCAACTAATGCACCAATATATAATTCGTAGATACAATTAAAATTATAAAAATATTTTAAATGTACTCCAACATGTTTCGGATCACAGAGGATCCATCATCAGGGAGCCTTGTACAGTGCTTGGCTAAAAATTACAAGAATGGTTCTATCGTGTCCGTTGACATGGACGTAGTCGGTGTTATGGCAGCATATTGTGACCCGTTGTGCGTGTGTATAGTTCACTGTATAGGGAGGTCTCCCTCTACAGTGAACGTGATGGTGAAGGCAAACATCCCAACTTATTTTTGGCCGCTATTATACCGATCAGTTAACTCCGAATTTTAGTTTCGTACACTAACTGGAAACAACCCCAAGCGGAGAGTTCATTCACAACCCTACAGCTGTCGTCAAGACATTCCCTGCTTTACAAAAACCACAATTGCTGTGCTGGTTTGAATTTATTGATTCCAGTCGACACCTGCAATATTTTCCCCTTCTATCCATTCACATATTTACCTAAATTTTGTGAGTGATGTTTTAGCATTAGGTTTGCGACTATTTTCCCCTCTTCTCCATGTGGGCTGCATGTCCTGTTCATGTGATGTCCTCAGTTTAATTACCAAAAAATATTATATAAATAATACAAATTACGAAGCCTATCATTACATAGGTGTCTCATTTCTTAATACTTTTATTCCCTGCTTTCTTCAGCACTTGGTTTCTCAAACAATCTGAATGCACCTACTTTCCTAACAGTAATATAGACAGCCAACTGGATGCAACAATAATAATTTTATTAATAATTTCAATCAGCTCAACGTGTTTCGGGCGATAATTTCGCCCATCCTCAGGAGTACTAGACTGTGTTTACAGCTTGTGGTATAATGCACCGACGATGCTGCCTGCTGGTGACCAGGATGAAATGGAACATATGCAGCATCGTCGGTGCGTTACACCACAAGCTGTAAACACAGTCCGGTGCTCTTGAGGATGGGCAAAATTATCGCCCGAAACATGTTGAGCTGATTGAAATTATTAATAAAATGATTATTGTTGCATCTAGTTGGCTTTTTATATTATTTTATCAGTGATGCACGGTCACACAGACATCAAATTTCCTAACAGTGATATCACATGCGACTTTCAACTAAAAAGAAGCTAAATCAGAGTTATGGTTAGTTTTAATAACATATCTGCCCATGTATGTACCGGTGGTCATGCGGTCTAAGGAGTGGGCTTGAGACCGCCCGATTGTTGGGATCGCGGTTTGGAAACCCGCTGAGGGAATGGATTTTGGTCTCTTGTGTTTGCTGTGTGTCGTGTAGGTAGCGACCTCTGCGACGAGCTGATCACTCGTTCAGAGGGGTCCTTTTGAGTGTCTGTCTAATTTCGTGTGATCTAGAAACGTCAAGAAACAGGCAAACTGAGCTCGATTTGAGCTCTAGTGCTTCAGAAAACCAAATATACCTACATAACGTTGGTAGTGAACCTGGATACCTCAGATTAACTAGATTACAAGAAGAAAGACAGGGGTTTGAGTCCCAGTAAGTGTACGTATCATTGTGTCAACACCACGCTCGTGCTGACTGTGAAACCCACCATTTTGCTATACTGTAGGTTGCCGAGCCTTGCCTGAGGTTAAAACAGCTGGAGTGTGAAGTTCTTCTCTCGGCTGAGTTAGTGTCAAGATTAAGAATGCATGGATCCCGAACTTTATCTCCACTGCCACATATGTCGCTAGTAATTAACCTCATAAAAGCGTTGGCTTTATGAAACGGCCTTTCATAAAATCAAACAAAAACCAGTTTTTTTCAGTGGTCTGTTGTTAGTAACTATACGCCAGCACTTGAAAACCTTGTCAGTTCCCCTGTCTGTCAGTACACTTCTGTCACTTGTATCTGACCCTGCCGTATTAGAATGCACAAATCGAACCCTTTTAATAATTGTTGCCCATAATTCGTCCCTCCCCTCAAACCACCTCGCTACAGCAAACCGCATCGATTTATTACACAATTTGACTCTCTCGTTACCATCAGATAGTGTGACAGGGAGGACTCATCACCATTACGTCAACTTCGCTGTGAATTCACGTCATTTCAAAGTCTCGTTTAATTTAAAGCTTCCCTGTACATGCACCGAAAAACTCATCAACACATCAAGCCATGCCATAGCGATTTATAAATAAGATAAATGGAGCCTGTTATGATGCACTGGTTTCTGTAACCTACTTAGTGTTCTGCTGCATTAGCGCAATCATCACTGTGTATATTACTTTTTTTATCTCAGTATTTAACCAACTTGATGCACATAATTTGTTTCACAATAAGTTTTATTTCAAGCCTCTACATGTTTCGAGCACATGTGCTCATCATCAGGAGGTCAAAATTGTATTACACAGCCTCTGTTATCTTCACACCTATAGGTATGATGATACCAGAGGCTGTGTAATGCAATTTTGACCTCCTGATGATGAGCACATGTGGTCGAAACATGTAGAGGCATGAAATAAACCTATTGTAAAACAAACATTTTGTGCATCAAGTTGGTTAATTACTGAGATAAACAGATGATGAGGATGGAAGAAGTGATCCTGCAAAGAACATCCTTTGTACCCAATCAGGAGGAAATGCAGATAAAAGGAGAGGCAGACCAAAGTGGAGGTGATGTGACGAATTGGAGGGAGGCGTCGCAAGGGTTGGGCGCCGAAATTGGAGAATTAATGTGCGGTCAAGACAGAAGTGGCGGAAGGTCATTGAGGAGGTCAAGTCCCACCCAGGGACGTAGAGCCAATGGAAGAAGAAGATGTAAAAGAATCTAATACCGCCTCCTTCCAAATTCCTACCTACTCCTTCGTCATAATCTTCCCATCTAATGTAGAAAATACAGTCTCTGCAACTGAACATGCGTCGTTTATGAGTGAGTTCTGCAACTTTTGCGATATAACTTATTGTTCTCCTGTTCAATGAAAGTTCTACTTTACAGTTTGAGTTCAGAGGAAGACGTTATGAAAAACACAAACACAGCGCTAAAAAAACATGTTAAGTAAATATTTTCGCGGTAAGGTTAAATAAATGGATAATCAATCAATGAACTGATCCTGATCACTTTATTAGGTTTGTATGTGTGTTTGTCTGTTTGTTTATAGCTATTTACAAGAAGTGCATAGCTTAAGGCATAATTGGTAGGCACCGTCTCTCGTATGACTGCCTCATGACCCATTTTCTGAAAGAACTGTACATACTTCAATAGTCATTTCTGTTATAATCTACTGTAGGCAAATGGAGCACTTCTAGTTTTGCTTTATAAGCGAAACGTATAGTACACTTTCATGGAAGTTAAAATCGAACTTCATCTACTCTCATTAAAACGGCTTATTTCTTGGAAAAGTACAGCGTGAATATATAAAACAGTGCATTAAATTTACTTTAAATTCCTTTCTGTTTCATACGTGACATATTTTCCTTAGAGCGAATAGACAGATCTGCAGCAGTAGATTTTGTGCCTGCATGAAACAACACAAACATTAGTCGACTTAACTTTACATATGTACATATGTGTGTGTGTGTGTGTGTGTGTGTGTGTGTGCGCGCGCGCGTGTGTGTATGTGTATGTATATCATATAACTAGTGAAGGAAATACCTGGATCTTCAACCGACTAGACTTGTATCACAACAAATCTAGAAGTTTGTTTTAAGCTCATGGTTCCGTGCCTCTTAATTCAAAATTAATAAAATTCCAACCAGATGCAACAGTATGCAGATATTTATTTACTGCAAAGTCACTCTACATGTTTCGGGTGTCACAGCACCCATCATCAGGAGTAATGAAAACTGTAACCGCAACCTCCGGTACAGGTCATAATACTAGTAAAGTTACTTCCCTCCAACGTGGCCTGATCGGGACGATCAGGCCACGTTGGAGATGCAACAGTATGCAGATATCTGCATACTGTTGCATCTGGTTGGATTTTTATTAACAGCTCTAAGTTTGTATTTGGGACGTACCCTATACGAATCGCGGCCAGTAAACCTCTTGCCGTGCTGAGGGTTTTCATCCTTCCTGAATACTTTCACTCCAGTCCGTCGATCAGAAGGCTACTGCCTCATTCTAAATCATTTCCATTACATCATTCACCCACTAAGATACTGATTGTGTCGTAACACGAAACGTGAAGAATGAAAAAATAAGTCAGTATTTTCCGCAAGATATTAGTTCCTATGACGGTGTGCTTGAATATTACATTCCCCCAAAATTTGACGTCTTGTACCCGGGTCTAAATTTAGTGATGTTTCGGGAGTAATCTGTGGCGTCCATCTTGAGTGAAGAATGATATATAAAGATGGATGTAGGATGTTTTTAAAAAAATGTCTGTAAATTTGTACCAGCCTACACGGCGTCATATTTCACAAGACAGTTCTTGTTGTCTCATTTTCTCCTTAAGCGCTGATACAGTGTGAACGCCACTGGGACAGAGTACAGGTGTGGGCAAGTTACTGTAATGGCTTGCTATATAAACACGGCAGTACGTAGTGATGTTGTTCCTATAGAAGATGCTGCAGGCCTATAACAATAACAGCAACTTTCAAAGAGGCACTAAACTCAAGACGCAATGCAGCACTTGGGAAAAGTTAAGTAGGCAATTAACACTGTTAAGTACAGGGTATTAGGAGGCTGCCTACCGCTTCTAGATTTCAAGTTTTGGAAAGGGAAATAAGGGATTTCAGTTGTCTTCTTGATAATACTCAGTGCATGTGTGGTTGCCAGCTAGCTTCGTTGTCTTTCTGTGACACTGTCCGCAAACAGTTCGAAGAGTTTGTAGACTTTCGTCGAACATTTAGTTCTGACAGTTTATAGTTCTCAAAAAATTGAAACCATCACACAGCAATTATGTTGAACTGTATCTCTGCCTTATTTACACTGAACATATATGTATGTTTCGGCAGTTAATTCTACCTTCGTCTTTCAGACATTGGTTTAAATATTGATATAATCTGTTTTATTCTTATTGATTTCAATGCTCTAAATGTGATGGGCATATAATATTTTCTCAGGTCTGTCTTACGTAACATTCACCACAATAAGGGAACAGGCTGTACATATGCTTACACGTAGTCCACAGATTTTCTTCACACGTGGGTCATTTCAAAAGTTCTACACACTGTACATTTTATTTTTAAAAATGAATTTATTCTACAAAATGTATTTACAGGACCTCAATATAATCTCCATTGTGCTTTATCACAGCGGTCCAACGTTTGGGCAAGTCTTGTATTCCTGTCAGGACGCCTTCGTTGTTGATGAGTCTGATTAGTCAGGTCACCTCATTAGACACCTCCTCAGTACTTCTGAAGCGTTTCCCACGGAGTGGTTTCTTCATTTTTGGGAACAAGTCGAAGGCTGGTGGGCTCATGTCAGGACTGTACGGCGGGTGGGGAAGCACTTTCCATCCATACTTTTCCAAAATTTCGGATACTGCACCTGTGGCATGAGTTAATATATGAGCGGTGGTCACTGCGCGAGATCTGACTCCAGTCAGTTTCTTCTTCCATTTCAAGGCTCCGTTTTGCAGAACTGGGACCACGTAGCCTGCCAATATGCACACAGTGTTCCTTACCGAAGTCTGGCTCACAACTGCCGCAAAAATCAGAAAGATTGCATCATCCTACTGGTCGCGCAAGCGCAGTGTGCAGAACTTTAGAAATGACATAAGTATTTTGAGGCATTTTCTAATTTTCATTGTCGCTATTAGTGACAGTTATTTCGGTTCGCCCTCAAAGAAAATTTCGACAAATATAGCTTCTAAAATATTTAATACTATGGTTGTTGATATCATTATACACCAAATGAGTCTGGACGACAGAGTGCAGTGCTAAATGAGACACGTTCTACGTAGGATTGAAACTGCCAAGTGCGTTACTAGAACTGAAACTAGAAAATACGTAAACAGAATCTGCGGATTTCCTGTCATTTCGCCCTACTTCGTAAAACAGCACTGTAAGCCTCAAAACGGATTTTGCAAAGACACAAAAGGCTTTAAATAGTGACGTGGTAAAAACATTAGTATTAGAACTGCGTTTGGCAAAGAATGAATATATATATATATATATATATATAAACAGAATACACACGCACGTAAACTAGGAAAGCATTCATCTTTTTGTCTTTTGTTTTCAAGCACTACGAAGGGTATAATCTTAAATTATACTTCACATATCCACTACACTTACACAATTACATTCATTAACTTTAGTTTTCTGTTAAAAACTTAACAGGAACTTAAAAAACTATGGGGCTTAGTATGAGGATTGATCCCCGCAAAATTTCCTTCATTGTTTCCGATTTAATAAGTACTTTTTTGTCTTTACGTTCCTTTCGTTGCCCTTTCTATCACTAAGGTATCCTCTGTCATCCTGCTATTGATTCTCCAAAATCCATCTAGCAGAACTGCTGAAAGTCATACACCATAGATGAGGCCTGCTTACATCCTCTTCTACACGAACGCTTTCAAAAACCCTCGTAAATTTAATAATTTTAAGGCTTGGAAATGTGGAACGTTAATTAATCCTTTTCTTCTCCTTCACCACCTCCTCGTCTATTATCGTATTCTTCTGTGCCGTGTTCTTGTAGGTGTGAATTTTTCCATTTTCTTCTTTTTTTTAGCACCATGAAAAGATCCCGTTTTTGATCACTTCCGATCTTTGGATTTTTGTAAGTTTTATTTAGTAGATTTTATCACACCTATGTGTCTGACGTCAGTTCAGTCAGTGGTGAAGTCCCTCTCAGCAGTGCACAGATCAACTAGTACGAAGCCCATAACTCGCTCACGATTCAAACAGCCGATCAATTGTACTAAGAAATCTGCTCAAGGTTTGCGTAAAGGTAAAGTGTTCCCGTTACAGGTCCAATGTGGCCCAGAGGATGGGTAGAGGTATAGCTCTACTCTGCCATGACCGCGGCACTACAAGGGGGTGAGTGGTCAGCGGCACGCCCCGGCCGCACTTTACCCCCGGGAAAGACTCGATACCCAATGTACAGGAGGCTGGGTGGTCCCCAGGGTCGGTCTGGACGGGCGGAAAATCTAGTTTCCAGCGGGATTCGATCCCGGACCGTCCAGCCCGTAGTCAATCGCTATACCGACTGAGCTACCCAGCCCACTCAAGGTTTGCGTAGTAATGAAGAAGAAGAGAATAGTGTTGAAGTTAGAGATGACTGTTCAGCTTCTTGCTGATACTGTACGTTTATGCGAATTCGTATTCTTAAGGAGGCTTACAGAGTTTTGTTGGGCTTACCTGCGTAAGGAAAAGGGGCGGTATGCTTTAATTCCTCTTGGATTTTCTCCGCTTGTCTTGTTTATTTCGCTTCTTCTTTAGGGCCGTGTCGTTTACAGGGTTCAAAGTTCAGACCCATTATTGGGCTGCGCTGTATATGCCTAGAATTTAGCTGTACATATTCAAAATAGTCGCTAGACCCCGCCTTTCATGTTAGGTTCTTTCTCCGGCCCACGATATACTGACATGAGACAAACATAATGAAACAGGTGTTTGATCCTTCGTAATGCTTCTTGATTCTTATGCAGCACGACACGCACAAGTGTTCATACTTGAAATAGCACAGGAAAGCTGTACCCCATTAGCAATACATGTATTTCTCAGAAACTTCTTTCCCAGTTTTACTTGCATAATTTGTTATTGAGGGCAGGGAGGAAAAAGCAAAGAAACAAACAAACAAGTATAAAATAGAGAAAGGATTTAGTAGAAAGGGAAGGGATAGGAATATATTAAGAGCAGTTCTCTTTATTTTTCAGTACACTAAACTAATGCAGTTGATTTCTGATGCCGCATATAGCACTTCTAATTTACGTGACGAACCGTCCAGAGGTTTTCCAGTGATAGTGAGAGACTTCATGTTCTACACTCGACTAAGTTCTTGTTTTCATGAGATTAACTGAAAATTAGTTGCCATGAAGTTCAGCTGCTCTATTTTGTTGAAGGTGGGGGAGGGGGGGGGTGTTGGTGTGTGCGAGAGCTGAAATACCCTGCCTACCAGAAGACACTCTTAAGGCTACACTGTACTAAGGTCGATATATCGACACCGACATTTTTGTTTTCAGTTGCGCGCTCTACTTCCGTCCCTGCAAAAGTGCTGTTGTTTCTTTCTCGGTAGGAATGAAACTGGTAGTCAGAACGTCAACTGTTAGTCAAAATCTACAGAAAGAACGTTTACATGAAACGAAGAATTTTGAGTGTTTTTTTGCACTGTGAATTGTGATATAATTTTACAACATAAACCAAAGAAATGGCACAATTTTTAAATTAATATTTGATTTCTGTTGTCTCCTATATGTTCCGAAACTCGTGGGTTCATCCTCAGGTAGACAGTTGTATGTGCAATATGGTATGTAGGCTGGTTAATAGGAGCCTTTTCACCAGACTGCTCACAACGATGCATGTAAAACATACCGTACTGTGTATACAAATGTCTCCCTGAGGATGAACCCACGAAGTTCGAAATACGTAAGAGAAAACAAAAATTAAATATTAATTTAGAAAATTGTGCATTTCGTTATTTTGTGTTTTCTCATGAAACGAGGACTTATATTCTTTTTTTGATAAATATTTAACCTGTATTTATTAAACGCATGACTTAGGACAAATATCTGTGTTAAGTAATTACTGTTTTGTACGGGGAATTTGTCGATAATGCATCAGTAGAGATTACTGTATATAGGCCTACGAAGAGAGAATAAGACCATGAAGAGGGAATGAATGGAGAAAGGTCGCCATTGTAGCATGGAATATTAACAGTGGAATTAAAAAGAGGCTGGAAAGTGGATTTTCAGGCCGGCAAAGCACTATATTTCTGAATTATTGAAACAAGACGAGCTTTTAAGAAACCACAACTGTCACCACCATGTTCACAAAACCCCATCACTAAGTTCTGTCTTGAATGGGTTGCCATTCCTATTTAAAATTTCACTACCAGCTTCTGTTACATTTATTACGATTTCATTGCATTGCGCCTACGTATCATATCTACGTGTTTTGCCATGGAATTTCCTAACCAAACATTTGTACACATTTTTTGTACTTAACTCGGTTTACAATTCTATAATTTTTTATTTAATGATTCTAGCAGTGAAATATAACAACATACAATACATGTTATTTGTATATAAATGCTCCGTACCTCCCAAATAAATTCCGAACACCCTGCTAATTCCAGGTGGCACATTATCTACAATGTGTATCTTTTATTTCTCTATTATGCTTCTTTATCTCTCTGCCTTTAAAATTTGTGCCTTTCTGTATAGGTCCACAGTCTGTTACATGAATTCAAAGCCCCTAACCTTGTGCCAGTACCGTAGCACCGTGTAAAAGAGGTTATAGCCAAATTAAAGAAAATAATGGAAAGCAGAGGGTGAAAACTTAGGGAAATATTATTTTTGGGCCAGCCGAACAAGATAGCAGCACAGAACGGTGGGAAAGTAAGTTTCGAAACATTTCTTGACAAGACAACCTCTCATTGTATTGGAGAGTATTTATGAGTTCACAGTGTTTGATCACGCCTGGCGGGTGGCGTCACCATGTGTATGTACCTCAAACCAGTCCTTGCTGTCCCTCTCTCCCGTTTCTCCAACACAGGGCGGGTTATCTTCTTTGCCTTTGCAGTGTTATTTCGTGTCCCTCACTTGGCCTCGAAATGAGGATTCCGACACTGCCATCTAAGCCTTGGCGCGAGAACGGCAATAGATGCAAAAAGGATCAAATCATCTCTGGTCAAAATCATTTAAATGACTTTAGTCTGTATTAACCGTGACTTTTTAAAGTTAATTTCTGCAAATCTCACGGTAAGTTCAGTGCCATTAGTCCCCTTCATAATCCTTCTGTTGTCCTACACGAAAATTCGGGGAAAGTATGAATACTTTCATGATTCAATAAAAATGTCTTCTGTTGTTTTGTGTGACCACTGGGGAGACCTAGGCGTAGATGGGTGGATAATATTAGGATGGATCTCCAGGAGGTGGGATATGGGTCTGTGGACTGGATTGGGTTGGCCCAGGATAGGGAGAGGTGGCGGACCCTTGTGAGTGCGGTAATGAACCTTCGGGTTCCATGAAATGCGGGGAATTTCTTGACTAGCTACAAACCAGTTAGCTTCTCAAGAAGGACTCTGCACCATGGAGTAAGTAAGTAAGTTGTTTTGTGTGTGTGTGTGTGTGTGTGTGTGTGCAGATTTATATACTAGAAGGACAAAACTTGAATGCTTTAGAAAACAAAGTGCTATTAGCACATCATATGGAGTAAGAAGAGACTGGAAGTATGAAGAGATGCTTCGTAATTCATCATACGTAATTATCACGGGATAGTTTTTTACAATATTGGTTAAATGAGGACTAACGCAATGGTTTGCAGTCGTGGAGGGATGCAATATACGTAGGCAATATTTTTTTTCTGAAAATTTAAGGGAAACTGTCACATAGCCGAATTAGGTGTTTAGATTGTGATAATATTAAACCGGAACTTACAAAACGAGTTGCTAAGGAGGAATTAGAATCAACAGGTTCAAAGGAGGGCTTCTGTGAACAAGATAAAGAATCTAAAATTACAGTACCTTCCAACGAACTGATTACCCACTTTGGCAGGCAGACAACTGCGTCCTGGAAGTAGTTCATTATTTAGACCTTATCTGATGTTGTAGAACACCAGCAGTGTATACAATGTTCGTAAAGTTGTCAAATAAATAATAACAAACACATATAAAAGTAACTTTAGAGCGGATCTAACCTTTGGTGGTTCCTGTAGAAGTTAAAGCATAAATTTCACACATGCCTTGTAATTGAAAAAAATAGAAGTTGCCATTTTTTTCCTTATATTGAACGGAATCATTACAGAAACACTGCATGCCTTTCGTTTCTGGCTCCTACATAATTTCTGTGTTGATACAAAACCCAGCAGTGCCACACTGCACTGTTTTCCCTCGTTCCCGCTTGCGGAATGGCCTCGCCCGAGCTCCGGCAATGAAGCCTGTCAAAAGAATGATAGACGTTCGCACATAAAACTGACGAGTGACTCATGGCGCCTTCACAAATGGCTCTGCGGAGCCTCGTATATCACTTTTATTACACCCATCTTCATTTTCATATTTCATATTTGCATTTTCTGTGCTGTTATAAATCAGAGAGTTTATGGCTAATTAGGCCTTTGTTGTAGAGGGGCTGGGACGGCGGCATAACGGCTTATCGGACGGCGCGGGAGAGACGCTGCTGCTGCTGCTGCTGCTAGCGTCTATGGAAAACCGAGAGATGAGAAAGAAGGAAAAGCGGAAGAGAGACGGAGCGAGTTTCTGCGGATACTGTGAGACTGTCAGGGGGAAGCAAACGTAGAAACTCCCCCTAAAAGAGAAAGAGAGATGCTGGAAGATAAAGAGTGAAATAACACTAAAAGAGAGAAAATGAGAACAGAAAATGATAGCAAAATGCAATGTGTGTGTAAGTATGTGTGTTTGTGTGGCTGTTGCAGAGAACTGTTCCACTTCTACATCGCAAAAGCATCATTGCTTACCCTCCACCACCCCCAAATACAGGCTGACAGTGTAACTCATGCCAGCGGTAGCTTCCCCTTCAACGAAGGGAATCTGCTTACTCCGAGGTAATATTAGGCATGGTCAAGCAAAAATGTCAAACGGACGATTTTCCGGAGTAAAGGCCGAAAATGAATGGGAAAGGAGAGAGATTCAGTACCACGTTGCGGCAAACAGTACGTACCGTTCAGAAGTGTGACCACATACTTGTCAGTGGCTACAACAGGTAGACCGATTTGTCGCTACACATCTTCGAGAAAGGGCTAATTGTAGCTTACTCTGTACAATAATAATAATAATAATAATAATAATAATCGTGTTGAAAGAAGCGTTTCATAGAAGGAGGTGCGCAAGGTTTAAAGATTTATTATACAATTGTCCAGCAATTCATTGGTTTACACATTTAAGTCGAAAATACCTTAAGGGAAGTAATCACTTGGTAGACCTAAGCTCGGATATGAGGATAATATTAAATGAATAGTACTAGTCAATAAATAACATATTAGATTGTGGACTGCGAAACAATGTGTATACCCTTTAAAGACTGAGTTTATCCAGATCTCTATTCAAGGATCATTTTCGTGCCGCGCAGTAAACATTCCACCGGGACCATAAAAACCAGTCATTTGATGTTTGTGTAAGGAAATAATCGTTGTTCTGTCTGAGATTCATACTTACTTACTTACTTAATTACTTACTTGCTTACTTACTTACCATATGGTGCAGAGTCCTTCTTGAGAAGCTAACTGGATTGCAACTAGTCAAGAAGTTCCCCGCATTTTACGGAATCCGAAGGTTCATTACCGCACTCACAAGCGTCCGCCACCTATCTCTATCCCGGGCCCGCCCAATCCAGTCCATATACCCACATCCCACCTCCTGGAGATTCATCCTAATATTATCCACCCATCTAAGCCTAGGTCTCCCC
>Ga0136643_10011333_pt1 | contig 13225 bp, 7 predicted proteins | sample TergutLab28metaG_FD_96883 | JGI IMG/M metagenome (GOLD analysis project Ga0136643, IMG submission 96883) | Labiotermes labralis P1 segment gut microbial communities from Petit-Saut dam, French Guiana - Lab288 P1 (version 3) (version 3) | ecosystem: Host-associated > Arthropoda: Insects >...
ACGGCCACCTATAGGTGTGATGATACCAGAGGCTGTGTAATGCGATTTTGACCTCCTGATGATGAGCACATGTGCTCGAAACATGTAGAGACATGAAATAAAATTTATTGTGAAACAAATTTTGTGCATCAAGTTGGTTAAATACTGAGATAAAACCATTTTAAATATTTTAACTACATATAGTGATGCAATACACACATTACTCCTTCTTATGTAATTGACCTGCTAGATCCTATGTGTTTTATCAATGTAAACATATTGGGATCCCAACGTGTACACAGCATCTGTTGACTCGATTTCCGTTACATGGCCTGATGATGACCGTTTAAAAAGGTCGAAACATGTAGCAACGTATACTATAAATATAGTTGTGCTTGTCGTATTTTAATTAATGTTTTAGTACATTTCCCTTATGTCGGGGTGAGAAAATTTGTCGATAATCTAACGTCGGCCAACACTTCTCGCCCTTGCGCTTTTTTGATTGACTGATTCGCTTGTTAGACTAATGTAAATTCATAAGAAAGGAGAATTGTGTTCCTTTTATTCAAGTTGTATCAACTCTCTTGGGACCCGGTCTTAATGGCATGTGGAGAGTGAAGATGCTGCGACACCGATGGGTAAACATTGGTCCAGGCAATGCCCGAGAAAACTGTACCTCGGCAAGAATATTATACATTTTTTATGTTTTTTTTTAACTTTGCTTTACCCTAATTCATATTTCGTAGTCTCCTTATGTGTATATCACACTCATAACTGAGAATCTGAAAACTGAATTTGATATAATTCTGTTGCTTGTAACCTGAAGCAGAATAAAACCTGTTAAGATTGAGAAAGGAAATTTCAGAATACAGCAAAAATATGATCAGATTAGATCGATCTTCACGTATAGCAAAATTATCTACACCACTGAAATACAACAAAGCACTTCACAGCATTCAGCAACAACAGACGGCTAAAAATGAGATAGTATATATAAAGATATCTTCATGTTTGCACCGTGCATGAATGATAATTAAACACTATATTACCCAACTAATGCACAATATATAATATGTAGATACAATTAAAATTATATATTTAAATATTTTATAATTTTAGTTGTATCTATGTATTATATATTGTGCATTAGTTGGATAAAAAAATTCTTTGATAAAGATACGTTCATACAGCATAAATCAACAAAATGCACCTTCTCTAAACTAACGTTTTAATTTTTAATTTTTTGATGTCTTCTACATGTTTTGAACCCGAGGGTTCATCTTCAGGAAGACGGTTGTACATGCGGGTATGGTACAGTGTGTTTTAATGCATCAGTATATGCGGTCTTGAAGGTAGAAGAATGTGTTCGATACTGAGCTCTAGGAAGTATTCCTGGAGATGAACCCTCGGGTTCGAAACACGTAGAAGACATAAAAAATTAAAAATTAAAAAATGAATGTAGAAAAGGTGTATTTTGTTGGATTCTGTTGTTTAATTATATTATAATTCACGGTGCAAAAAACATAAAAATAATAAATTTTTATAGGACATTTAGAGATATCCTGCCTATGTAGTAAATAACAGTTAGGAGATGAAAAATAAGTAGGTGTAGTAAGATATAGACGGATTGGCTGATCCACAATATATTTCAACAGGTTGTACTGGGAATTGTTCACCATTGCAGTGAATTTTTACAAGATAACATTATGCGAAAGCGCAAATAATGATTCATTGACACAAGAATGAATTAAAATTCGAAAGATGATGTAAATTTAAAATAGAAAGAACCTGTTTCATGCCTTTGAGAATTGATTTACCATGAATTAAGTGCAACGAAGGAGTAGTTGGAGAATTTCGTGTTAGGATTGTACGAGTAATTGCAGTTGAGATAGATCGCTTCGATCTCTGGTAAGTCGAAGAAACAATCACGTCAGTAAATCTACCCTTCCTTCCCTTGAAACTGAGCAAGATACGGCTATGCAGCCTCATACGGAGTAACCAAGGACAACGAGAAAATTCATTTTAAGTTGTTTTCCCTCCACTTGATTACCAGCGAGTAAAACCAAGATTGTTCATCATGTGTTCGAAATAACTTTGTAGATGGACACCCTACAGTTTTACGTGGTTCCTTCGAGACACCCATCACTGTATTTTTTTTAACAAACTGCTATGGAATTTTTCTGTACAATGGGTGCCGGGTCCTTCCCGGGGGTAATGAGCGGCTGGGGCGTGACGCTGACCCCTAACCCCCTCCTAGTGCCGTAGTGAGGAAAGAGTAGAGCTATACCTCTACTTCCCCTATGGGCCGTACGGTCTGTACAGAGCCTCAGTGTCTCTACTTTACTTACTTACTATGGAATTTGACATAATTCATCATTCTTTCGGAGAAAGGTAATTTCGTATTGTCTGACAAACTACCACCGCATATACGTGATTTGCTTTTCATAAAAAAAATAATGAAGTGCTATTTTGAAACAAAATATCGCCGCGTTTTACGCATATCACCATTCATAAAAGAATAATAACTTTATATTTTGTAACACACTACCACCGTATTTTACATGATATCCATTCATAAAGACTCTCGCTCCACCACAAATTGTACAGTCAGGACAGGCATCACACAACCTTGCATTAGCTACAAAGAAGAGTAGAGTGAGCTTGACGCATATTTGGGCGTGAAAATGAAACATTCATAGGTTTTAATACTTTTATGACATAAGAATGTGACAGGAATACAGCAGGACATTTTGGGCGTTCGTCTGTGTTCAAGTCATGTCACGTTTCCTTGCTGTTGGTTCATTACACATACGGTTACATCAGAATTGCCTGCGTGCACGAAAAAGACATAATTTTGTGCCTAGTCCCATAGCAGATCAAAGTAAATGTTAAAGCACTAAGTTTCTCCACCATCAATAGCATAACCACCTTCTTTTTCTGTACTAACATTATGTCACTGGAAGCCATATATAAATATCGACCATTCCTACCTTTAACCTTTTGACGCCTAATGTCAACTATAGTGGTCGTACCGCACTGCTAACCTCTAAAGTTGCATTTTATATATTTATTCAACAAATATAGGTACGGAATATTTTAAACATAGTATATGCTATCAGTTTTTTTCTCTTCAAAATACAGTTTGTTTCATAGTTCTAACGTATGTGGTTCCTGAATTATTTACATTATATAAACAGGGTGTGCTAAAATTAAAAAAAATAATTCCGGCGCCAAAAGGTTAATTAACACAGCCAGAAAGGATAAAGACATAATGGCCACATTAGCAAACTTCGATATAAAATACAAAGCAATAAAACGTAGTGGTACTCTCAGGTAAAACAATAACAGCTCTTCGCAGGTAATAAGAATATTTTCCTTTTCGATATTTAAAATTATTAAAACAGCTGATCCTCATATATATATATATTCTTTTACGAAGACTATATTTCACCAAAACATGCTAACATCTAGAGATGCCTATGATGTTTCACCAGATTAATGCCGTTTTGTTTATTCACAGTAATCGAACATATTACATATGTATGGAAGAAAGGAAGATTGCGTTTGTTAGACGAAGCTCGAAGTTTTCTTCAATACGTATGATTTAGATTATGAGGATTACGACACTGTGCGGTTCAGCAGGTGATTACCAACGTTACGGAGAAATCTACTGCTTCTCTCTTCTTTCGATGTATGTACAAGATACCTGTTGGTATACTTCTACGAAAGTACACGGTGTTATAACCCAGAAGTCCACAATCGTGAAAAATACGTGAAACAACAACCTACACATGTGCGTAAATCTTTCAACGAACGCACAGGTCAAACATTCACTGTTTCGTTCTATTGACTCATTGAAATTAGAACCGTCTTTCACTTCGAGGCTAGCTGTCACAAAGAATGGGAAAACCGAAGACGCTAACGAATTGAGATAGGTCTAATTGTTTTGTTTGAGGAAGTGGCATTTGTGTCAGCCAGTTAGGTTAGAACATCACCTGTCCGTTGCCATGGGCACAATTAGTGAACCTGCTAAGTGAGCTCTATTAGTACGAGTTCCCTTATTTTCTTAAGAAATTTTGACACATTGCATCATGTTTGTTCAAATAGCTGCTGTACTCCTATAAACATCCTGCTGTGAGAAATATACTCCAGTTAATCACAAACCAGCACTGATAATTTCATTTAATATATAACTCTAACATGTTTCAGCGTATGTGGCCATCATCATGCACTAGTTCTTAATAAAATATGAAAGAAAAATTTGATCTAACCAACAAAAATGTTAGTAAGGTTTGGATTATATTTTGTTATAAAATACAGATTTAAGATAAAAATATTTTTGAGTCCAATTAGCCGCAACACGGGCAAACGTTGTTTTGAAATGTGATATAATGAAGTTGTTTAAAAATTAGACTTCTATTAAATTTTATGTATTACACGTTGTTATATCCCATTTAAGGCAGATGAGAACGTGCTTTCCCAGATCTGCCTTAAATGGAGGATAAAAACCAGCAATACACATCTTCACTTCCTGCTGCCTAATGAGCGAGAGCTCTGTAGTTCGCTTCGGTTGTAATTTATCATTTTAAAACATCTGCATGTCATGATCCCATAAAGGCCTTGTGACAATGTTGACTTAGTGTATTAGAATTATATCGGATACTGAACACCGTGTGAAGCATATTTTGTACACACGACATTACGGAAGTCGGCATTACTCCGTATTCAGGTGACTGGTTATCATTACGTGAAGTATGTTACTGTACGGTTACTCGCCAAGAATGTGAAAGAATAATCTACTTTTTCCATATGCTAAGCTAACAACTGTACAAACATGAGCAGTTAGAAGTATTAACAAAGCACTCATAGGATCCCAGCTTTGGTCTCAACGATTACCATTAATCTAGAAATGATAAAGAGTCTTACGGTGGTGTTGTTGAAGATGTAAATCTTATTGGTTATTAAGGTGTTAAGATGAAAGCAGCAGGAAATCTTCGGTAAAATATGTCTTTACCGTAAAAAGTAATGATCTGAAGGCGGGAGCATACAGGAACCCCAAAATGTCGTGTACATCACCTACACTTTCAATATTCGCAATGCTGAACATGTTACTGGTTTGTTCATAGTATTTGGGATAAGCCACGCCTAAAAGTACATTTACACGTAAAAATGTACGCTGCTAGTTAAAGTGTAAATTGTATGTTCGCATTATTAGGCGCGTTCGAAAAAGTACGAAAAGCGACTATTAGCTTCGTCATGTATGTCAGTCCGTCAGTCAGTCCGTCCGCCCGCATGGAACAAATCGGCTCCCACTGGACGGATTTTCATTAAATTTGATACATGAGTAGTTTTAGAAAATCTGTCCAGAAAGTTTAAGTTTCATTAAAATCTGACAGGAATAATGGGTACTTTACATGAAGCCCTATTTACATTTATCATTAAGTATCGCTGAATTCTTCTTAGAATGAGAAATGATTCGGACAGAAGTTTTGGAGAAACTCAAAAACACACGTTATATTCAATACCTTTTTGCCGAAAATCCTGCCATTTATGAGATCAATGTGGAAAAATACGGTAGAAGCACACGGGCCACATGTGGCAATATAATATGACGCATGCGTGGTGCGAGCTGGAAAACTAGGACTAAAGACACATACGCATAATATATGCTATTTATTGTTTTTACACGGCAACAATGGTTAAACAAACGCGCCTCAATATTACGTCCTACGTACATTGCCCGTCTTGTAACGTTCTGTGCAACTGAGGAAAACTTTATATAACTTATTCTATAAGAACAATCGCTATTCGTGCAGCCGAAAGCAGTAATTTAAGACTGATGCCTCTAAAACTCCTATATACAATTTCTTTCAGGCTAGCGCGTTACATTAACTCTGCAGTTTCTTACTGATGGTACGGAATTAAGATTACTCTTTGAACAAATTGAAAATTTTCATAAATTTTAAAATAAAAGTTGTTGATGGAAACTGCGAACAATGAGACTTGCTAACTGACAATTACATTTCCACGTGTTTTGTAGCAGCGAAACTTGGACTAGTAAGCAAGTGACGCCAGAAGAATAACAACAGCAGAGATGAAATACGTGAGAAGAACAGCAGGATACACTTGGACAGATTACAAAACAAATGCACAAATTGCAAAGGAACTAAAAATAACACCAATTTTGGACAAATTACTGGAATACAAGAGAAGCTGGATACAACATGTAAATAGAATGCCTCGAAATAGATTACCCAGGGTAATGAAACACTACTCCCCAGCTGACAGAAGGAATCATGGTACACCTTTGAAGAGACTTCTGGATACGTGAGGCCGGAACGGGTCAACAAGTGGCCCAACTCCATGAAAGATATATGATGATGATGATGACGACGATGATGATGATATGTTTTGTGGCACACAATACGAAATAAACCCACATTAGTAATCCTTTTCAATCCAGTTGTTGTTGAAAAAATGAGGGCCATACTTGTAAAAGCCTAACCATGTTGAAGGAAACAGTCAAATCTAATAATAAATGGCTGAAAATGCTTTGAAATTTAAAAAAAAAACCTGAAATGCAACCATCTGTTTGTCTTCCGTTCCGTGAAGCAACTTTAAGGTAAACCCCAGTCACAATGATCTAATTTGTTCAAGCACAAACAGTACGCTCGATAAATGGTCGTCCTTAAAAAGTACGGTTAAAACACACACACACACACATATGTCTATGTAGCTGTAGTAGTATAGGGTGGTATACGACAAACAATAGAGCATCAACTACATTGTTTATGCGAGGGCTCAGCATTCTAAGGCCTTTAACAGTGTCACTGTATTTTGTATATTGACAGAAATTCTATTGAAGTTAGATATGAAAACGAAACCGGCAAATGCAAATAAGTGTATGAAAGCATACTGTACACACCGCATACCTTCTACATGTTTCGGGCACTCATGTGGCCTTCCTCACGGAGGTGCAATGCAAAGGACAGATACACAGAAATATGACAAAGTTTTTGAACCAATGCACTGATATAAAATATTAATTAAAAAATACACGGTTTACAACACATACTAAAGATTAAAATACGGATAAAAAGTATTTCTGATTGATTCTACTGTGTCACGGGTAGTAAAAAAAAGGTAAATCAGTCCCATTAGAGGCCCGAGGTGCCCAGAGGGTTCTAGGAAGTTAGGGTTCCCAGATTACGTGACAATGGCCCAGGATGGTGGTAAGGTTGTCAGTCTTACGCACCGGCCGCTTTTACCCCAGGAAATACTCCAGGTACTCATTTCTGTAAGAGGCTGAGTCTACCCCAGGGCCATAGTGCGATCGGAAGGATTATGTCAATGAACAATTCCAATGACAACACTTGGAATCGAACCAACGACCTTCCGATTTGTAGCACAGCACCTTAACCACTGTGCTACCGCGGTGTAACGCGCAGTAGGTATGTAGTAAATAGCCATCCTGAAAGGAAAAAATAATAGGTTAAAAAACTTCTATAATGTTTTGATGTATCTGTCCTTTTTAATACACCTCCGTGAGGATGGCCACATGAGCGGCCGGAAAATGTAGGCAGTGTACGGTGTTTATAATATACTCTCATTTATTTATGTGTATTTGTTGTCCTTGATATCATATCTAACTGCTCAATGTACGAAGATCGATAATTTAAAATCTAGTTAGGTTGTCTTTATGGCAGGACAAAAATGTACTTCAGAATTAACTAGAAAAGAATATTCACATAAAATTGTTACAACTCTGAATCTTTGTATGTACTGTACAATCCTTTACGTCTTCCGTACTGGATATCCAATATCGCTGTCAAAAGCAATATAAGAAATTCCTGAAAAATTAGCAAGGATAATTGACACTCCACGCCCCTCCTTTTAATGTATGCAATAGTGATGACAACGTACATTTTGAAGACTGGTAAGCAAACTGTCAAAAGTCGGCCCATAAAGACAATAACTAAACGTCGAAACTATGGAAATAACGAAATCTCACCGCAGCAAGAACAAACACTGCCAATGTTGAAATAAACGGTATATATTACGTTCACAACGGTGAACTGACAGAAGTTGTGTATCGTCTTATCGTCTCGTAATTAAAACCTACCCCGTTGTGGTGGTAAATTTTTTTTGCTGGAAGACTACACATTATTACGTAAAGACGCTTTCCTTACTCATGTTTGTAATTTACATTTAAAGCAGTCCCGTTACAGTCGTGGAGTGGCCCAGAGGGTTCCAGGAAGTTATGTTTCCCATATTTCATGACAACGGTACAGGATGGTGGTAAGGTTGTCAGCCTTACGCACCGGCCGCCTTTACCCCCAGGAAATTAGAGGCTGAGTCGACCCCAGGGCCATAGTGCGATCGGAAGGATTTTATGTCAATGAAAAATTCCAATGACACCAGCTAGGATCGAACCAGCGATCTTCCGATTTGTAGCACAGCAACTTAACCACTGTGCCAACGCGTGTAATGTACATTTACTTCACTACAATCTCTCTGAAAATCAGTATCAATTTCAACATCGCTTTGACAGTAATGAATAAAAGTGAAATGAATACGTACGTGTATTACAGTCTTTTGGGATACGAAACGGTTAGAGTGGTACATAGCCTGCGTACCAGTTTACACGCCGTCACATTACATACGAACGAAGTCTTCTATCAGCCTAACGGAGACACCCTCAAATCTCGCAAACCGCAATACGATTATCGTTACGATGTCTGTATTACCGGTGTGTGTACAACGAAATAAAAGCCGATTTTCTGTAACACTGCGGCTGAAGAATTAGTGCACGTAAGAATAAAGTGTGACATACAGTGATTGATTTTTCATGCAACAGGTCAAGTAGTAACACCAGAGACTGAACGGTTAGTTCAAGTTCGAATAAATAGTGACATGTAATGATTGTTCATGTTAAAACTCAGTGTAACACAAAAGACTGAACAGCTAATGCAAGTCAAAGAATAGTGACTGATCGACCACGCTGCAAGTTGCAACAGACGCATAAATCGCATCTGATGTTGTGACGTGCTGGGCCAGGGGCGTGAGGCGGGATCAGCTGAGTGTACACGCGTGTGACTAGACGGAGAGAGAAGCTCAATGTATGACCTGTCACTCACTCGTTTTACCTGACGGATTCTCCGATTGAAGTCACCACCACTAACACCAATCACTCAAGTGAGTCCACTGCACCAGCGGGAGGCAGCCACAGCGAATTCTACCTAGCCGCAATCCAAACTGATCCTCCGACCGTCTTCATCTGCTTTACTACTACAACACCGTCATCTCCCTCTTCGTCTCTCCCCCACCTTCACCTATCCTTTACTTCTCCCTCTTCCCTTCATCCTCCCTTCCAGCACCGCTGTACCATCATCTTCTTGTTTCTGAACGCTCAAGATGCATGCATTCCTAGCATCCAACATCACACACACGTGAGGGCGTGCAAATAGAGGCCAGCTGTCTGGTAAATTCCTTCGGGGAAATGCGACCATATCATTACCATCACTGTGAGCACAATCAACAGTATCGTCGTTGTTGGTGCTTCTGTTGTCACCGTCGTCGACACTGAGGCCGGGGTAACGCCTCTCACACAGTACCGCATTGCTTTGCAGTCACGTTTTTTTTCCTCGCTTCCCCCTGTTTTGGTCGCATAGGCATACCTTTTCCTCGTCGGTGGATGAGGCGGAGAAGAGCTCTCTAATTACTGGCCGCGTTCGCTGGCAAGGAAGGGGGTCGGTAGACTGGCCCAGGTACTTGCTTGTAGTACCCGGGAAGAAGAGGACGAAGAGAAAGAGGCATGCATTGGGGTGGGCGGGTTTAGCGCGGCCCTGTATTGTGTGACCCCAGTGACCCGGCATCAGGGTTAAAACCAGTCGACTCCACAAGATGGAAAGAAGAATAACAGTGGAAACCTGTTTAAGATGACCACCTGTGGTTCCGGTCATCAAAGTGGTAATTGACTGTTCTGGCAGATGGGAAATTTGCTTCCCCTACACTTATTACGCCTACCAAGTATCACAATCAAAAACTCGTTCACAATAATCCAGTGTTTCATAGGACGTAACGGTGCGCTTCTCCAGAAAGCACTGCAAAGTTAGATATAATGAAATTTTCTGTGATAAGCGGCTTTAATTAAACCCGCCTTCAGAACCCTTGCGCGTTTAAGAGTAAGTTTAGGCACATGGCGATTCGAAGAGCCAGTTATGGTCTTGCAATTTCTCTCCAGACCTCCCTTCTGCCGTCTTCATCTCCATTTCATATCCGGAGTAAGCAAGTACAGCATGCCTTCGTACTCCTCTCTGACGCTGATCAGCAGACATTCTTAGAAGCTCAGAGAAGGATGACCGCTACAGACCATTGGCCAAATGTGATACAAAATGACAGAGGGGAAAGACGCTTGAAATTTCAAGCCGGCTTGTCGGGTTTCGTACATCCGCAGCTGGATATGACAGGGCGTAATTTTGGGAGTCGAACTAAGTGCTTTCAAGGGAATCCTAGATACAAGGTTATATAAAACAGGCGATATTAACAAAGAAAGGAAGTAAATATGCATAAATACACGAATTATTATGCATATCTTAGTCTCTGTTAACACGAAAGAAAAATTAACAAGTTACCTTGATTTATACTCCTTTAAGCCTTACCTCCATTCATTTTGAGCAAAGGACTGTACGCTCTGGAAGGTTTTCTTCCTCAGGCTGTACACAAGGCAAGGGTATGTAGCTTATCCCTCGAGGATTTCATGACTAGTTCATTTCACCATTCGATTGGTTTTCGGATAGCAGAATGGATGTTCATTCAACAATGGAACACCTATTCCAAATCCTGACAGTAGAAAATAAACTTTTATTTTGGAAGTAACTTCAACATAGTTACCGATTACTTGTTACAATAACCGAAAATGAAATTGACAGGGCCGTAAACTGAAAGGGTTGCACAAAACTTGGTATTAGTGAGTCATTCCTTTGCCCAAGCTTTTCATTGTTGATGAACTTTGCTCTGGGTGTTATGCGTACTGATGGTAGAAAATATGACATACAGCATAGATACGGCTGAGTGAGTCATACCTCACGCACAGATGGTCAGGAACAACCCGATATTATGTGCAGTAGCTACACAAATTACAAGTCCGTGGCATCTTAACATCAGCTCTTACGTTCAGATCTGCTATAAGATAGTCTTATTGCAGAACATACGCACTAAGAAATAACATTCGGATCTATTCCTAGATGGCCTGATAACTTTTTGTGAATTATATGTCTCATTTGCAGGTACTGCAATATCAGATAAAGATATCTTTTTTTTTTTTACCTGGCTTATTTTAACTAGCCACGTTACAAAGACACTATCGTCCCAAAAGTCAGTTTCTTGTTTTGTTTTATGACTGTAGACAATAGCACCGAATCATCAAGGTCCGCCGAATAAGAACTAGAAGGTGGGGCCCAATACTTCTGACTTCACTTCCTATTGCCAGAATGGGCTTGCGATTTTTCACTGCCACGTTCAGACGATTCCCAAATCCTACCGGGCCTTCTACCCAGTTATCAACATGTGAGTTTGGGAGTAAAACTGCCAGATCCTGAATGACTCTACTCTCTTCCATCCAAAGCCTAAATCGAGAATACGTGGAGCTTTACTTACACGTCGCATACATGCAAAAAACAACATTTAAGCAGGATAGACTGTCACGCACTTAGGGTTCGATTTCTCGATCTAATTCTAATGTCGTTGACCTTCAAAATGAAAAGTTTTATAAAACTTCCAAAGGAGGCTGGTTTATATGCCGAAATATTAGTAACATAATCAATGTAAATCAGAGGCACTGCTATTCAGAAAAATTTCCAGCAGCCTCCAAGGCTAACAACCGCTGGCTTAGGAAGACTGTAGAAAGTCACGAGAAGTCAGAACACATGGCTATGATATGCTCTGCAAAGGTCTCTGTTTAACAGTTGGAAGGTTTGCTAGAACAGCAATGTTGACTTAGAGTCCATGTTGTCCTTTGGTTAGCAAGAATTCTGTTTACTCGTAACAGATATGTTTTTCTAATATACGCCTCGGACACCCATCTTCATGTCTCACTTTACGAAGTGACGCAGGTCTGGCAATTTGTCATCTGATCATTTACGATTATTGGGTTTCTGGACTTTTTTCACCGTCTGTTATTCAGGAATGACACAACGTTGCAGGAAGCGGATCTGTTTGCTTCCTCAGACGAAACGATCAACTGGTTCCGACAGTCAGCGATGTTTTCATTCCCTGGATAACCGATGTCAGTTAATTACCTGGATATAATCGAGATACCTGCCGGTCCCAGTGGCCGCGCGGTCTAAGGCGTAGGTCTACGGGCGATCGCCTGCTGAGATTGTGGGTTCGAATCCCACCGGGGGCGTGGATGTCTGTCTGATATGAGTGTTTTGTGTTGTCAGGTAGAGGTCTCTGCGACGCACTGATCACGTGTCCAGAGGAGTCCTACCGACTGTGATTGGTCGCTGTGTGTGAGCTAGATACATCTAGAATGATGAGGTGGCCCGCGTTGGGCCGCAGTGCCACAAAAAACAAAAATCGAGATACCTAGTATTCTTAAACGTCATACTATTGTCAGAACTCTTGAACTGGACTATAATATAATCGTACTCCAAAGAGTGTTCATAAAAATTACGGACAGTTTTATAGCCAGTTGTTTAGACCACGCCTTCTTGGCAGTGTCACCCTATCTATTTGACGAGATCTGAACAAAAATTTTTTAGTTTTATAATATTATCATATCTACTACTGCGACTATATATGTTATAGAAAAATACTTCCAGTTTTATAAGACTTTTATACTGTATATGTTCAAAATTGTTGTTTGCCTGTTGTTTTGTAAGGGTGTGAAATTTGGTCGTTGACATTGCGGGAGGAAAGGAAGCTGAGGGTATTTGAGAACATGGTGCTGAGAAGAATATTTGGACCTAGGAGTGACGAGGTAACGGGGGAATGGAGGAGACTGCATAACGAGGAGCTAAATGATCTGTACTCCTCACCCAATATTGTGCGGGTGATAAAATCGAGAAGAATGAGACGGGCTGGGCATGTTGCGCGTATGGGTAAGGAGAGGGGGGCGTATAGGGTCTTGGTGGGGAAACCGGGGGAAGGAGACCACTGGGGAGACCTAGGCGTAGATGGGTGGATAATATTAGGATGGATCTCCAGGAGGTGGGATGTGGGTATATGGACTGGATTGGGCTGG
>Ga0136643_10011335_pt1 | contig 13223 bp, 7 predicted proteins | sample TergutLab28metaG_FD_96883 | JGI IMG/M metagenome (GOLD analysis project Ga0136643, IMG submission 96883) | Labiotermes labralis P1 segment gut microbial communities from Petit-Saut dam, French Guiana - Lab288 P1 (version 3) (version 3) | ecosystem: Host-associated > Arthropoda: Insects >...
AGGACGATATAGCTCCCTGATGATGGTCCTAGGACCGAAACATGTCGGAGCGTTTTTAATGTTTTAATGTGTAAATTTTATAAATTTTATATATGTGCAGTGGTTGGTGTAATAATTGAGTAAATGTGTAAGTGTTGAAAATCCAATCGATGTGTAATGTTTCTAATTGAGAATACTCTCAGAATTGGTAAAGCAGTCCCGTTACAGGCCTGGACAGGCCCAGAGGGTTCCAGGAAGTTAAGGTTCCTAGATTTCGTGACAATGGCACAGAATGGTGGTAGGTTGTCAGCCTTACATTCTCAGAATTACGATCTTGAATTCAAGACAGGAAGTACTGAATCGTCACGTATTTTATCTTTTTGTTGTCTGCATTTGTCCCTTCTTGTATACGTAGTATTTTCTGTTTTTCTTTGTGTAAGACTTCCCCTGAGTATTAATGTATTTTCGAATATTACGCCATGTCAGCTGGTTAATGTGTGCTGACGTTTCGTTGGCAATACCTCCCAGCGAAATTTCTGTAAATTTCAGTAGTCGATGCGTCGTAGAATCTCAGATAACTTCAGTTTTTATCAAAGCCTCTGTATGAATCTCGTATTTTGCAAATTGTGTTTTATTCTAGATGTTTCAGTGCTGAGCTAGAGACGTCTCGGTGTCAAATTTCTGACAACGTTATGTCACATATATCATTTAGATTTGGATCATATCCTTTGCCCAGTGTTTCGAAATACAAAAAAGGAATATAAGAAATCAAAACATTGTTTCGGGAATTGGTTTTGTTTCCATCTTCAGGTAAAAATTTGGAAGGGATCTAATCAGTTTGGCGCCCTAGTGTCGAGAACTGTGATGTCTGGTTCAAAGAAGTGTTCCTTTACTGGACATTCTGACCTTGAAAATGACACCGTTACCGTGTCTCAAAAAGTATGGCAGCAAACACCCCGCGACAAGGCGTCACATCACAGAAGAATATACTCCTCGATTACAGCACTGCTAAATCTTAATATATCGAATAATAATTTAGAATAACGAGAGAAATATATTATGCTATTTCTCAACTGTTAAAGACAAATACTGAGCAGAAATTGTGAGGTTGTTCTGGGAATTGCGTAGCCTATTGCAAAAACGGTTTTCTGGGACAAAGACACTGTAAGAATTCTAAACATGGAAATGGACCCCCACACTTTGCTGGGAGTTCTGTGTGACTAGTTCATTTGCCCGTTTGGTTACTGAAACTCTTAAGTGCCCTGTGTTTTAACCTCTCGTTTTCCGCTTTTCCTGATCCACTATGACCCTCACAGCAGAGGGTCTACTGCCGTTCGGCCTCCTGATGCTTCGATAATGGAATTGGGTCTGTTTCCTCCACAGTCGATCTAAACATCGGAATATTTGATGCAGGAACTTAGTTTACAGTTTCCAGAGACAGCACATGCTTTTAAAACTATGTACCACGGAACCTTATATTTACGTCTATTTCTACCACCTACCGCTAGAACACCAGTTTTTTAGGGTAGTATAACGTGACTGATATTTGTAATATCGACTTCTTTTACGACCGTCCATTTTCATATAATCTATAACGTTCGGCCTGAGTTGCATTAAAAGTGGAGATAATATTAGAACGATTAAAACATAAATAATCTGATATAAGAACTTTCGGTGTTCCTAGAACCGGTACGAAATTTCACAGAAATCTTTTCAGTTTCGTCGGTAGTTAAGTACCCAGACATACAGACAGAAGGGCATACACGGCCTCGTGTGTGTGCACGCAGTATATACTATTTTGGCTAAGAACTCGAGACAAATAGAATAAGTAAAATTATAAAAAAAAAATAGAAACATTTATAACGCTGATATGAACTGCTCCACTACACCGCTAAGAGTCAATAATACTGAGACGTTCCGTGACCCTACATATCTTGTTTACCATTTCTGAGTTGCAGTTGACTTGTGACATCACGAATGTCTCTTATGGTGCCAAATCCTTAACAAGACACTGGACTGAAGGTAGTAGACGATTGTAGAGAGTCAGTATTCAGTTACAGGAAAAAGAAACCGCAGTCTGGTGTTGCGATACCGCTGCGGGATTCGGAGGCGGACGTCCGTAGTATCGATATTGCTGTGCCCTAAGAGGCAAATTCTGGGATACTACCTGAAAATACATAAAATAAAACGAAGGAAGGCTGACTGGACTGGTCACATCTTGCTTATGAACTGTCTTCTAAAACACATTGTTGAAGGAAAGACAAAAAGGAAGAGAAGACGAAGAAGAAGAAGAAGACGTAAGCAGATATTGGATGAATCTAAGGTAAAGAGAAGGTATGGACTTTAGACAAAGAAGCACTAGATCGTGCTGTCTGGAGAACTCTCAGTGGAAGAGGCTATAGACAGGCATGAGAGAATTCGAAGTGAGTGCATTACCTCAACAGGACTGCCATCGCTGACTTCCAAAATCTTTTCAGTTCATCATTCTTAAATTTTCCAAACTTTGGACACCGTGTATTCAGAGATACCGACAGCGTTGTAAAGTCAACCACAGAGAAGCAATACAGTGAAGCTTTTTCACAAACGCAGCAAAGTACTTCCACAACATGTTGCATGATAAATCGGAATAAACAAACCTCATCAACGGGCGTTCCTTTCACATGGAAAAAACGGCTCTGGTGCCGAAATATGTAGAAGTTGGCACCTGATATAAAATGTATTTTGTGATTATTTCATTTTGACATAATTAGTGCATTTGTTTGTTTTTTTAAATATGGAATACCGAAATTCTGTTCTGAACCCTGTTTCCCAAAATTCTAGACGCCGTCAGAAAGCCGTTCCTTGGGGTTTGCAATTGTATTTCGCCCAGAAAAATTTGTGTCGACTTTCCCTTTCGTTTTGATTGTCCCATATGAGTAAGCTCAACATCGCAGTGAAGTGTTCGTGACACTGACCTATACCTGGAAGACCCACGTTATTTACTTTAGGTTTTCCCGTGAATTTCTTCATTCTCTTATGTATATTGGACCGTGCATCATTGTGATAGTTGAAGAATAAGAGACCAACTTGATGTCACTAGTTATTAAGTTTTATTTCACTTCTTCTATGCTAAACATGTTTCGGACATCAATACATCCATCATCAGGAGCCTGCGACTTTTCTAATTTATCACCACATTTGTCGTGTGTTCTTGTTTCGATGTGTGTTGGAGTTTCGGTGTGGCCAATGTGGTGATACAATAGAAAAGTCTCAGGCTTCTGATGAAGGATGTATTAATGTCCGAAACATGTTGAGCATAGAAGAAGTTAAATAAAACTTAATAACTAGTGACAACAAGTTGGTTCTCTTATTCTTCAACCTCGTCAGGCAAATTCCCACATATTACATAAAATATATGAAGATTGTCTTTTTAGTTAGACTTAAAAATTTATCTTTAATAAACCTACCAAAATTTTTAAAACACACTACGTAAGTTGCATTTCTTTATCGAGTACATTAAGAATGAAACATTGTATTAGGAAATCTAGGTATAAACCGTATGGCACGCACTGACGCAGTTGGTTGAGGCACTTTGCTACAAGCCTATTCCCGATGGTGTCATTGGAATTTCTAGTTGACATAATCCTTCCGGCGGCAGTATGGCCCTGGAGTCTACTCAGCCTCTAAGAGAAAAAATCACCAGGAATATTTCCTTGGGTGGTAAAGACGGCCGGTGTTTAGGGCTGACAACCTTACTGCCTTCATGTGCTGATTGTCATGAAGTCTAGGAGTCTCATACTACTTGAACCCTCAGGGCCTCTCCGGACCTGTACAGGGACTACTTTACATTTTATGTGCCGACTGGGATTTACTGCTACTGTTGAAATGTAGTTTGAAGTTCTGGTTGGATTCATGTGTTTCTGATTTAGATTCCGTAGCGAGCACTTCGGATATTGGCAATAAACTTCCTGGATTCGCCAGAAAAAATAGTATATTCTTCTCGAAATTGTGTACCGTAAAATGTGTTATAGCTGCGTGAAGTGTAATTCTACTACACCGCCTCGACACACATCGGCTAATGTGACTGTTAAACCGTATATTAGCCTTAAAACTTTGGTATTTTCCATTTTATATTCTTATAAGTGTGAACAAGTTTACCTCCATTTTTCCTAACATTTACGAAACTATTTATTTTCAACCACAAAATAACGATCTTCGACACAAAATTTCGCCTAAGATGGCGTAGTAAATTTAAAAATAATTTCATATCTATTTAAGTAACAACGATCATTGCCATTTACATAGCATTAGTTACCTTGATCAATTAATTGCCGTTCCTTAACTACATAAATTGTGTAGCGAATAAGAGGGACTTATAGTAAATGGTAAATTAAAGAGGATGTGTGGGAAGTATACGTGGTCCTCTAATCCATTATACCATCATTTTGATTGCAAAAAGCCGCGTAAATTTAGGCAGAATATGCCTGTTTCAATAATAGAGTGCAATCCGAAACCTGCAGAAAATAAAAATCATCTCAGCAATGTGTCTACGTATGAACATAATTACTAGTTAATTTACTAATAACTGATCCTGTAACTCAGTAAACAACTTAATCTACATGGTAGTCTCATTTCAAACCAACAGATCTTGAAATAAAAGTACCACCATTGTCTTTGCTTACTTGAGGAAAGCTTGCCTACAATTGAAGCCTACGAGAGAAATGTAATTAAAATTCACTTGGAAGCTGGCAGAGTGTATAATTATATATGATTGTTCAAAGGAGCAATTAGCCTGTCTGCGTGACAAGTTGCCTCTCATATTCTCTGCGAGTAATTGAAAATGCAAACTGCACCTGTCGGACTGTTCGCTGTTTATGACGTGTAATACGTGCGATCAAATGAAGTTATGTGAAGGCGTCATCACAGTTCATTCACCTACAGCCATTCGAATTGAATGATATGGTGATTCTACACACACAAACATAATTAAGTAGTCCTTTACAACTGCACTGCATAAAATTACAAAATAAACCTTTATAGGTAATCTGCAACTCTTGAATGAATTTTTGAACAGTTTATTTTATTTTGATGTTTTGCTGACCTTGCATCTCAGTATAATCTTATTAATTAACCAACTTAATGCACAAAATCTTGTTTTATAATAAATTTATTACACGCCTCTACATGTTTCGAGCACTATGTGCTCATCATCAGGAGGTCAAAATTGTATTATACAGTATCTGGAATCATCACACTTGTACCGTACTAGTAACAACAAAATATACATGCAAATTACAAATACTAAAATGACGAGCGTGATTAAAGGATTGTCGTGATAGGATAAAACATGTAGTAAAATCTACCTTCATTATATCTAACAGAATCAAACTATCACCATCAAGCATCAAACGCCGCCGTGCACCATACACCAAGATGTAATAAACAAGTTTTAACATAGAAAAGTGAGCTAAATTATTATACAGCCTCTGGTATCATCACACATGTAGGTGTGATGATACCAGAGGCTGTGAAATGCAATTTTGACCTCCTGATGATGAGCACATAGTGCTCGAAACATGTAGAGGCATGTAATAAACTTATTATAAAACAAGATTTTGTGCATTAAGTTAGTTAATTACTAAGACTAAGTTTATTTTATGGTTTTCCTCAGTCCGTCATATCCAACAACAGGACAGTAAAAGTGTGAAGAGGTAGAATACTGCAATGTGAAACGCAGGCACCTGCACTTCTACAGCGTTCAGTAACGCAAAAAAAATTATTTTTGTTTTTCTGCGTTAAGAAGGGCTCGCTTTGAACTGCCTTGTTAGCGGCGAGCAGCACCCATTTCATGGCTAAATCAGTGTGCAAGTCTGTGCAATTCTGCGTCACAGTCGGCCAGCTTGACACTGTAGTGGCTGTCCCCGTTACGTCATACTGGTCCATTTTGATAGGCAGTGTATGTTTCTGCTCCAGTCTGAGTCATAATGGATCATGCTGATAAAGCAGTTTATAGTCATGTTTGGCCAACTTGATAACGCAATTCCTGTGTTTGTTCCAGTCTACGTCATACTGGGCCACCAGGATGAGCACCTTGGTCTGATGATTGCAATGGAGGAAATGAAGCTCTTCGACAACGGTAAGGTTACGATAAGTCCTTCAAATTTTTATAACAATGTCGTAGTCTTAATAATAATCATAATAATTGTCTTACACATGCTCAGGTTTAGTTTTCCCGGTATTTGTCAAGCAGAAGGTCTTCTACAATACATATAACTGAATAAAGAAATTGCTGACCAAAGAATAAATAAGTTTCATTGGAAATTCCAATCTCCTGGGACATGATGCAATGTAATTTGGTAAACAAGTACCAAAGGTTTGGAGCAAGATGCTCCCTCCGTTGTCCAGAGTTGACAAAGAAAATTTTCTCTCCTCTTTATATACCCTCGTTGAATAACTTATTGCTGCAACACCAACCTTTTTTCGACACGCTGTGATCTGTTTACCAATTTGCACGGCATTACATACCAGAAAATAGGAATCTTCATCGTCACAGCTGTAAGAAACTCAGATCTCACAACAGTTACATTGTTGTTAATTCTGTGTTATTGTTATTAGACTATGATTACTGCTCAGTCAATAACACCTAATTCTATACACGACAGAGGTAGCGTTCCCTTATGATTTTTTTGTTACGCTTTTATTGAAAACCTGAGACCGAAGCTGGTATCATTACAAATTAAGTTGCATTAGACCCTACACGATCGTTGCAATAGACCACGTTTTCGCTGTGGTGTCCTGTTACCATTTTTTTAATAATCAATCTTTGTTGCCCGCATCCTGCATCGAGGAGCGTGGACGTAGATATACCCATAGAATTGCAAGATTCAGTAAATTGACTGCGCCTTTTGTGACATATAAAGCTATCGTAATCCCAGTGACTTTCTATGCGTGTTCCTGTTCCTGAAACCGGTGAATAAGTGTAGCTGTCACTCAATTATTATACCAACTAATGCACTTATATAAAATTTACACATTAACCTTTTGGCGCCGGAATTGTTTTTTTTATTTTTAGCACATCCTGTATATAAAATGTGAATAATACAGGAACCAAATACGTTAGAATTATGAAACAAACTGCATTTTGAAGAGAAAGAAACGGAGAGCATATACCACGTTTAAAATATTCAGTACCTATATTTGTTGAATAAATATATAAAATGCAATTTTAGAGGTTAGCGGTGCGGTACGTCAACTATAGTTGAAGTTAGGCGTCAAAAGGTTAACACGGGATACTGATTGCAGAACAGCAGGTCGGTGACTCCAACCCCATCTACGAACTAATAAACAGAACAAAAATCCTTTCGCGTAACTTGCTGCCAGTATCACGCAACGAAGCACACAATGCACATCCACAGCAGGGCACTGTTCGTAACATAACATTACACAACGTGGTAAACATAAATCTCACATCAGTCCAAAAAACCTAATTATTTGCGCACAAAGTTTATTCTAGTATTTAATTGACGATACTTATTTGGTATAATTTATATTATAGGCACGCTGCCACAATACCCTACTAGTGCAACGAGGTTAATTTATGACTGGTTTTAATGTGGCTCTTAATGTGACTTTAGCAAGGCAAAGAACTACAGCTCCTTGATGATGGTCTTAGGACCGAAACATGTCGGAGCAGTTTTAGTGTTTTAATGTGTAAATTTTATATAAGTGCATTACTTGGTATAATAATTGAGTAACTCGACAACATGCACGGTGTAACAATGTAAATAAGTGTAACTGTGTTAAAATAAAGAGATGCAACCAATGGAAAAATTGCTATTAGTCGCAAGTTTGAAAACAACTGCCATTATTTTCCTCACATTACTCTATGTATTGCGGCGCACACAGTATAATACTTACGTACATACGGCGTGAACTGCTTGCTGAGTTTATGTCTGTAGGCCATTGAAAGAAAAGGAAGCGTTGCGTTCGGAAAACCCTGTAATATATTCACCACATTATTCATAAATTTGGTATGGAATTGGTCTGTAGGAATTTATCGACGCCTGTGTTGCTCCATTTCCGGAGAATGTTAGGCAGGCGTAATAGACACAGTTATTTCTGGACTTTAACGTCGATTCTGCAGACAAAATGCCGCAAAAGTCCATAATGCCGGTGCCTAAATAGGCGTACAGTCTTCTGTTGGAGTTCGAGTGGGAAGTTGTTTTGACGTGTGGTTTGTATCAGAATGCAACACCTCAATGCATCTACCAAGTAGCCTAGGAAGGGGAATCGAATTACATTAATAAGTTTACGGAAGCTGAGAGTGTTTGAGAACATGGTGTTGAGGAGAATATTTGGAACTAGGAGAGACGAGGTAAAGGGGGAATGGAGGAGACTGCATAACGAGGAGCTAAATGATTTGTACTCCTCACCCAATATTGTGCGGGTGATAAAATCTAGAAGAATGAGATGGGCTGGGCATGTGGCGCGTATGAGTGAGGAGAGGGGGTGTATAGGTTCTTGGTGGGGAAACCGGAGGGAAAGAGACGACCAGGGAGACCTAGGAGTAGATGGGTTGATAATATTAGGACGGATCTCCAGGAGGTGGGATGTGGGTATATGGACAGGATTGGGCTGGCCCAGGATAGAGACAGTTGGCGGACGCTTGTAAGTGCGGTAATGAACCTTCGGGTTCCGTGAATTGCAGGGAATTTCTTGACTAACTGCAAACCAGTTAGCTTCTCAAGAAGGACTCTGCACCATGGAGTAAGTAAGTCAGTACTGCAGCAGTTATAATTTTGGCCGGATCATCGACTGTTCTGAAAGTAAGAAAGAAAAACACGACAGGCAATGAACACCGTATAACATAATATTAACCCTTTAAAGACAAATGGCAGACGGCTTTATTTAAAGGCCCAGTCCGTACCGCGCTGTAAACACTTTTCAACTCGGTTACAAAAACCAATCAGTTTGTGATGTAAGTGGCACAAGTCGCTGTTTGTTCTCAGATAAATACAAAACACATAAATACAGTGTGGGCAGAAAGTACAATTGTTGAAAGTTAAACTGTTGGTGCATCACGTGACCAGTAGGCTTAAAAGGTTAAGGCGCATTCCTGCAACAATTGTTTCGGTTGAAAAGAAAGCAATGAGTTTTATACAACCTGAGTGTGTGCGTTTGTAGCCTTAGGTATCCAGCGTGCAGTGCGCATGCGCCATACTGTCAATGTGGCCTGCCCCACTCTACACTACTTTCCCATATTATCTCATCTCATTACCTCATTATATCATTATCTCGGTCATCAAAACGATGTAGATGAAGACATAATTTCCTGGGATTCGTAACTAATTGGTAAATAATTAATTAATTTTCGTAGGAGCTGGCAGCCTCTGACTGTTGTATCCGTTGCGGACCCGATGAGGAACATATCTTAGATGTTGTTCCCAGGGAGGACGGAGCTCGTAACTCTGGTTAAGACGGGGAGTCGGGCAGGTCGCACACACTCTCAATAATCCCCAAGTAGAATATATTGGAGTTTTATTGTGTAAGAGTATGGAGTAATAGCATTTACATCTAAAATGTATTCGTGACAATTCTCGCCAGTGGACTCTTCAAACCGTTCGCACTCACTGACTGTCCAGCTTCGGACTCTGCTGCTCAGACACAGTTCGAGCTACGCAGCAGAATGCTCCCGCAGAACAAAGCAACTATTGTTACATGTGTTGCTGCAAACACTGGTCGCGCGATACACTTAACGAGTCCAGTTATAAACAAAAGAAATGGAAGGAAATTATATTCCTCCCATGCCTGGTCTTAAGAGAGGCCAGAACTAAGCGTGAGGAAATTTAGCTTATGACTAACATACAGTATATGTATGAATGCTAAAAAGAAAACCACAACAAAAAAATCAATGTGTGTCAACTACACAACATGTCTTCGTAGTATAAATAGTCGAAGAACAGTAGCTGTACCGAAAAAATTATGTTAAATCTTTATAACTTAAATGCCTTCGCCTACGTACACCTAATGTTCTCAAATATTGGTTTGCTTAGTCCTTGAATAAAGTGGCAAGGAGCTCCTCTGAAACGTCTGTAAGTACCAATGAACACGTCGCAATATCCCGTAAGACTTCAGCCTTCAGATGATAAATATATAAAAATTTGTAAGAAAAGATCTTCTAGAGAGACAGGATAATCAAGAAAACCTTCTTCTGGAGAGGCTGAATACCGGCTGAATTTCGAACCGTTTTTGCCACAGATACCGCTGTGCAGAGCTACTCTGACTAGTCCCATCAGATTTAGAGCCGTGGAAGATGATGTACCTTGTTAGGGTTATCAGAGGACAGTGTTTGTGTTGTGCAGGTGAATACTGGGTGGTGGGGGTGGACACGGAGCAGTACGACCCTGCCAACCCTGAGAAGTATCTGAAAGCTCTGCTGCGGGACGAGACGAACCCTGTGGCACAGCGGGCCTTCCGCTCTTACCTGGGCGTCGTGCCCTCTCCTCCTATGGGCTTCGAGAACTTCAGCGAGCAGGTGAACCGCTACATGGAAAAGCCACCGTTCAACTTCCCTAATCCGCTCATTTACATCGGAGCCTACAAGACGGTGAGTGTCGGTTCAACAGGTATTCAATGCCTCCGTATCTGTCTGTCTGTCATCTATCTTATATATCTATACATGTATGTCTATGTCTATAGGCCTGTATCTTATATATCTAATCTGTCTATTATCTATCTATATATGTCTACATTCCTTCAGTATCTATCTACTTATATATATATATATATATATATATATATATTCTGTATCTATCTTATCCATCTATTCATCTGTTTGTCTGCCCGTTCCATATGCTGCGGCAGCAGCAATTGTGTCACAGCCCCAACCAATCCTTAGCCTCCTCATTGCGCTGCCTCCAGGATGCTATATCTGTGGCTCTTAGTTTTCAAGACGATGTGCCAAGCAACGCGACGGCGTCTTCTATCACTCCATTTCCCATTTTTCCTGCCCTTCTCCTGATGTGAAATGTTTGTTGCAGGGCTTTGTTTTGTATAGGATATTTCTCCTTTCTGACTACATGCCCTGCCCACAGTCTTATAGCTATATATAGTTTGTACTCTTGCAGTTGTGGTAAAAGAAATTTCAATGCGGCTGTCTTACATAATGCTTCTACATTTCATATATCGAACTTCATATCCACTTGTCTTTGTCAGAGCCGTCGGCGTACTGTGTTCCTTTCCTTTAGCCGAGGTCTGTCCTGAGGTTTCGAAACAGCACTTTATTACGTGTTGAGGTTGCCAGTTCCAAGCTCCAACCCCCAACATGGAGGGTCAGGTAAAAGGCTATGCTTAATTTTACCTATGTTAATTCTCCCTACCCATCTACCTACCTACCTACTTCTATGTCTATCTACCCGTACTTGCCTACACACTTATCTGTTTATCTATCTACATACCTATTCTGCTCTCCTTATAATCTGTCTTTTCCAGGCTCTCTACCTATTTTCGTATCTCGTTTTCCTGTGTGCTTATTCAATATTTTGTTTCTCATTTATCCTCTCCCCCGCACTCCCCTTTCTTCTTTCTCTACCTTCTCAGGTCTGTTGTTTGTTCCGTGACACAAATCACATGCACGTGTACATGTATCAGTCCTGTTGTCTTGCTCTCTGCACTGCAGATTCGAGCTGAGGCTGCCTATCTCTATGATGCCGTGAACCTCTACGCTCAGGCTGTGCTCGATCTGTTGGATAGAAGTGAAGACCCACGGAACGGGACTGCTCTTATCAGTGCCATCATGGGCAGGAACTACCGCAGTGCCATGGGGTAAGACTGGACCCTGAGAAGCTTGCAGAAATTTGCTGTCTCATTTCAAGTTCGAATATTATAACAACACTATAAATGAGAGAGAGTCCACTTATGTTTCACGCCCGCTGTAACACTGATATGGTCGGTCTCATTTCCATGAAGTTACTGGTCTTGTGCGGTATAATACTCTTGTGCTTCTTACAATGATTAGGCAAGTATCGCGATGTAATAATTTTTTAATTTTTATTTACATACTTGACTCTAGAAATATTCTTTCGTTTTTCTCTTTTCTTAAGAATTACCTTACCATACTATATTTTATACTATATGAAATTATTAAAAAAGTTTTTATTTAATCTATAACACAAACCAAGTTTAAATCAAAATCAAGAAAAATTCACTTTCCAATTCATAATAAAATAGAACACAAAAGTATGGAAATTTGTGACATCTAAGACACAACACAGTCTAAAGCAACAAAATGCTCCTTTTCTAATCTAATATTTTAATTTATGTCTTCTATATATATTTCGAACCGAGGGTTCATCACCAAGAAGAAGCTTGTACATACAGGTGTGGTATATTATATTTTACACGCTGAAATTAAAATAAAAGGATTTTATAAGATATCTAAGTAAAAAATATTTGAACTTTTTCAACATATCGATATGAACATAGAACATAGTAGTTAAGACGTATTATGTAAATATTAACGTATATACGTGAGATTATAGAACCGTAAAATGTTACCGCCTTCCTGAAGATGAACCCTCGGGTTCGAAACATGTTGAAGGGATCATAAATTAACATATTACTTTATAAAAGGTGCATTTTGTTGGTTTATATTGTATAATTATATAACAAAGTACGGCGAAAAAAACATAAACAAAAAGTTTTCTCATCACACTAATTCTTCTCTTTAACCTATTATATTATTATAAAACTTTCATAAATTGTAGCTTGTGGTAAATATCTGTTCACATAGCTCCAACCCTCTTAACTGCAACGCTAAATATTTACTAAATATAAGCCCCTCTTTCACGCTATAAATCGAAAAATGCATGGATGTATGAAATACTGAGTCACTGCCAAATTAAATTCCCCAGCAAACACGGATAAATACCTGGTTGTTCCCAGGCGACTGTTCAAGGCTTAATTAATTGTTGTTACAACCCAAATTATAATATAGTTATGATATTTTAGTAGCTTGCGTCTGCAGGAAAGGGTGATGGTAGATGTCTTTAAGTTTGCATGGGAGCCATCAAATTTTGTGTTTTCTATTGGCTCATGGTGACAAGATGATAGGCTCAATTAGTCCACTCGCTTCCTTTGTACGACACGTCTGTACCGTTTAGTGTGGGACTGGTCAATTTCCCCGCTGCGCTAACTCATCGCATGGAAGTCAAAATAAATTATTGGATATCTCGTTTTGAATTGAAGAAATATGAATCTGGTGTTTA
>Ga0136643_10011337_pt1 | contig 13221 bp, 8 predicted proteins | sample TergutLab28metaG_FD_96883 | JGI IMG/M metagenome (GOLD analysis project Ga0136643, IMG submission 96883) | Labiotermes labralis P1 segment gut microbial communities from Petit-Saut dam, French Guiana - Lab288 P1 (version 3) (version 3) | ecosystem: Host-associated > Arthropoda: Insects >...
GTTTGTGAAATTTTTACTTTTCCCTGTCCCCTTTGAAGGTATGTGAGGGAGGAAAAAAATGTGACTTTAAAACCGGCTGGTTGGGGGGGGGGATTTAAATCTCACCCATTGTGACAGGTGTCTACAAAAAGCTGACATGCAATCAGCAGTCTTCAGTGCTCATTTACTAGTGACAAACCAATAAATCCAGTCAGTACTTGTACCTGACGAAAGTCTAGACCCCAAATGGAAGGCTGTCCAATTAGAATTCTTGTAGTTCACGTACTATGTACATTACTGTTTAGCACACTGTGTAAAATCCCAATATGGGTAATGTTGTTTTATAGGCCATGAATTTTTTTTATAAAAAAAAGTCTAGTTGCCAAAATATTCATGTAGCTGTGTGAAACATTACTATATTACAACTATGTTAAGATTTTTATCTTTTACCCCATGGGTGGAAGTCGATACAAAACAACAGGTGATATTATGTCATTGTCCAAAAATGAGGGGTTTGCTGATGAGTCACTGCAGTTTCCATCACTAAGAGACTGTGAAAAAGGAGAACTATTGAGGAATCATAATATGAACTAATTTTTGTGTTGTTGTAATAGGCTATATCTGTAATCCTAACTCTGGTCTCACGATTAAATGCCCTTTCTGCCTTTGCATATGACGTTTGTGTTGCTAGCCATTTAAATTTTTGTGCATGGTTTACACACTATGTTAATATTGTATGAACCAAACAAGACTAACTAATAAAAAAAGCAGCATTTTGTGGGATATAAGACAGAGATATTTCTGCATGTCTTAGAAAATGCAGTAATTATTGTTAGTTCCTAAATACAGAAAATAAATTTCTAGATCTAGAAGAAGCAAAAATTTCGGTTTCTTCTACTTATATTTCAGTTGGAAGAACCATTGTTGCTTAGGGTAGTCACACATGATGTATTCTTGCATTGGCTATCCTCAGACCAAGCAGTTGTAGCAGTTATAGGTCTCTTATCTTTGTCAGCCCATACATCTCTCCTTCTCCTCATTAAAGAAATAGATTTGATGCAAGACAGTGCTAACCCATTCAGCACAACTGTAAAATATTATCTTTTTTTGGAATGAAAAGGAAGGGTCAGGAAACATACTGGAACTCTCACAATTAAAAAGTAATTGAAGAAGAGATTTTTAATCAAGATATTTCATTCAAATAATATCTAAAAGTAATGAAAAGTATTACCTTTGGTTTTGTATCAGTAACAAGATGGTTTGGGTTTAGTTCATTGTAACTCCAACCTTCCAGCTCTGATGAACAGAGATGTATGTGACACAGTGCAATACCCAGAAAAGATGAACACTGGTTATTAGTAACTAGCCTTCCTTCATTTAGTCTAAACACTACATCTTTGCGTGAAAAATTTTATTGTCAGCTGCCCACACCTCTTATATAGGGTGAGTCAAATGTAATTGTACCTACTGCAGACTATAAGTGTATTCAGAGAGTTTATAATAAAATACATTTCTCATATGTACTCTAGTTACAACTGACGTTAGAAATGGCCACCACATGTTTGTACAGATGCATGTACATGCTTTATCTTTTTGAAAAGACACGTTAACAATTAAGTCTAAGGGATGTTCCAACAAATCAAATATATGTTGCAAAATGACATTTGGCATATTCTACATAGGCTATCATACTTTCTTACTGCACAACAAGCCTGCTGTTTATATGCTGTCATTAAGACTGTCTTTGAAATGGAAGCCACATCGTATTGTGTCATGCTTTCCACTGTTTATTGCGGGAATGGATACTTAAGAAACCCTGTCAGCTTCAGTGTACATACTCAGCACTTCAGTTGGCAGTGGAACACATGCCATAATGTACTGACAGATGAAAAATGAGTACAGCTAGCCACATCATCCAAACCATCTCTGGATTACATAATCTCTTATTTAATGGGTATATAGGTTCTTTCACGGGAGTAAAGTGGCTGGAGCGTGAATCTGGCTAAAATTCTATTTATTGCAGACTTAAAGAATGACTGAATCTATACTTTGTTCCCCTCTATGTTTTCATGGTGTTGAGAGTGAAATATTTAAATGGCAGGGGCTGTTGTTGTCCTACATATAGGATGCTTGAACCAGGCAGGGTTTTAAGTGCCATGCTATATCTAGGATGCATGGACTCTAAAAGTTAATCTTCATTCATTAACCAGGTTCATGAACGTGCCCACACTGGTGATCGTCCATTCCGTTGTACAGAATCTGGCTGTGACAAAGCATTTGCAACAGGTTATGGTCGGAAGGCGCATGTTCGCACTCACACTGGTGAGAAGCCTTATAAGTGTCCCGAAGAGACATGTGGCAAGAGCTTCAAGACATCAGGTGACCTTCAGAAGCATGTTCGCACACACACAGGTAAACTTATTCTGGGGATTTGTACAAAAACTTTGAACTTAGTACCACATTTCAGAATTTTCATCTATTTTTGTTCACAAAAACTGAGAAAGTAATTTGACCAAGAATTTATCAGGAATCTGTTTCAGGTACAAACAGTATTTTGAAAAAAATGTGTGTGATGTCATATATTTTATCTCAGTTTTAAAGGTTGGATTTTTATTTTAGTATCAGAATATTCATCAGATGCATTTAGCTTTGAAAGTAGTGGATAATATTAAAGTCTTGAAACAGTAACTGCAGAGATGTTGAGACATATATGAGCTGAAACAGTTTATCAGCTAGACATCTGTCCTAGTAAGAAGGAGGCTTGGAAGTTTACTGACACATAAACATCTTGAGCTGACTGTAATTTTATTATCTTGTTCTTCAATACATATAAGGGTTAAGAATATGTAGCTTCATGTAATCCTGCAGTGAATTTCCTGATATTCGATATGGCATATTTACTGCATAATTTATTCATCATTAATTTTAGAAAAAAATTGGAAATGAAAGAAAACTCTGTACTCTGCCCCAGATTTTAGTCACAAATTTTTTATTACAGAGATATATGTAATTAATTGCTTAATTTGTTTGTTCACATACTGCCTTTTTCCAGTATCTTATATCATTTCAGACATGTTGAGGGTCCCAAAGCACAAATTTTACTAGAAAGGGTCCATTTGACACACCTTTATTACTATATAACTTAAAAGTTTTGCATATGATCAGACTACATGTTTCAGTCCCGGCAATGGAGGTTGCTCATGCAGCTGATTATAGCATCTCTCCTGTAGTATTCTACCTTGTTTTTCACATGTTACCAGTCTCCAAGTTAGTCTGATGTACATGCATGTGATCATTCATGTGTGATCAGGAGAACGCCCATTCCGGTGTCCTGTTCCTGGCTGTGGACGATCTTTCACAACGTCCAATATTCGGAAAGTTCATGTGCGCACACATACAGGTGAACGCCCATATGTGTGTCCTGAGGAAGGCTGTGATCGAGCATTTGCTTCAGCTACAAATTATAAGAACCACCTTCGTATACACAGTGGTGAAAAACCCTATGTGTGCACTGTGCAGGTATGAATGTACAGAGGTTTTAAGGTGTTTCATATTTCACCAACCACAGATTCCATCCTCAGTACTCATTATTGATAGCTACCATATCTGTGTATAAAAACCTCTTACATAATTTGAGAAAGTTTTTGTTTTATAGTAGTAGTAGTAATAATGTAAGTTAACTGATGCCCTCTGGATCATCCACAAAAGGCATATACAGACTTAGTTATATTTATGATATAGTAGTGTTTGTGGGTGAGATGCCGAGAAGCTGCACAAAGCTTATGAAGATACACCACATGATAATATATTGTTCAGAGCTAATTTGCCAATATGGAGGGATAACTGTATACTTTTGTGTTATGTGAAGTTGTAAGGGGGTTATGGAGTTAAGGCTTCATACATTCTGAATTACAGGGAGATGATCATCATCTTCACAACCCCTCCACAAAAGAACTCTTGGTATCTGTTTAATGGAAGGCTGGATGAGTTCGCTGGAAAAGGACAGAAATGTGACCCTGCTGAGAATAATGCCTCAGTCATTCAGGCTCATAGCTACACACTTTACCAACTCCACTGTCATGACTCACTGTTTTGTCTACCATAAAAGAGATGCCTTGTTGTCAGTCATTTTGAACCTGTATCTTTCGATTATTTACAGTTTTTATAAGCATGAGTAATTACGATGTCTGTAATCACATCCTGAATCTTGTAATTAATCATGCAGGGATGTGGGAAGAGGTTCACTGAATATTCATCACTGTATAAGCACCACATGGTTCACACCCAACAGAAGCCATTTTACTGCTCTGTGTGCACTCGTCATTACCGCCAGGCCTCCACCCTGACGATGCACAAACGAACAGCACATGGAATTGTTGAAGCAGATGATGGCACTGAGATAGTACTTGGTGAAACAGTCTTTGCCCTAGCAAATGCTACATCTGGTTCTGCAGGAAGCAAGAAAATCAACTCTCTTGGCTCAAGTGTAAGTAGCAGTAATACCATCAGAATCAAACCGGACCCTGGTATCTGGATACCATCCAGTACAGAACAACTTTAAGTGGAGAAGTGTAGTATGACAATTCAACAAGTAGGTAAACTAGAATGAAATTAAACAAACTGCACAATCAGTCCAACATTGATGTACCAATGTAACATAATTTTTAAATTTTAGGAAATTGTGCCTGTGAAAGAATAAGAGGCAGAGAAAGGGTAAGGAGGTTTCAAGATATGTTCTTTTTGTATGTCAGAATTTTGTACAGTACCATTAATAGATATTGAAAAGGAACTGAAAATTAATAAGAATGTATATTGAATAACAGACTTCATAAGTAGTAAGAGCATGCATGCTTAGCTGTTGGAATGTACTTAAGAACTACAGTTATCTCTTTTATTGAGAATCTAACTTGGCTGCAAAGGTTGCAGCATTTCAGAGCCAGTGCAAATTCATAATTAGTCTGTGCCTGGACCATGTAGATAGTTACAGTACAGATAGCCACATTACCCTTGTCTTCTTTTTGCCATTTTCTCAAATGTGGACCATATCTAGCCTTTGAAGAAAAAGTAGGGGAGGCTCATGAGGTCATAATGCTCTCTGTAAAACTGTATGTCTCCAGTTAAACTTTTGAACCATATGGTTGATTTTGAGGAAATTTGTATAAACTGGAGGATGCCTTAATCATTAATATAAATATGGTACATGTTCTAACATGTGAATTTGAGTTACACTTTTGTAGGCAGTGAAATAACAAGATTATGACCATGAAATTGTGTTGTTGTTTTCAAATTGATGAGAGTAACCATTAAAACATTGGAATGAGGCAGGTAAATGTCATGAGCATTATGCACAAAATATTGCTAGTTAAATCATCAGTAACAAATACAGTAACAATGCAAAATTTTGAGATTATGTCTGACAAATCTAACACGTACACAGTCTGTACTTAAGTGATTAGTTGTTCAAAAAAATAAAATGGAGGTGATAATGACAGTGATGTATTATAAGTACAAAATGTTTGTACCATATATTGTAAGAACAGAATAGCTGCAGCATAATCTACATAGAGACATGGTCAGTTTTAGAAGAGTAAACAGAGTTCATACAAAGTTGTTTTTGAAATTTTTTACATTGCTGCATTTGCCTCTGTCTTCAGGTGGAGTAGGGGAAAGGGAGAATCTGCTCTTTTGGGCCCTTTAGAAAGAGCTAGTCTCAGTCCCTATTCACGGTTGTGGTTTTTTTTAGCCTGACATGATGGATAATGTGCAGAATTTGAGTCACAACTGTGATCATATACCATCATCTGGATCATTTAGACAGCTGAATAAAGTTTATGCCTGTTGCAGTTATTGGGACTGAAAGATAGTAACACACTGGTCACTCTCCAGACCTCAGACAGATCTAGTCACCTGGAGAATGTGTCACCAGGACAGTTCCTGGTTGTTGCAGACCCAGTGCAGCTTGCTGCTCTGCAGGTATGTAAGTAGGTTATCATGTTACACCACATTTCATATAAATTATTTACTCAAATACATGAGATAAGAATTTTTCCCTAATTCATCAACTGAGAAATGGTGGGGGGGGGGGCATATGTGAAACCTATTTTGTGACAGTATTTTCCTGAAAATTAACGATCGTGAAGGAGGTTTATCTTACATGCAGCAGCATATATTCAGTAAATACAGTAGGCAGCACCTGACTTACGCACTTCATAAAGTTTGCATTAACACAGTTTCATATGAACATTCATTTACACTTAATTATTTCAGTGAAGATCAAGAAAAAATTCAATTATTTGTCAAAAAAATATGATTTGTTAATGTTAATTACATTGTGTAGCATTTAATAAAATATTATTAAAACTGAACACCAAGACGCCATAGGGGTAATAGACACTTCATATTAGGTGATCACACTTCAAAATTAAATTTTAGAGACACTATTGATGAAGATCCAAGTCTTTAGGAATGTTACTTCTTGTTGACTGGTATGTAGATCCCAGTGTTTGGGGGGAGCATGCTGTCTCCATCTTCAGACATTTCTTGGACTGCTTCACCCTGAAGACTGAGGCCACATGCTCCTCTATTGGTAAGTGTTCAGTAGTCAACACAGTGTAACATTCTGGAAGACTCAAGTCCCCACCATCAGCTTTGTTAAGTTTCACCTCATTGATATTACCATTTGTACATAATAAGATTTACTTGCTCAGTGATTTCTGTAAATTTAATGAGTGCCTTTGTTATAGCAACTTGGGGTAGCAACAACACAGGCAGTTGAAGCTGAGGATATGGAGATGGCTGAAGATGCATCATCAGATGGTAGTACAGTACCACTGTAAATACCTGCCATCTGTGAATGACTTGAGTGTAGCTGTGACAGTAAAATGTCTCTCTCTGTATGAACTGGGGAACATTTTATGATTTTGTAGCACTCTATTTTGCTTTCACTGTCAGACTGTTAAAAGGTTTTCATCTGCAAGACTTATGTGCCAAAACTAACTGTTGGTTAGAAACAAAGTGGTATGGTGTAGGCCTTGACATTTTGACAGCAGTGTTACTGATGATACAAGTCTTTTGTGATGTGTCATTGGTTCAGTAGTTCCCGATGTTTCAGGGGAACATAGTACAGGCAGTCCCTGACCTTCGTGCACAATTTGTTCCTGAAAACGTGTACAAAAGTCTTGCAATAAACTTACTTTTTATAATGGGGGTTCCATTCCCATTGCTTAAATGTACATAAAAATCCCTTTTTATGGGCAACGAACAAAACAGGTGTAGCAACAATTATGGTACATTCGTGCGTTAATTCAATCAAAGGTAACTGTTAACATTCCCACTATCACATGAGCCAATATCCTCCATAATTCTGATGGCTATATAAGGGATGCCTATAAGCCATCAGTAACCTTAACTATGTTGCTTAAAACATTTTCATATGCCAGCTTTACAGTAAAATGGCTATATCATTCTACATGTAAATTACGTATTGCCACCATCAAAATGTAGGTCAGCTTTCTTCCACCAGACTGCACTACCCGATTAAGTGGCCAGGATAGCTGACAACAAAAAACACAATGCCTCACCAAAATCAGACAACATGAAATGCAGCCATCCACACCAACATCAAAGTTGTCAGCTGGGTTACAAAATAAAAACAACACAAATAAACCTTTTAAGTTTCTTGTCTCAAATTCTACTTATCTCATTCAACAGTCCTAGTGGGCCTAGGCCTCTTCATCGTCAAGGCTTCATCACACTCGGGTGTGGATTACACATGGTTACTTTACATGCTGGTCACCAGCAAGTTCACTGGCACCTGAATATGAATGAGTGAAGTTGCAGTCTGTTCAACTTTATTTGCTGCTCACTGACTAGTATACCATCCCACTCATAAACTTGTTCACTATAATTGATACAGCCAGTAAGTACCTTATGATAGAACACTAATATTTTTCAGTTCATCTCTGAGATTTTGAATGATGAACTTAAGCGCTACTAGCTGACTGCCCAGAGTTTTCATTCCTATATGTAAACAGCATGGCTAGTTTACTGTCTGCATGAAAGTCAAGGACCGTCTGTACCTTTACCTTCAGGGTCAAGCAATCCAAGAAGAACAGGGACTACTTGCCACTACAATTCTTTGAAACATGGGAAGTACTCGCCCAGCAATACAGCATCACAACCCAGAAGATTTAAATCTTAAAAGTGGTATTTACTTTTGCTTGTTGGTGCATTATTATGCAAATGTTTAACCTAAAGATGTTAGTTTGCTAGGTGGTGACCATGATTTGGAATAGAGTACTATGCAGTGCTAGTCATATATGCAGTGTCTCATACAACAGGCTAAGACTGAACATTAGGTGATATATAGGACAGCCCACAAGAAGAATTCATCCATGACCTCAGAAGAGTGACTGTGTGAAGGTTTGATCATCAATGGAGTGTAAGGTCAAACCACCTGCAACAGCAAATAGGCAAATAGCTATTTCCATGTGCATCTTCTTTTAATTTCTTTTGTGAGACACTGATACGTATGTCCATGGGAGTCCAGTTAGCAACATATTTAAGACAACCAGCAGTACCCAATCTTCATCTGAAATATGGCCACCCTTCTTGCCAGTATCACAATATACAGTAGCTGAAACTTTAAAGGAAGAAATGAGGATTTGAATCACATTCAAGAACACTGCAGCAATACTTATATCACTTCAACAGTTGAAACTACTGTACATGACAATAGCACAGAGTAAATTTCATGGTGACCAGGGCTGCTTTAGGGAATAATCGTTATTGATACCCAAAATTTTTGTAATGGATTTATTTGTGGGTGATAGGTTGCCAGACAAAATAGTGTGCTAGTGTGAAGTGCTGGAATCTTGTTCATCAAAGATGTTTTCTTATTTAGTTTGTGGGCTTTGATAGGCTTTTGTAAAAATCAACTTCCATTGTGCTGTTAGCACAGCAAATACTATGTTGGGCATCTGGCTATTCATTGTCACATTCTTCCATATCCTAAATGTTGCAGGTTTCTCTGTCTGAACACTGTGGTAAAATGTGTTGTTTCTTACAACCAACACTCTGAATGGTAAGATTGCCATCAATAATCATTCAAGCCATTTGGAAATAAGAAAAGTGTTTGTATATGGCAATGTTTGAAACTTTCAAGACAGAAAGGGAATTATTACTGTGTTTAAATATATGAAAATAACTAATTATGAAATAAACTTTACTCTCATTCATATCTGTTGGTAGTTCCCTGTCTTTGGCCCAGATTACAATATTAAAAAGTCATTCCAAATGAAATCATCTTCCTTCCATGTTAATGACAGAATAACAAAACCATTTTTGAAGACAAGAATGCAACCTAGAATCAGATCTTTCATCGCACTTTGCATTATTTGAGATTTCAGTAACACTGTTCACACTTGTAGGAATAATGAAAATCAACATTTTGGTTTGAAGTCTTCATGCCAATGCAATGAGTTCCCTCAGGTGATGAGCTAAACAATGTTTGATAGACTTGCTGTGTCTACAGAACAGAAATGACTGTTCTTCACTCAGGATATGGTTCTTATACTCCCAAAGTAATTATATAATAGCTGAAATTTTAACGAAGAATATTACCAAGACATGGAAGATATTCATGTCAATAATAATAATAATAGCAGCAGCAGCATTAGACAGCCTACCTCACACCTGCATGATCACTGTCATGGAGATGAACCAAATATATGTTCAATGAAAAAAATGGAACACTGAAATGTGGCTCTACACACCAAAGGGCACATCAAAACAGGGAAAATGGCTATTAAATGGGGAATATTCCAAAGTGACTGCTTGTCTCCATTACTGGTCTGTTTAGCACTTATACCACTAACCAACATTCTCAAACAAGGTGCAGGGTATGATGTAAAGGGAATAAATAAAATCAGCCATTTATTCTATAGGATGACTTGAAGCTAATTTCTAGAGATGAAAATGAATTACAAGTGTTAACCATTGTCAAAACATGTAGCAATGACATACAAATGGAATTTGACCTAGACAAAATACACCACAGCAGTTTTCATGCATGGCAAGCTAACTAAAAGCCAAAACATTAGTCAAAATAGCCAGACAGTATTAAGGAACATGCAGCTTGACAAACCTGAAAGTATTTGGATATAGAAGAAGGTGATGGTAATGACAACAGCCAAATGAAGAACAAACTAGTGAAGGAATATTACCATCAGGCCTGGAAAATGCTCAAGACAGAGTTGAAAATTGAAGAACATCACAGCTATCAACATCTTAGCTGTACCAATCCTATTGTACAGCTTTGGAATAGTCAAATGGTAAAGAAAGGAACTTGAGAAGATAGACCGACAAACAAGAAAGCTTGTAACTACTGAAAGATTTCACCACCTGAAGGCAGACATTAACAGACCGTACATCAGTGGACTAATGGTGGGCATGGATTATTCGAACTGGAGTCCAAATATAATGCTGCTATGGTTGGTCTCAGCAAGTACATTAAGCAAGGCAAAGATAAGCTTACCAGATTAGTGCCAGAATATGCTGCTGGGAAAGCCAAATACTCCCTGACAAAAGAATCTAATCTAATAAAACAAAAATATATGGGACCAGAAACTGCTGCCCACAATACCAAAAAGCATATTAAGTCCAGCACTGAAAATGAGAAGATAGAAGAACTCAAGCAGAAACCAATACATGCACAATCCAACTCGGACCTTGAAAGACCATCACAAGATAAAGAAAAATCCATGGCATGGGTATATAGCTCAAGCCTAATGGGAGAAACAGAGTTTAATAACAGCAGCCTAGATCGAGCACTCAACACGCATTATCAACAGAGAAATATCATGAAGCAACCAACTGACAGTAAATGCAAAATGTGCTAGTAGGCAAAACACATAAAACATTGTTGCGGGATACACAACACTTGCACCATCTGACTACACTAACAGACACAATAATGTGGCTGGTTACACCCACTGGATGATATGAAAACTTAAGGGGTTGCAGGTTACTGAGAATTACTAAGATTATATACTTGACAGGGTCATAAATGTCAATGGTGCCACTATTATGTGGGACATACCTGTTATCACAGATAGAACAATACTAGCAAACTGGCCTAATGTAGTACTGCATGATAAAAAAGAGAAGACTTGCCTATGGATTGATATAGCCATACCAGATATTTCAAACTTTAACGTAAATGAAACTGGAAAACTAAGTACAAAGACCTGGAGACTGAACTCAGTAGGATGTGGAATGTGAGGGCAAAAATTGTGCTAGTTATAATGGGAACATTAGGGACAATGAAGAAGGGACTAGATTGGAACCTTCAGTTGTTCCCAGGCCACCCGTCAGCCATAGAACTACAGAATATCACACTATTTAGCACTTCCCACATTATTTGTAAAGTGCTGGGGTAAATCACTGTGATCCCTTGTCAAGATCTGGACTTAACAGAAGACTATCACTTAATAACTAATACACAAGAATAAATTTAAAATAAAACTAGTAATAATAATTGTTTTTGCACTGGTCTTGTCTGCTATGGGGGTCATACCAAACATGCTTAACCAAAGCTTCACTACCCTCAGTGTACCACCATGCCTACTGCCCCAGGTCCAGAAAGTGATCATACTAAATACTTGTTCTGTCATGCATAAATTCCTCAATGATGAAGTCCATTCATCGAATGAAGAGGCTGATAACCCCTAATGTCAATTTACCATGTTCCTGGCTTTATACACTCATTTCAAAATCCCCTGATACGCCCCCAGCAGAGTTGATTAAAAGCCAACGCTCTGGGTGCTCCACAACTGGCATAGTCTGAGACTATCCCTACTAGCAGTAGTAATCTCAGAGCATAACACAACAAATATCTCACAACGACGAGTCTTACATATGTCCTGTACATATAAATAAATATTATACACCATTTTATATCCTCGTCAGAAGGCTCTGTTCTTGCAGACAAAACACTTGACTTTAGAGAGCTCACTTTTTTGTGAGAAACTTGCTATGTTTATACCTTGTGGTTACATGATCAGGATGAAGTCATACTATGTCCTTGAAAAAACAGAATATGGAGTACAGTTCATATTGTCATTGGGTGCTGTTCATGAAGTTGTGGCAGGAAACGGATGAAGTTACATTTTTATATGTACAGAGTGGACCAAAACCTACTTGACATCCTTAGTGAAATATTGTGGAAATACACAAAGCCCTACTAACAAGAAAGCCCTTTATGTTCCAAGCAATCCTGATCACATGGCAGTGCAAGATGGTCAAGATCTTGCACAGGGCCACAGAAGGCTGATGTTAAGAGCCATTTTCATCAACAGCCTACAACTAGTGTGAAGCAAAATTCCAAACACAAATTCAAACCAAACTATCCAGAAGAGAGTAAAAGACATTCATGGAAACAGTATCTGTGTGTATCTTCCAAACTGAGGTGGAAGACTAGGTACAATGGTGGCCAATGTGGAACATACTTGAGCAGCATACAATGCTAGCTCATAGATGCAAACAAAACATGCAAAGAATGAATTATGCCATGTAGAAACATCAGAAGAGTTTTGGTTAGGTGACCACAGATTAAGCCACATTGAGCGCAACTGCTGGAGGTACTAAGTGATAAGACTAGCTAAGCAATTGTGTACTAACTTTTCAAGGAGGGCTCTGATTGATGGAGTGCTTTCAACTTTGTTTGGAAATACATGTACCATTTTTGTAATAACTGTGATTTAAATTATGTGAGATAAAAGGAACAGTTACCTGTACAGGGTTTCAGAGACTGAAGATGTTTGATCTTTTTTTTTTATATACATGGGTCTGTGCATCGTGAATCAAATTTAATAACTGTCCAACAAGATGCGACTTATTCACTTTATACACACGATAGTATTAACTAACTTTGTTTATTGCATTTTCCAATAGAACTTCAACATAACCTAAATTATATATATATGTGTGTGTGTGTGTGTATTTTTTTTTTGTCGTATATTTTATATTTTGTTGTACATAATTTTAAAATACTGCTTTTAACCATCCACCATTATTTTATATATCACATTCTTCAAGGCTAGTAACATTCAATATGACCAATCTAGAATTTTAAATTATATATTAGTATTAATAGCAGCATATTTTACTCATTGCAGTTAATCAATACCAGAAGCTGTAATTACAGCTGTACCAGCTGCTGATGGTGGGTGTCAACACCCGAAA
>Ga0136643_10011338_pt1 | contig 13220 bp, 10 predicted proteins | sample TergutLab28metaG_FD_96883 | JGI IMG/M metagenome (GOLD analysis project Ga0136643, IMG submission 96883) | Labiotermes labralis P1 segment gut microbial communities from Petit-Saut dam, French Guiana - Lab288 P1 (version 3) (version 3) | ecosystem: Host-associated > Arthropoda: Insects >...
AAAATGTCGCGTGTGAACTGCGATTGTTGTGAAGAAAAAAGTTGTTAGTGAAGTTTTGAGAAAGTATGGTGTGCGTGTGAAGTAAGATGATGTTTCTGACGCTACCACGCCAAGATCAACTCCACAAATCTTCAAGCTGAAATTTCCTGTGCATACATCAAGCCCGAAACAGAAACGTAAGTAAAATAAATTTAGAATTATAAAACTTTTAAATTAACTTCCTGCGTGTAGGCACTAAACATTTCTACTGAATCAGTGTGGCGTACCCAGGAATTTTGTTCGGTGGAAGGGGTTAAAGAAATTCAGTTGAGGACAGAGAGAACAGAGATCTGTGGGCAGTAGCCCACTAGTCAGGGGTTCAGGAGGCAGCTGTAATGTGGTACAAGAAATTTCATTTCATATTGTAACATTTTCTTAATTTTTGGTACTTTAAGACTATTTATGATGACAACCAATTTATTTGTCATTGCTAATGTAAAACAACTGCGAACCGGCGGTAGTTTTGGAATTTTACTGCCTTTTTTCTGAAAATCTTGGGGTGTTGTCGTCCAAAATTCGGCAATTTTTAACTGTTTTCAAATCTGGTTGAGTTTGGCATGATTTTGGAGGACCTTCCAAATTCCGAGGGGGGGGGGGGTTTGAACACCCCCCCTCGGTACGCCACTGTACTGAAACTTTACTTGAACTGAAATATCTCTGATTTATTCGCAACAGTGCAGATTCTTTAATTGTTTCATCACCTTCGGTTCATAATTTATAAACGTTTATAGGCAACCACACGCAACTATTTAAAGGGCTGTCTAATATAAACACCGTACCAGGGGCACAAAGACTAAATTAAATGCCGTATGATAAAGGTTAAAAAAATGTTCCTAAACTGGTCAAGTGAAACTCTTCTGAACAGGGAATAATATGAAATATGACCCAGAACAAAGACCACCCCTTTGGTATAAAGAGTTCAATAAATGAACCTTGCAGAGTAAAATGTTAACTATTTTGAAGCTACAGAGATGATTCATAATTCACCAACACCTGCCTCTTCTGCTCTGAATAATTTTGGTGTGCAGCAAGTACAGTTAAAAATAACACTTCTTTTACATATTACATACTGAACTTCATTAATTATTCATTGTATCTCCAACTAAGTTATGTACAAGTTACTCTGAGTTGGAATACAGTAAATCTAGCAAGGGCTTCATGTTTCTCTTTGCCAGCTCTTTCACAATGGCTGTGAGTCCACCAAGTTTCCTAATTGATGTGTGATATGAACTCTCATCAACAAGGATACAAAGTGGCAAGATTGTGACATGCACTCACATCCATCTCGTGACAAGGTTTAGAGAATGTGCAGCAATACAACTTCATGACATGGTGCTTAATGTTAAGCATAAGAACAATTTTCATTTTAAGCTAATACAAACAATACATTCAGACAACACTTCTACTTTAACGTGAGTCTGTGCTATTACAAATTGTTAAAAAAAAAAATGCTTGTTCAATACACAGCACTGCAAGAAAAATGGGACTGAAATGAAAAACAGAACTGCTCTCAAAACACACTTCTGCACAAAATGCATGAGAACACTAGTACAAATATAATAAAACATCGAATGGTACATACCTAACAGAATTCACACATCATATTAATCATCTGTGCGGATACAATCTTAAATAATACCATCGAGCTGAGGATGTGCCGAGCAGACCTTTGTGATGGCATTCATAATAGAACGTGTGCTCACTTTCTTATGACCACACACATTTGCTAGTATGTACAGTTGTCTAAAAGCATGAGGATTCTGTAAGAAATCAAACAATGTTTGCTACATTCAATATTACACGCAACAGGAAACGCATGAAGAAACAAAGTGCTTAAATTACAGCACCAGGGGTCATATTGTAAACGCACATCTACATTAATAACCACTAACACTGACTTCTTCCGGGCTCCAGCAGGTAACTGTCCTACGAAATATGAATACAAGTTGACTGGTGATAGGCAGATAGTGAGGCCTCATCTAAGAGTTCATGGTACAGCTCAGCCCTACTCAGGGACAATTTCCATTCTCGATCTCAATCAAGCATGTAAACATTATGCTCCAACTTTGTAGGGTGTGTCCTTTATTTGTGCAATTACCAACCTAGTGCCTGCTGTACCTCAACAGAACTGAACTGTCCGCTGACACAGCGCAAAACTGCCTACCATAACAGGAAAAGTACATGACTTCGTGTCAAGCCTCTTACCTATTTATCCTCTCTTTTGTGATTTTCTGCAGCAAGCTGAGTGACCCTCACACTATGCATTTAAGGCACGAACTGAGAGTTTATGTCTTTCTGGTGAAACCCAGGCTTACACCATAATCACATAATTATAGAATACTGCACAAGCTCACCTTCTGTTCAACCGGTCAGCACACAATTTAAGAGTGCCATTCCCACAAATTAGTTATCAAAAAGAATGATGGAAATCATTCTGATTTTCATCAGGGGATGGCAGTCCTTGGATTCAAACTAAGGCTGCCCTGCTACCACATATTACTGTATTTACCCGAATGAAGATGAATCAATCTAAGATAAACACACCCCCCCACCCCCCCCCCACCCCAAAAAAATGCGGCTGCCAAGGTTAAAGGTATTTATCCAAATGGAAGAAGACTCCCCAAAAATAAAATGTCTGCTAAAAAAACATTTTACTACTAATTTCATACACTTAATACATGATGCATGTCGGATTCTATACCTTTACCAATCAGGGCCACTGTCTCCATTTTCACAGTCAGTGCCTTCATCTTCCTCACACCCACTCCTAACATTCCTATCCTCTTCGCTGTCATTCCACAACATATCATCAATCTCATCCACTGCACTGGATACACAGCTCTTCTTAAAAACCTTCACTGTCACTTCTGGTGAGATGCACTTCCATGCCATTATGATCCACATGTACTAAATACCACATTTACAGTTCCTGGTTTATAAATGTACCTGAGCCCATGAAGATTCAAAATTTTCTCCACACATGGTGTTAGTGGTGTTAAGAATTTAAATACATGTCTTGTGGATTTCTCTGTTGTGTCTGTGGTCTAATCAGTCTGAGTTCATGGCTGTTGTTATGGGTTTTAATTTGTTGATTGGTCCATGTTTTATTTTTAGCCTTGCAGTTAATTTTTAATATTTCAATAGCCATTTTCCTGCTACTACCCTTGGACTAGGTCTTTTTGCAGGTGCATATCTTAACATGCTACTGTTTCTGTTGTGCCCAGTGACTGAGAATAGCTCAATCTAAACAGTCCACCAGGTTAGATGCTTCTTTGCCTATAAATGGAAACAGAGCTGACTTCTGAAATGTAGTGCTTCTCTAAAAAATGAGTCCCATAAAAAGAACACTGTGTCAGTTAACTTCAGTCATGCTCTGTTCTTTTGGATTTCTTAACCCTTGAAGATGGGACTGATAGGTTGTCCCAAAACGTTGGTGACTACCGCTAAATGTTACATAAAATCTCCAAAGATCAGAGATTGTGCATGACAATTTGGCAATGCAGGCCATGGTTTGGCGACGCATGGTCCAGTTCAGAGTGATCAAGTTTGGCATAGTGCAGTTCGGCACTTTAAGACAACCTCCCATATAAGAACGCCAAATTTAAGGAAAAAACCTCGTCTTGCATTAAAGTACAGTATACTAACAACACTGCACTCAATGTGCAAAACACACACTAACATACACAATAACATGCCACATACTTTCCCCATTAAATTAATGCAAAAGAAATCATATTTCAAAATATGATAAAGTTACTGTATTACATTCTGGGCAAAAATTCATAACATAAATAAGGGAAAGAGTCACTGTGCCTACAGTACAACAAAATTACAACAATAAATTGTACGACTGCTTTCCAAAAAATTCTATAGGACAGCATGGATTTAGAATTACATTTCATCCAACATATCCAAGTGTAATATCTTACACAAGTCACATTCAGAATAAATCACGTTATTGTACACTGTATAATGCAACCTTCTTCCCACACAACTATTCTTGTTGGGCTGCTCAACTTTGAAGAAATCCTTCAAATCCCAAGGAATACTTGTCTGACATACAGTCATACCCCAGAAGATGTGAACCTTCAGTAACACTGCCATGAAACCCTCTATTCTTGCACAAAATACTTACCTGCTTCAGTTCTTAAGATAACATGCAACCCACCTTAAATTTCAAAATAACCCATTTGACTCACGCACTATTTGTGTGCAAGACACCAGGTCAAGATAAATTTCACTTGCACTGTCATTTTCCATCCAGATCAGTCACTATCCACAAGCAATTCCTCAACAACTTACCTCACCATGACTTGTGCTGCTGCAGGAGGTGATAAATATTAAAAAATATAAATGTTGTAAGACCTTGTAGTATCTGAAAATTCTCAATTTTTGAAAGAATGGGTATCCACCATTGACATTTATTTTAAAAATTATACAGCACTGATGTGCATGAAGATGCTACAACACACCACCAGTCCTTGACTAGTTAATGGTTCTCACTTCAGTAAAATTGAAATGTTCTTTGAAATAAAGACAGCATCTTCCCATTTACATCCTGCATACTCACATATTACCCTATTTATGAGAACAAAAACTGGTAATAATAGTACAATGTTTGAGAACATAAAAAGATTTAATTTCTGAGAACTTACATCAGAGAGTTTGAAGCATTTCTCAGAGAAGGTTGCAACCAATTTCTTGTAGCAACGAAAGTTTTCTAGCCTCAGTTTATATCTGTTTACTTTCAGTTCTTGAACCTTACTCTCATCATTACCAGTGGCTAGCATCAGTACTTTTGTTACAACATTCTCCATATGGCGTCGATACTGTTAAAAAATAAACAAGTATTAACATTAAAATCTGCTATGTTCATAATATCACAGGTTTGAAGACCGCAAGCAGTTAAATCAGAATTTTCATTTGTATCTTCTCATTGATACCAGTATTTCACATTCTACTGAATTTACAGTACACCTTCCTCTGTAGAAACAAATGGTGTTGTATTACATACACTTAATATTGAATTCCAATCTACCCCCTACTGCTGTTGACTTAGTGCACAAAACATTTGGCGCAATTTGCGAAAGCATTATTAGAAATGATACCATACTGTAACACTGCTTGTTAGCATTCGATGCCGCCTGGAATAGAGGCAAGAAATTTTGCTCTTCTTCATAATGGACAAACAAATTCTGGGACCCACCTAGCCTCCTATTAAATAAGTACATGGGTCTCCTTCCCTGAGGGTAAAGCAGCCAATGAATGAAGTTTAACACTCTCCTCTATCTAGTGATGGAGTTAAGAATTACTGCAGCTATACCTCTGCTGCCCCTCCATGCCTTCACGACATGGACAGGGACGTTACCTTTTATGATCACTCATGAACACCAAGATCTGGGTAATGGGTTTCAAAAGGTAGGTTAACCAAATAATATTCTTCTACTGACATAATAAATACAGTAAAAAATAAACAATAAAAAGCTTCATACTGAAAAATTTTCATATATAAGTTACTGGCAATAAGTATCATTAAAAAGTATACAAAATAAAGTAACAACAATTAATTCATTAAACTAAAGTTATAACAGTCTGAAATTAAGACTGCTATGTAACCCATAAAGACATACAGGAAATTTTTCTGTAACAGGGTAGTGACTCAGTATGAAAACGTGGTAGGACTGCATCATAAAGAGTTCAATTTACAATTTCCATACAACAAGAATGATCTCACATTTGAGTAAAATGACAATCAATATTACAATATGACTACTTGATATAAATTCTGCTCTTAATGTGAGTCATCCCCATTGCGTTTACAACAAATTACAAATGCGGATTGATCAGCCAAAGCACAACTTTACTATTTAACACATCAGCTACATGTTTCGGTTACTGTTTTGTAGCTATCATCAGGCCAATCTCAAGAATACCAAGAACTTCAAAACAGTAGCTGAAACACGTAGTTGATTTGTTATATAGTACAGTTGTGCTTTGAATGAAAAAACCTGCGCTTTTAAGAAATTCTGCTACTTAACCAAATGAGCTACAAAATGTTTCTTTAAAAAACACATACTCAAGTGCAACAAGAGTTTAAATTATGACTTCACGTATCAATGCATACTTACTTTCATTAGCCTGTGCAACTGAAATTTAATGTCATGCTTTTCCTTGGGATCGACTGCTGCCTCCAACTTACGTTCTAGAATAGCAACTGGCACATGATGGCTTGGCACAGAATCCTACAAAACCAAGTTTCTGCATTCAATGACAGTAACTAGCTTAGATCCAGTCAGAGTTACATGTGATTATTTGCCTTTGCTTTTACATAAAGGACATAAAGTCATGAAATTGCATCTCTGTCATACATGTTCTTATCACAACGCATAAGCCAACAAGTTCAGTAACATCTGACCTACTAGGACTGCTTTTCATTTCGCAATAAAATTTTTTAAAAATACTTCATCTTCGTGAAACTTCTGGTCAGTCAGATGTTACTTTACAAACAAAAACAAATAAAATGGGCACTAGAATATATATAATTGTACAGTCTAACACAACTTTTTATTAAGTAAGTACAATTAAAAGATAATTAAATCATTTTTAACAGTAACATGTTTACATAATATATATAATATAATTAATAACACGTAATATGAGATCTCGTACACTATAAAGCATTGCTAATTGTATATAACACGTTTTAGGGCTCAGCCTGAAGATGGCTCTATACGAGAAGCTGAAATATGTTGCTGTTAAAAATGATTTAATTATCTTTTAATTGTAATTACTTAATAAAAAGTTCTGTTAGAATGTGCAATTATATATATTCTACTTATTAATGAACACATGGGGATGTCTCACCTGAAAAAAAAAAAACAGAAATGGGTGTATGCTAGGTTGAAGAGATCCAACAAGATGCAACAGCATGCAGATATTTATTTCCTGCCAAATTACTCAACATGTTTCGGGCGTCCATTGTGCCCATCATCAGGAGTACATAAAACTGTAGCTGCAGCCTCTGGTACAGATCATACTATAGGGGAGCAAGCTTCCTCAAACGTGACCAAATAAGGACTTATTTGGTCACGTTTTTGGTCACATTTGAGGAAGCTTGCTCTGCTCCCCAGATAGTATGATCTGTATCAGAGGCTGCAACTACAGTTTTATGTACTCCTGATGATGGGTGCAATGGACGCCCGAAACATGTAGAGTAATTTAGCACTAAATAAATATCTGCATACTGTTGCATCTCGTTGGATTTCTTCAACCTAGTATTACAATGCATGCACAGAACCATGAATATAAAATTTTAGGGTGTATGTTACAAACAACACTGTTGCCACCTTCACAGCGGTGATTTCCCTTCCCCTTTCACACATTTTGAATTTTTAATTTCTGGATAATGCTTACATTTCATACCTTATTTAAAGAAATATTAATAACCTCTCATCCATTTTAACAAAATCAGACTGGTAACAAAATTATGGTTCTTGAGCATGGCCAGAAACTCATGGCTGATGCAGAAACACATTTCTGTACTTAAAATGACCTTGTCTGAAAAGTAATGCTGTAGAGTCTTGGTTAGTTGTGCTCCAGCCTAGACATCATGTAATTTTGGCCAGTCTGTCACAGCAGTGCAACTCAAAAATACGTATCTGCACCACAGTCCCCTTGGGTACACATATTTATATATGTTCTGTATTTACCCATAAAGATTATTTCAAATTGAATATCCCCACCCCTCAACTCTACCCCCTTCAAAGAAGGTAAAAAATTCAGGAAGCATCCTCAAGCTTTCAGTTGGCAATTTCTAGATAACACCTACTTCTTAACAAGTATAATTCAGGAAAAAAGTGGTCTTAGATTCAAGGAAATATGACATATATATATATATATATATATATGCTGACACAGCTGTGTTGTGCAGTAGACCATGAACTACTTCACTCTTTCAGTAAGTGGTATTTTAGAGCCTCATACAGCACTGTATCAGCAACCTGGATGTCTGTAAATAGATGCAGGTATTTGGCAATGAGTCGGATAATAGGGTGATTACCTACAGTGAACTTGTAAGAATATCAGCACTTCAACCAGCCACATAATACATAGACACGTGTGCACTTAAAGAATTGGATAATTTAAAATCACATAATACAAAGTCTCATTTTTCAGTCTCCAGCACTTCATACTAATAAAATGTTACTGTAGAGGTTTAGTGTGTAACTGACCACATACCATACATACCTCAGATGGTTACATGCTTGCTTCTCACCATGAAGCCTTAGGATCAGTACCGGGTGACTTCATGCGACATTGAAAACAAACACAGTGGCAATGCGGTAGGTTCTCGTATGAATCTTTGTCACCATCCTCTGCTAACCATAATTCTGCCACTGATCCATACTCATTGTCACCACACCGGTGAGACAATGTGACAGCTCTAATGTGGCAGCTTACTGCTATATACTTGGTCTTTCAGTTTGGTGCTAAATTTCTGACATGGAACCTGGCTGGTCACACAGTAACGAAATTTGTACATGGTTCAGAATGAGATATATGTTCTAGCAGGTCCAAAGCGTGAAATACAGCTTTCACGTATGATAAGACAAAAATAAACTTTTACTGCTGGGTTCAGATCATAGGAAAAATATGAGATGGAAAATAAATATCACATTAACTATGAGAAAGAAATAGTACAAGCCCTTGATCTGGATCAATGTCCACCTATGATACATTCTAACTTACAGCAACAGATGGCAGCTTTGCTGTGAATGAAATGGAGTTCCTACTGGTATGGAAACCCAGGAAGTCAGACACATGCATTGATCCAACATCAAGATCTCCATATTCTTCCACGTGACTTGTGTTAGTTTCAGTTCGAACAATTTCAAACTGATGATGCAAAGTTTCTCGGAGCAGATTCTCCTAATACAGAAAAATAACATAGTTAAAACAAATAACACATAATGTACTGGCATCAGCACACAACAGCAGTAATACAGTAAAACGTCAATGGGAACTGCACCATATGAGCAGTTCACATTCTAATGCACACAGACTGTAACACCAGATTACTGTTACTACTGCTTCAAAAATGTACTTTACATTGAAATAGCTAATTAAGGAACATAAATCTAAACACTTGATAGGAATAATGTCATTACATTGTGTAATCTATGAAAGCATCCAGCAGTTAAGTCTCTAACATGTATGTGGGTCATTTCGGAAGTTTTGTGTATTTTGTATGATTTTATTGTAATAACAAAATACAAGGTAACAAGACTATTAATATTGCTGGCTGATCACACACACATGCCCTCTACTCAATGCGAACACCAGCACTGTTCACACACTCTTCCCATCTACATGGTAAATGATCAATTGCGGCTCTGTAATCATCCTTGCTTAGATGATGTAAAGTAACAAAAGTGTTGAAATTGTGTTCCAATTCAAATCATTTGCCCCAAAGATGTTCTTCCACACAGGCAAACAACCAGTAATCACATGAAGCGAGATTTGGAGAGTAAGGAGGACATGCTACCACCTCCCAGCCCCATTGCAACAGGTTTTGCAAGTCATGATGGCGATGAGGAGTTGTTTTATCCTGGAGCAAAATTACAACACACTCCAGCACTTCTGGATGTTTATGGAAAAGAGCTGGCCTCACCTTATCCTGCAAAAGTCAGCAGTAATATAGGCCATTGACCATGGGACAAACTGGCAAGGGATGGTTCAACAAAAGTCTGTTTTGGCTGAAGAACACAATGTGCATGACTTTCAGAGCACCCTCACTGCACCTGCAAGTTTCTTCCTTGGTAACACTGCCATGCACCATTCAGTATTCTGCCATTTCAGCTTACAGTCCATTAACTATGTGCATGACTCATCAAACACTGTAATGTGATAGAAAAATGCATTGCCTTCATCTCTCCATTGATGCAGATGGGTGGTGGCCAGAAGAACATGCATGGCTCTTTTGTCATTGTGGAGCACATGTGAAATCCATTTGGCACAAACTTTTCTTCTTCCAAAGCTGTTGGTGAGGATATGGTAAACACTTGCTGTACAGATTATGACTTACGTAGCAATTGCCATGCATGAAATACTCCGCACATGTTCAAGGACATATTTCACGTGTTTCCTAAGGTGTTCATCCATCAATGATGCTGGGGCTCCATTGCAAAGAATGCTGTCAGTCTCTCCCCAGCCATTCTTAATGGCACTGACCCATCAGTGTACAGTTTCATATGAAAGAGCATGTGTCCCTAAACCTTCCTTTGATGACTTGTCACAATCTAGCAAACTTTTATCCAACAAAACATGAAATTTTATTCATGTTCTCATGTAAGTCCAAAAGAAACTTCCTTGTAGTCTCTCCTGATCCACAGCTAACAGCAACTAAAGTCACAAGGGCAATACAACTTCATGACAGCACCAATAGTCCCACTAGCACCACTCACATGGTTTGAGTTCAGTTAAATGGTACTGCCACCATACCCAAAATTTCTAAAATGACCCATGTAGCACTAAGAAACAGGCATAAAATGCAAACTCTTTTGAGCACTAAGGCTGCATATAACAATTTACATGCAAGTACTTGTAAAGTACTTGGGTTAGAAAAGGTTTAAATTCAAACTGTGTTAGTCATGACCTAAACAATTGATTTTAAAAAATCTGGTCTTTTGAGCACAAACATTAAATTTAAATTTGGTCAAAAGTAGAGAACATGGACTATCATGTTACATGAAGACTAACCCTGGTTAAGAACCACATCAAAAAATATTTTAAACAATATTAAACTTGAACTACCACCTAGGAAATATTAACAAAATGAAAATCTTTTAGCAAGTCAAAATGCTGAATTATGAAACAGAACTTGTTTCACATGCCATAAATTGGAACATCTGGCCAAGTAACTACATTGGCTCATAAAATGCAGATAAATGCAGCATCATGATTTGTATTTTTTGTATGGTGTGTCATTTTAAAATTTTCTAAAATCTGCCGCACCCTTGTACAAGAGCTGCTCTTCTATCTCCATCCTTTTTTTCCTTACTCATTTTCAGTCACTTGGTCTAACCACCTAGTCCTTTAATTTTTCACAAATTTTCATTCACAAACTTCAATTACAATCCTTTCTAAAGGAAACTTATTATAAATCAAATGTAACACACATCTCTACTACTGTATCCTTAATATCACAAACTTTTCTTGTACTGCAAAGATGCTTAAATCATTACTGAAATAAATATTTTGTTCCAATAGTGAACTTATGTTACAGTCCAAAAGCAGATGAGAGGTCTGAAGGCATATGTTGTCTGTGGCATCAGAAACATGCCGACTAATCAAGTTACACGCATCCCAATTTCAGTAATTCTAAGTTGTTTAGTAAAAAGGTATATTATTTCAACTATTATTCTTCATAATATTAAATTCTTACACCAGTTCTGTACAATATACACAGACTATATTTGTGAAACTTTTTCTGTTATAACAAATTATCATATGGTACACCATACAACACACAACACAGACTTCACCCAGGTGTTCTTTGCCTTTAAAGTATCATATGGCTGCAGAGTAAATGCATAAATGTAATTCTGTTTATGCCCATTTAAAATATCGTATGATTGCACAGTACACAAACAAATGTAATTCTGTATATGCCCGGAAGAAGAGTATGGCCTTCCCTGCACTGATTTTCTGAACTCACAAGCGCTGAACAGCATTACGTGCAGATCTCTTATACACAGTTCAATCAAAACTGGAGAATAAATGTGGAATATTTGGAAAGAAACTAAAACTATCCAACAATTCTGTGGATATCCCATGTACCTAATCATATCCAAAGTGATGAAAAATGTAAAACACACATGCAAAATTTCATTCATGCCTATATACAAAGTGTGCCTCTGACAGCACTGATTTTTCAAATAACTCATAACTGCTCAACAGCAGTACATGGATATCTTCTATAGCAAATTTTGAATAAATTGGAATAATAATACAGACGGTAGGGGTAGAGTTTCATGTATGCAACTTAAGTATGCCTTTCACTGCACCAATTTGCACAGAACTCGTAACTACTTCATTACATGGAAACTGACTATACCAAGACACAGGGAAATTACAGACAGAAATTCATTTACATCCTTAGGTACAGTACAATTCACTGTGCCGATTTTAACAAAATTCAAGCTTGCTTGACAACTTTTTTTGTAAAGAACTCTGACATCAAATTTCACAAAAATCCAACAGATGGTGCAATCACTGATAATAGGGCACACACACACACACACACACAGATGGGCATTGCCTCCACATAAGGTTTTTCTTACTTCATAAAGAATGCCTAAAAACCAGGCCAACAAACTTCATAATATAAAACAATTTTCACAACACCAGCCATACCTTCTCTGAGTCTTGCATCCACATTACACTGAAAACGTCACCCAAGTAAGTTTGCCTAGTGCTGTCATAGTAACAAGCATATGATGACTCATTTGGGTCAGCAGCAGTAACTGCAAAGACTGCAACAAAGAACACATATGATAGAAATCCCAACCTAACATTCCTCAAATGCAAATTTTCTGTGCATCTAACACTGAACTTCAGTTTTTTCACATCAATAATCTTTGTGTTAAAAAAAAACCCTCCATTTAATGCTTTCTCCAATGTAGAGTTCATATCCATTAATCCCCAGATAGTTTAAATTAGGATTTCACTGTCATGCTAAGTATTAGGCTGTTGCAAAATGATGAAACAAGCCACACATGCTTGAGCACAGTACATCATTCAAGCAAAAATATATGAATGAGGGCTGAAAAAAAAAGGGAGACTACGGATTCTTGTGAGGAAACTTGCAATCATGTCACCACAGCAATCAAAGCACATACTTGTATTATTTCACAACATAACTGCTTTGCCTAGTATGACATTCTTTCCACATTATGAGTTAATGCATCTCCCTACAGTAATAGTTTGGTTCAACCACAATAACCAATAATGCACTTCATGGACAACATCAACATCAGTGTCAAAATGCCTTCTAGAAGGTGCCATTTTAAAGGCACAAACAAAACAAACAAACAAATATATATATATATATTCCTTTTCCATTTGTTTGTGCCTTTAAAGTGGCACCTTCTGGAAGTCATTTATATTTATATATATATATA
>Ga0136643_10011341_pt1 | contig 13218 bp, 10 predicted proteins | sample TergutLab28metaG_FD_96883 | JGI IMG/M metagenome (GOLD analysis project Ga0136643, IMG submission 96883) | Labiotermes labralis P1 segment gut microbial communities from Petit-Saut dam, French Guiana - Lab288 P1 (version 3) (version 3) | ecosystem: Host-associated > Arthropoda: Insects >...
GAGTGGACCCCGTTCCAGACCCACTACTACTCAGAAAATCTGGTAGCGCCGGGGATCGAACCCGGGACCTCTGTATCTGTAGCCATAAACTCTGACCACTAGACCACAGAGGCGGTCAATAAACAAATACACTTTTTATAATTACAAATATACACAAAGCAGGTTATTTATTAAAAATAGAATTTTGTTATCCGCACTTACATTTTTAGTCAGCAGAGTGTGGTTTGGTGACAATGTTTGGATAGCCACTTAGGCTAGTTAAATTGAATACACACTGTTGTATATGACAGGATTATAAACAGACTTTAATGCTGAAAAGTATTTAGTATGAGACTTGAGAAGGAAATATGTGAAAGTTATTTGTATACAGATAAATTTGTCTGGGATTTTTACCTGTAGGAACTGAGAATAGAAAAGTCGTGTCCTTTATTCCATGCTAGCTTTCAAGACTGTTTCTCAGTTCCTACAGGTAAAAATCCCAAACAAATTTGAATCTGTATACAAATAAATTTCACGTATTTTCTTCTCAAGTCGCATACTAAATACTTTTCAGCTTTAAAGTCTGTTTATAATCCTGTCATATACAACAGTGTGTATTCAATTTAACTAGCCTAAGCGGCTATCCAAATATTGTCACCAAACCACACTCTGCTGATTAAAAATTTAAGTGCGAAAAACAAAATTTTATTTTTTAGTAAATAACCTGCTTTGTGTATGTTTGTAATTGTAAAACGTGTCTTTATTTATTAACCGTTTTACAGTAACGTATATACCTAGGAGTGGGGTCGTTTGAGGATGCCTCGGGCGGCAACCAGTTTGGTTTCCTTAGAAAGGGATTCGAACCTAGAGTCTTAAACATACAATAATAAAGTCTTAAACTAGCGATATATTCAGTAGTAAATTCAAAGTTTAAAATAGCGCGCTGGTAGCCACATTGTAAAATGGCGGATTTTTAGCTCCAATTCAACTATAGTAACATTTAAAACCGGCGCCTGTTCAAAATGGTGGTTTAATTTAAATAAGCACTATATTCTAAAAAAAGTAAAATGTTAAAGTTAAATTAGCAAAAATGTATAAGTGGCGCCATTCAAAATGACGGCTTAATTTAAAAGAGCGTCAAGCTGTCTAGCGCGCTTCCGCCATATTCTAAAATAGTAAAATTTTTAAGTTAGCTTAGCAACAATTTTAAAATGGCGCCATTCAAAATGGCGGCTTAATTTAAAATGGCAGCTTAATTTAACTAGGCGCCCCGCTGTCTGGCTCCGAAAATAATTTGCATATCAATTTGATCTTCTGCATATTAATTAGACCAATCTAAATAATTTGCATATTAATGCGGCTATTTGCATATTTATTAGATCAATCAAGGTCATGTGCATAGTAATTAGGCTATTTACATACAAGGGGCTTCATAATGTTCTCCGTGTTTACAAACATTTGTAACAAGGAAACCAAATGACCTACATTAATGGAATTGTTTACAGCCACAGGAAAACTGAGAGTTTTTTTGAGAGCTATAGATATTCGGTGTGCACCAGGGGTGTCATGGGACACATCGATATGATATTCAAGTTCTTGCCACACACGCCTCAACATTGGTACATCGATATTCTTCACTGCTGCAGTGACCCGTGCGTTTAGGTAAGGGAGGTCACGTGGGAATGTTGGGACGAATGCCCGATCTTTGACACATAACCAAAGAAAAAATTACGGGGCGTCTTGGGACCATAGCATCAGTGGTTGGACATTTCCAGACGCACGCCCTATCCAACGTCCTGGTAACACTGTGTTCAGGTACTGACTAACCTCACAGTGGAACTGGGCGGGACTTCCGTCTTGCTGGAATATGAATGTCGGAATGTTTTGCAACTGTGGCATTAGCTGCAGTTGCAACATGTCATGCCAGTAACGGTTTCTCCATAAAAAAGAATGGACCCTACACTTTTGGACTGGAGATTGCACAAAACACATTGACTTTAGGAGAATCACGTTGATGCTGCACATAGGCGTGTAGGTTTTCAGATCCCCATATTCTGTCGTTGCGACGATTTACTGCACCGCAAACGTGAAATGTTGCTTCGCCACTGAATTGCACCTTTTCCAAAAAATTATCATAGGAACTCATTAAGTCTTGTATCTATAAACAGAAATCAAGCCGGCGCCTGTGATCTTTATCCGACCATTTTTGTAACGTTTAGATGCGTTATGGTTTATACACCAAACGCCTACGGAGAACCCTGCACACTCTTGTTTTGAAAATCGATAGCTCCTTAGCTGAATTTCTTGTTGATTTCTTGGGACTATGCAGAAAAGTGGCCCGAAACCGTTCAACGTCATCTTCAGCGGTTAATGGGCGACCACTTGATTTCTGCTTGCACAGACACCAAGTTTCAGTAAATTGTTTATACGACGCACGAATGGTCTTTTCTGTAGGCGGGTCCTATGCGCACTTCGCATGAAATACACGTTGCACAGTTAACACAGGGTTACTCCTGTGATATTCCAACACACAAAACGAATTCTCCCCCGGATCTGCCATTTTATCACTACATACACTTGCATCGCCTAGCGGCAGAAATGTGAACTACGATGAAAAAGAACTTACTGGGAAAAAACTCTGAGTTGTTCCTTCTATCTGTACAGGTTTCCTAAATATGTGTCCTACGGTTTTACTATAATAAATTTTTGTAATCCCGGAGTACATAATGAAACGCCCTGTATTAATTAGGTAAAAGGGTTAGGGTCACTGACCCCACCGCCATATGTGTTTACGTGTGACTTCACTTCCCGGTATCAAATGGTTAAATGTGACGTCACTTTCGGCGCTGTACCCGCTTGCTATCTATTATCATACAACGTGGAGTTACATGCACCCCCTCCACGTAATAAGATAATCACCTCGTGCTGGTTGCTGTCAACTATTTATTCAATATGCATCATAGGTGAACTTCTCTTTGTAACGTTCCATGACGACACAGAAGTGGAGGAGAGGAGGTACAGCTCCACTCTGTCCTAACCTCGACGCTAGGTGGGGTGGGTGACGAACATCATGTTCTGGCAGCTTTACAACCGGCAAAAGCCCTGGTACAGCACGTTCAAAATGTGATGGCACACCCGCAGAAACCAGATTTGGTCTTTCAGCAAAACGGACTAGTCCATTTAAATCTGAGTGGGGGTCAGTTCAGTCGACTGCTGGCAGTCGAGGAATGCGGATCAGCGGATAAGCCATGGACAGACCATGTTCCGACGTACAGTGCAAGGCTGCTGGCTACCCACTCCATTTGCATCTTTCCCCTTAACTTCCCCTCCCGTGCGTCACCGTGTGCCATCAGGTTCCGAACGGCCTATACACACAGGAGTAGGCTGGGTGTGCCCCATCGCCGGTCTGGACAGGTTTTGGCGAAGAGAAAATCCTTTGCCCTCCCCGTGGATCGAATAGTGGATCGTCCAGCACGTAGCGAGTCACGTTACCGACTACTCTATCCCAGCCTCTGTTGAATATACTTACAGGCCCACTGCCCCAAGTTCATGATAGCCACTACATAAGTTATCGCATAATCAAACTAAAACTGTGCCATCAATTCAATACGTACTTCAAAAGAAAGCCAGCTATAAGAAAAAATGATGTTGCCTTTTTTGAAAATACGAATTTCGTGCAGAAGTATTTCAAAACTCAGTTCCTACTTCATATAAAAATTGAAACTCTCCACCACAAAAACCCGACCAGTTAATACTGAATGGAGAAACACTTGTGTTTATACTGATAACTAAGAAATGCACGAAGAGAATTACTAAAATGCATTCATTATTTGGTGTGTGCTAAAACGTAATGTGCTAAGACAGTATTATCCGTCTTTAAATTACGCAAATGCAGTGCCTGGTGTAAATGCAGGGTGGTTATTTCAATACTATATCACGTGCTATAAAAGATAAATTTTGCTCTAGAACACGGTATGAGGACCCGAGAGGGATTAAGGTATAATTGTGCTCTTTCATTAACCTCGGTGCTAGATGGAGGTGGGTGGTCAACGCCACGCCTCGGCCACTTTACCTCAGGGAAAGAGAACCTGAACCCATTGTACAGGAGGCTTGGATACCAGGGCCGGTATTGGAAGTCGTGATATATCTCTCACTTACTGGGATTAGATCCTCGGACCGTCCATCCCGTAACGAGTCACTACACCGACTGAGTTATCCCGGCCACACAATCAAATGCTATATAGGCGTAAAATACCCAGCGTGCTTTATAGTAAAAATACTCGTTTCCGAATTCGTGAACTCACTATACTTTGTACAGAATGAGTCTGACAAATGTGTCCTTGGTCAGCATAGTGTAAAGTCATGAAGGGCAGATGGAATCTCGACATTCGGTAGATGCGTTTTTAAGAATAATTTATAGCTAACATCGAGCAACCAACAACTGACTGACAGGTTGCATGGGAGTCGGTTAGAAGTGGTGAAGAAAAATACAAGCGGGGTTCGTCACGCACGCAAGAGATAACTCCGTAATTAATTGAAGGCATTAATTCATAGCAATTAAACATGGATACTACTTCAGCTTTGAAGTAGTGGGGGTTCTTCACTTTTAAATTCTCTTATTTGTAACACAGAAGTATGCTTTTACAGCTCTTGTTCTTTCCTACATTGGAACAAAATGGCTGCACGTATGACTGAGACCCCGGAGGCCCTAGAATTGAATTAAGAGAGGGTATATGCAGACTTCTAATAGCCTATGTACAAAACATACACGCTTAATTTCTGCTGTTACCAAACTCGGACCTTAACAGAAAACATCCAAAGATATAACGTTTACTCCATAATATTTTCAATACGCACGGTAGCCACTTCTCCACGTGATGCGCAAATATTGCAACAGACAGACGGTTCCCTGTTTGGGTTCGAAATTTCTTTTAATTATATGAATATGGGCAAAATTTAATTGCCCAATTTGTGCGTTATTCCTTCTTTGAAGTTTCGTCCTTTATATTGCCATAAAGAAAAAGAAAGCGAACATCCAGGGCGAAAAACCGACACTTATGCATGCAAAATACAAACATTTTCCTTATCTCTCCAGAGGTCTGACGGAATATAAGCACTGTTGTCCTCCTCAATACGCGAGTGACTTCTAAGCTACACCATAAGTTAAATACAAAACTGCCTTTTATTCGGAATTTTACCGGTCACAATTTTTGGCGGCAAACTAAGGCTTTTGTGACGTTACCAAGTCCTTCGAAGCAAATGCCACATCCGCTGCCTTCTACTTATTTCCAAATCATAATTCATAACGTAACATACATGTAAGTAATATAGAAACGCAATTTCACTTCGGGTAATCTAAAGACGTCTCCACTAAAACATAGGGGAACCTTGATCAACCCTCTGGCGTTGCTCGGATACAGGGACAGGAGTGGCGATAGGAGAGGAAAATAAATGAATAAGGAAGGAGAGGGGAAAGAGATGCGGAAAGGATAAAGAGACGAAAGAAGGGGGTGTAAAGTATTGTTTAAAAGTGAAGGAGAGGGATAGATGTAAGGGGAAAACAAAAAACGATACTAAGGAAAAATTAAAGGGACGAGACACCGCTATGGAGAGAGGAGATACAGAAACAAAATTCAGAAAATAATTTAAAAAATTAAGATTTTGCACATGATCTATTATGTGTCATGATGTTTTCATTATATGATTTCTCACTGCACGCCACCGAATCAAACCAGGTAAATCAGTTTCACTAAATAAGTTAAGACAAAGCATATGTGATATTTAATCCATACGTTTGTAAAACGTAATTAGGTCTCCGGTAATATGAAAAAGATTTAAAAAAATGTTATTCGAAAGAAATTAATTTTCAATAGGCCTGGCTTCTAAATTAGTTACAGCAGTACCGAAGATCTCCATCGGCAAGTAAAAACCAAATCTCATTCTGTACCTTCTATCATAGAATCCCACTTAATATTATCCTCCCAGTTCTTCAGTCTTCCAATTTATCACCTTCCAAGACATTTCACCATAATATGTTGACTCACATATTCTAACCTACTGCAGCAACAGTATGTGGCCTGTATGAAGCACACCATAGAAGATACATCACGGCACATACATCGACCTTGATGACGGAGGGAGCATGTTCAAGTATCGATACTACATTGTGTGAAAATCCGTAAGATCACAAGAATGACTGAATGTTCGTTATCTGTTAGGGTAGCCGAATAGTCTACATGTAGTTTTCGTGTTGAGTTACCACCGTCTACGACGTGATATTTTCAAAGAGGCAGCCCCGTGTGATGACTAGCCAATAATTATGCTATTGTATACTAAACTGAATAGCCAAATGTCGGCATCCTGACACAGAAAATCAACAAACCGCAATGTACAAACGTAATGATAACAAACGTCACAATACAAGAGGGGAGGAAACTTGGACAGATGCAATGGACTTGAAAGGTCGATATTAAATGTATATTTCAGAATTTCCAAGAAGATGTCAACTGCTGTACTTAAATTACATGTTCCGGTTGAATTAGCGCCCCCTTCCCTCCCCGGCGAAGCCTTCACGCGACGTCAGGCGACCCGCATATAGCCCTAAGCTATGTGGCTGTTACTTTTAACAACAGTTGCTCTCATGAAGCATCTGCGTGTCGCGCTAACCACCATACTGGGCACACGCGACGGGTTACCCGCAGATGCACTGCGGACGGTTTGCTGCCTCGAAGATGTTTCATTTCAGTTATTATTATTGTTATAACCATTATTATTAAATTTGCGATTCGGTTGAATACAAGAGAATTAATGGTATCTATCTGTACGGTAAGGTTTTCTTTACAAGATAGACATTTTAATAAACCATATTATTCGGCGTTTATGACAATACCCTTCGTTTTTATGAATTCCTTCCCAGAACATTTTTAACAAAAAGCTTACGTTATATATTGACTGTGCTGCCTCAAGCGGAGGCCAAGGTAAGCTTCCCGTGGCCTCCGCTTGAGGCAGGACTATCGATTTCAACGTTTCCTTTCGTATTTAAACGTGGTAAAGAGCTACCGTTTCTTATTTATATGTTGCTTCTTATTCGTGATATTACCCACCATCAAGCATTAATATTAATAAGCAAATTTTTAATTGTATCAAGATTAAGGCGCTGTAATGTTTGTTGATTAAATATTTTACTGTTTGTAGGTGAGAATTATTCCTACCGATATAACTAGTATATTAATAATAAGATGAGACAATTTGGAGTTCAGGCAGCACACATGTGCAATACAGAATACTGGTGTCTCTCAGGATATTACACCGTGCAGTCTGGTAGATGTCCACCAAATTATACGGCATAAGATCCAATTCTTCATAGATACTGAAGTCACAATCTGAAATCTAGCAGTAAAATAACATGACAGATTATATAGGAAGGATAACGGAAACTGCTTTATTTCGAAGTGATTTTGAATCACACTCAAAGTTAGCTGTCTTCTGAGAAATGACGTCATGTGGTCTGGTTGAATTCACCAACGCTTCAGAGGACTTCGTTGCCATTCTTGTCGTCCGTACTGACGATGAAGGCAGCAGGTTCTTCTGAAACGCTGGCCCACTTCTACTAGGCTACACCGTGTTACATTCCAGAAGATTGTAAACCGATCTTCAGTCACGGCCGTTAGAAAATCAAATCTCACTTTTTATCAGTTTCTTTTCTTGCCACATCCGAAACAACAAACGCAAACAAAGAAATGTGACATGTAATGCCATGAAGATGAGCACACAGACATCGACGTTTCGGAACACCTCATTACCTCCTTCAAAACGTTAGCTCATTTACATACCATGACACACGCACATGCCATAAGATTGTTATCTTGACACTTTTGACTGTAGGAACCATAAACATCATAACAAAAAATAAAAAAAATATTACATTTATTTTCAGAATCCTATGTTTCTGATTTATACTCGCGTAGGCATGTTGCGTGGCCACTAAATACATATTTATGTCTTCACACACCACTCCTCACCACCTGATGTCACCACTTAGGGTACGGTACACTGCAAGCGTGTTGCTTGGAGGTTAGCGGGGTAGCAAGCAGATACATGGAGGAAATGTGATTTTAACCACCAAAAAATTATGAAGACGGCCGCTGAGAGGGAGAGTCTGGAGGTCAGTGCAGCTGCCTCGATAAGGTTATTGTTGTTGGTTAAAGTTGCATTCCCACCATGCTTCTATTACCCATCTAACCTCCAAGCAACACGACTGCGGTGCGTCTGTATCCTCAGCGCATTGACTCCACCATGGAAGTACAGTGAACACCAAAACTAACTTAAGTAGCACAGTTTTTTCTGAATAGCTAATATTTCCAACGCCGCCACCATTTAACAAATCCGAAGTCTACTACAGTTTTCACAACAGCCCAACATTTCTCTGTATTCTTTAAGATCCGTTTTTAATATCATCCTTCCGTGTAAGCTTAAGTCTTCTAAGAGATCGGTTTCTGGCGTTACTCGTTTCTTTGCCACACACGGTACTGTCTTTATCATCATCTTCCTTGCTTCCATTACACTTACAATATCCAGTGACGAGTAGAAATCATGAAGGTCTTCAACACACAGTTTCCTGCAACGTTCCGTTACTTCCTCTCTCTTAGCTCTAAATATTCCCTTTTCCCAAGAACCTCAGTCTATAAGCTTTCACTAATGTGAGAAAATGACTTACACATGCATACGAAACAAAAGGAGAAACTAATTATAAAAATTACCACCTTCTGGCGTGTTAATGTAGCAATGAAAGTCGCCGTCACCTTGCAGAGGATACTTGCCATTAATTGAGAAGAAATGTAAAAGATTTATCGAGGTCTGTTAAAAAAAAAAAGGGACTTCAGTTTAGTATCTACCTAACTAATTAACTCCAGAATACACAGTGCATCTTGAAAAGCTAACAGATTCTCAGCTATTTAAGAAATTCTCCACACTTTAAAAACTGTAAGTTTGTTACTGTGTTCGCAAGAGTCCGCCAATGGTCCCCATCCTAGGCCAGATGAGTCCAATCCAAACCTCCATTCTTATTTCTGTAAGATTCATTTTAAAATTATTTTGCCGTCTACCCCTAGGTACTGCAAGAGGCCTATTTTTTTGTTTTTCATAAGAAACTCTGTATGCATTTATTATCTAACCCAAACATGCCGCGCACTCATTGAAGACGAGAGAAATGGATCAAAGCTTTTGTGAGAAAACATAGAGGCGTAAAAAAGAAATACATGTAACTGGCTACAGTTTAGAGAAAATTATTTTTCACATCACAAAAGATAGACAGAATGAAGTATCATTTGAACAATCAGAATAGACACTATGCGGTCAGACGGTTCACACAAAACCTGTAACTCGGAAAAAATTCGAAACTTTTTGATCTATCTAGTATTTTCCAGAGATGTATAGCATGATATCCAAATTGAACGGTGGTGATGCTGTATACGAATACAGACGGTCGTCCGAAAAGTAAGCTAATTCCATTTCTTTTCGGAGCAGGAATTCTGTCATGGAGTCAGGATATTACACAGTGCCCTATGTACCTAGCCTATGTGCACGTCACTTCTACACTTGGTAGCCTTGCTTATTAAGGTATTTTTATCAATTATCCACATCCTCGCAGTCAAAGTCTCGGCTCAGCCCTGACATCCAATGGCACACTTCACCTTGAACGTCAGCATGTGCGGTGAAGTGTCTTGCTGAATGGTGCTGCTTTAAAGGAACAAACATTAGAAGTGGGATATATGTGGCTTCAGTCGCGGCCATATTCATGTTTAATACAGCATCTTACGGGAGTAGACGCATTAGCTTACTTTTCTTTTCGCCTTCCGCCATCTCACATTACGTACGATAAAGCACCAAGAACCAATGACGTCACCCAGTAGATACCATTGGTACTTATTATTCAGGTCGTCCTGATTTAAAATCTCGGCCCGGAAATTCTATATCGTTATAAGCCATATCGTGCTTTTCTTCAGTTCCAACATGAAGATGCCGGGATTGGCATGAAGCTGGACGACTCCAGCAGTAATGATATTCTACCCTTACAGAATGAGACAGTAACAGCATCTTTAAATAAATCATAAACGGATATAAGATACACGCTACACTGCTTACTATCGTCCTGAAGAGACCCTTATTCACGGTGAGTAAGGGCAGGTTTAGATAATCCACATGTTCAAAAGATGTTCCTCTCTCAACCTCTGTACCACGAACAAGCCGCAGATAGATGAGAGCCATTCCTGTCTTAACTACCGATACTCAATCACGTGTAGAATATTCTCTCGTACAATAGACTTCCTTCACAGGAGAGGATGTCATAATAGTGCCTTAGTTACCGACTGACTTGTTATAGGGGCAGTAAATAACTTAAATCACGTACTTATTAACCCTTGCAGACTGAATTCGTCTAAATAACTCTTAAAGTTTCAGTTCCTACCGCACAGTAAACAAACTCCATCTCCATTATAAAGACAAACTGTTCATGCAGTTTGAACATACAATCGATGTTTATTGTGAAATCATACGAAACAAACTGGCCTCCTCCTCATCCTCCTCCTTCTCCTCTTCCATTTCTTCCTCCTCCTTCTTCTCCTCCTCCTCCTCCTTCTTCTCCTCCTCCTTCTTCTCCTTCTCCTCCTCCTCCTTCTTCTTCTTCTTCTTCTTCTACTTCTTCTTCTTCTTCTTTGGTGCGACAACCCACATCGGAGCCTGGCCACTTCAACAGTTCGCCACCAGATATCCCTAACCCCTGCTAGTCTCCTTCATTTTACATTAAGCGGCAACAAGGAGTCATTTCTTCCCATCTCAGTCATGATCTTCCCACGAGTTTTCTTCCAAGGAATTTCGCATCCAGCCCAATTTTCGGTACTTCAGAATTATCCATTTGGACTATATGACCAACCCATTGTAATCTTTTGCACTTAATACATTTGACTATAGGCCCATCAGATCAATCTGACAATTCATAGGGCTTTTTATTATGCCTTAGTCTCCATCCTAAATCATTTTCGCAGACTGGGAAATGAGCATAACATGTGGCAAAATTCGAGACTTTTGTACACTTCAAGAATATGTGGCACACGTCAGCAACAATGGGCAGTGGTATATAAGCCACTTGGTTTAAAGTCAAAGAAACACATTCTTCGTCCACATGATTTCAGTTGGGTCTCAGAACGAACAACAATATCGTCATGATGGATATTCAGTGCGTTTTGTGTGAATCAAGAAGGTAATCTTTGTATATTTATTCAGATTAGCTTCGAAGTGTGAGGGAAAAACAGATAATTGAATACATGCCATCATGTACCAGACGACAGTGATATTAATGATGCGTTGTCGAAGACTTTCAGTCAGGGCAACCCCACCTTGAAGCTATGTTTTGTGTGCACTGATTCATGCAAAAACTTTAGGAACCTTTTGCTCTCTCGTAGTTATGAATGTGGAGGTAGGTATATGACTTGCTCAGAGAAGACCCAAACAGCACAGTTTATCTTAAATCAGCTTAATGTAGTCCACGCACTGAACATGACTGGCGAGTGGGTAGCATTCTTGATTCGTATCCGGGAGGTCACCGGTTCAGACTTCGGTTTGGTGACCGGTCATGCTCAGGTATATTACAGTCATCCTACTTCACCAGAGGTAAATTCTGGGACAGCGCATGTAATTAGTCCACGACTTCTTTCTTCAACGTGCTGTGCATTTCACTAATTACGAAGACATTCTCAGCGAATGACAGGATGAATCATGAATAATGAACTGGGAAGGATATTGAAAGGAACCTTCTTGGTCCAAGTAATTAAGAGTTTCGTCAATGAAACAATGAAGAAAAAATATATAACACATGCATGAGAAACATCGGAACAATTTTGCTATTGAATATTCACTTACATGTTACAAAACAGCAAACATTTCACAACTAAACTTATATTTTGAAAAACTAATCGAATATTTTGTGACTCTATAAGTAAGCACGGTGGACAACGTTAGATTTTTAATAATAATAATAATAATAATTAGCAACAGTTTTGTTAAAAAGTACAACAATATCGTCACTTTATGACAAAAATGATGAAGGGGAGAAATAACGTTCCGTCATACGCGAACAAAACACCATTTCAGAATAAACGATTCCTCCCCGCAACGGAAACTCAAATCACAAATCTTCATTCCCCGCTCCGCCACACGATTTCCTGTCGTGATGAAGACCGTAATGTCTTTTGCATTTATCCTGTGTTTTCACCTGACCACCTTAAGCGATGCGTTTACACGCAGAAGAGAACTGCTGCATGCCACAAATACATAGCAAAATTGGTTCTAATTTGAATTAATTACTGTCATGACAAATGAACTAACAGCAACAACTAATTTTTTTACAATACACCCAGAGGCCTTAGGTAACAAACTTTACTTTCTAACACTGAATGAACACATAAAATTTACATAACTTTAAAGTGGTATTCCTCAAAAAGGAAGAGGCATGGTATGAAAAGTAACGTATGTTGGTACGCAATGTGAAGGTGTTGTGACCCACGCTGAACAGTTTACAGGGCGCAGTGCGTATCCCAGCAAACTTATCTGTGTTAAGAGTCCACACATCTAGAAGCATGACAGGTGAAACAGTGGACGCAGCAGCTTGTGTTCTGCGAGCTAGTTCCGGCAAAATAATGGGCGCTGGTGGAACAGCATCCTTTGTGTAACCACAGAAGACGAAATCAAACGGGTCTAGTATCCGTTGAAGGGGGTGGCCGGGAGGTAGAGGCGAGACGGCTCTTCCAATCCATTTCGGTGAGATCATTCGATCCAGGAAGTACTGTCCGAACTGCAGCGTGAAGTTAATGGGACGCTTCATCTTGCTCGAGTAGCATGTCATTAGGAACCCCTTCTTCCAGGACCCACATGAGAAATCCTTCAATATGTCTAGGTGCACTATACGAGTCAAAGAGCTTCCGGTTAAAACATAGTACGAAGACTTTCTGTTCGGATGGAACACATAAGACAATGAACTTGAGACTGTGCAAACGGGTTGTTTTATCCCGAATGGTAACGAATCGCAAAACAAGCCCTGATAAGTGGGAAGTGGCTTTGTCACTAAACGCAATTATGGCTGCAAAAAGTTGGTTGTCAGCTTTAAGTTTTGAAAGACAGTCACAGCAAAATTTTTTTTAAAATTAATATTTGCATATTTACAATCTACTCACAACAGGTTACAGA
>Ga0136643_10011342_pt1 | contig 13218 bp, 15 predicted proteins | sample TergutLab28metaG_FD_96883 | JGI IMG/M metagenome (GOLD analysis project Ga0136643, IMG submission 96883) | Labiotermes labralis P1 segment gut microbial communities from Petit-Saut dam, French Guiana - Lab288 P1 (version 3) (version 3) | ecosystem: Host-associated > Arthropoda: Insects >...
GCAATCCTCCGATACGTCATTGCGGGTCAAGCCCGCAATAGACATGTTCTGAAATTAAAAAAAGGTACAACTATGTAGGGGCGAACTTTGTTCGCCAGCGGGCGTACACAGTACGCCCCTACTACAAGTCTAATGACGTGTTGGTAAAAAATTTACTTAATGACATTAAAAAAATCGTGCATCTGGACGATTTTTTAGGTTAAAGTTTTTGTCAAACTTTTTTCAAAAAGTTTGGAAGATCTTTATTATTCTTCTAATACAGCTACACCATTATTCTTAAAATACTCAGCTACCCATTCGTCCCAAGTTTCATCAAGTGTTTTATCAAGTGCAAACTCCTTTTGACTTGTTGCCGTTGTAAAAATTATTTTTTCACCAGTAAAGTTTAGGGTTAAGTGCAAGCTAGCGGCATTTGGGTGTATTTCTTGCATTACCTCCTCAGTAGGAGAAAATATAATTTTAATTATGGTTGGCATAGGGCGACCCTTGAGTATCAAAAGGGCGTGTGGCTTGGCCTCTGCCCAAGTAATTCTGCCTGTTATAGCAAAGTTTGCGAAGCTTTCTATGTTTAGCGAGCGTATTTCAAACTCGTTAAACAAGTCTTCTTTAAAAAGTTTTGCTAAAATATCATTTGTGTCTTGCTCTAGTATGTTAAAAATCGTCATATTCACTGCCCTATTCGTACATAAATTTGAGTTGTGGTATTTTGAGTATCACATGTGAAAGAATGAAACTAGGCACCAAAACAAGCAAAAATTGAATTATAGAATTTTCGATGCCAAGCCTTGGAGCAATAATTGCAAAAGCAATAATAAATAAACCATGCGATAAGAACACAAGCGTTGATAACTTTCTTAGATACTTGTAAATTCTATCGCCTGTAAGCTTAATCTCCTTAACCCATAAGAATACGAAAAACGCCGAAGGAAGCACGAAAAACCACATACCATTGCCTTGCGAAAAATCTAGGTTTCGAGCTAAAAAGACTTCAACACCAAGAGCAATAAGCGAAGCCGCAGATAGCACAAGTGCAGGTAAACCGCTAAATTTCAAGCTTTTTGCAATAAATCCAAACCCAAGGAATGGCAAGGCAAAAAACAGCCCATTCCTAGTAGTTAAAAACATTTGGTAATAAATTTCTGGTGGGTTTGCGAGCGAGTAATACGATTGCCCCAAACTGCCAACAGCAAACAAAACCACACATAGCACCGCAAGCGTGAATTTACTTAGATTTCTTAGGAAATACAGCAAAATTGAGCCAAACGCAAGTGCAGGCAAAAACCAAAGAATGTAATAGCTGCCTTCAAAGAAAAATCTTTGTATATAAAGCCTTAAAAAGCTTGGGTCTTGCATGATGTTATAAACATTTATTGGGAGATAAATTATGCTCCAAATTAGATAGAGTAACACAATTTTTTTTATATAATTTAAAACCGCCCTAAAATCATGCAGTTTACTTGCTAAAAAAAAGCCAGAACTCATAAAAAACAAAGGAACTGCAAGCCTTGCAAGTGCATCGACAACAAACAAATTAAGATACGCCGAAACACTTAAAAACGGATTTGTGTGAATCATTACAACAAAAATTGCCAAAATGATTTTTAAAACATCTATTGAGTTATATTTTTTCATACGTTTTTCTCCAAGGCGAGTTCAACAAGCCTGTCTATAAGCTCAGTTTGGCTAATTTTGTGCATTTTTTCACAAAGCGACGGAAACATAGACATTGATGTGTATCCCGGAAGGGTGTTGATTTCATTAAAGTAAATTTCGCCTTTGTCAGTGTAGAAAAAATCTACACGAGAAAGAACGCTTGCACCAATTGAGTTAAAAACCTGCACTGCGTAATCTTCCATGATTTTCATATCGCTATCAGGGACAATGGCAGGAATTTGCATTTTTAAACTTTCGTCGAGATATTTTGCGTGATAGTCGAAAAACGATGGGTTTCTTGCGAATTCACCTGCTCCCAGTAGCAAATCCGAACCACTTCCTAAAACACAAACCTCTATTTCACGGCCAACGATAAGCTGTTCTACCAAAACTTTGCTATCGTATTGTTTGGCTAGGCTTATTGCCTTCTCAAGCTCTTCTTTGTTTTCGGCACGGCTTGCACCAACTGAAGAACCACCGTTTCGAGGCTTAACAAACACAGGAAACTCAATATTATCAAGATTTTCAGAATAATCTCTTGCCATAGGAATGTTAAGAGATTTGGCAACAAGACGCATAACGGCCTTGTCCATACCAACCGCCGAGGCAGTAACCGAAGAGCCAACATAAGGCACGCCTAAAATATCGAAAAAGCCTTGTAATTTGCCATCTTCACCAGTTTGGCCATGAATTATTGGGAAAATAATTTTATTATTAGTATCTTTAAAATCTTCGGCTAAAGCTTGTATTTGTGGTTTTGGCTTGCTATTATTCAAGAGATTTACAAAGTCTTCAAATAACATATTTTCTGGCATTTCAAAAATTAAAAACTCCCCTACTCTACTTATATAAAAGCCGAAAACTCCATATTTATCACGGCTTGCATTTGTTAAAATATTGTAGCCCGATTTTATTGAAACTTCGTGCTCGGTTGTTTGGCCGCCAAAAGCGACGTATAGTTGTGGTTTCATAAAATTAGCGTTCCTTTCTAAAATTTAGGGGCGAACTTTGTTCGCCCGCTACACTGTATTACTCAAATAGTTCTGAAATAGAAGTTCCGTCATGAATATGCTTAATCGCCTCTGCAAGAAGGTCTGCCACGGTTAGCACGTTAAATTTATCTGTAATTTTATTTCTATCAATCTCAATAGTATCAAGGGTTACAAGCTCTTTTATTGCTGAGTTTTCGATACGCTCAATTGCAGGCCCAGAGAAAATGCCATGTGTGCAGCTAACGTAAATATCGGTTGCACCAGCATCTTTAATTGCTTGAACGGCGTTGGTTATAGAGCCTGCTGTGTCTATCATATCGTCAATTAAAACAACTTTACGGCCAAAAACATCACCAATTATGTTAAGGACTTCCGACTTGTTAGCCTCTTGGCGGCGTTTTTCGATAACTGCAACAGGCACATCAAGCTTTTGTGCAAGTTTTCTAGCCATTGGTGCATTTCCAAAATCAGGAGAAACAACAGTAACACTATCATTATTGTTTTTAAATTTTTCTAAGTAGTACCTTGTAAACTTTGGCATGCCGTATAAATGATCTACCGGAATATCAAAAAAACCTTGAATTTGCGGGCAATGCAGATCTATAGTTAAAACCCTGTCGGCACCAGCTGTAGAAATAAGGTTTGCAACTAGTTTTGCAGAGATAGGGTCGCGGCTTCTTGCTTTGCGGTCTTGCCTTGCATAGCCGAAATATGGAATAACTGCTGTAATTCTGCCAGCCGAAGCCCTTTTCATTGCATCAATCATGATAAGTAGCTCCATCAAATTATTGTTGGTTGGGTTTGATGTTGGCTGAATTATGAAAACATCATGATTTCTAACCGTTTCGTTTATACACATCTTAATTTCGCCATCAGCAAATGCCGAAACTTCGGCATTTCCTAGAGGTTCGTCTAAGATTTTAGCGATGTCTTGTGCTAGTGTTTTGTTTGCATTGCATGTGAAAATTTTGATAGGGCCAAGAGAGCAAAAAGTGGCGTCCATTTTTAAATTCCTCCTTGAAAGTTGTACAAGTTATAGTCGATTTAATTATAACACATTTTAAGGCGATTTGAAAGGGGGAAATAAAAAAATTGATGAAGAAGATTATAGAAAATATGTTGCATAAAAATTAAATTTGTGATATGATAAAAGTGGCAACCAAAGGCGGTTGGCTTTGCCTCCGAAAGGCTATATTAATTCAAAATGAAAAAACAAATTTAGCCCAGCGTTTTGAAAAAACGCAAGCGTATAAAATTTGGTTTTTTATTTCAAAAATGTAGCCGCTCCGAAAGGAGGTGAGTAAATGTTAAATATATTAAATATTGTTAGGAACATATCGCAACTCTGCGGATACATTACAACAATACTTACGCTTGTTAAAAAAGTGAAAGAATATATTAAAACAAAAAAATAAACCGCCATGCTTAGCTAAGGCCGCGGTTTATTAATTTAGAAACACAAATTTTTAAAGTGCAAGCCAACCGCTAATGGTTGCTAGGAGAAGTGTTGACGCACTTCTCTTTTATTTTGCCTCTATCTAATTAGATTATATCACGTATCAGCATACATGTCAATTCTTTTAGGCGACGAAGTCGCCAAGCTCGCAAAAATCCTGATTTTTGCGAAAAGGTAGGAGCTAAAAACAAGCGTGGCTTTGCCGCGTGCAGTTTGAAGCACTACCGCTAATAAAAATTTGAAACAAATTTGAGACTTTTGGGGGTAGTTTCTGTGTTATAGTAGTAGTATGGAAAGTTGGGCAGAGATAAAGCAATTCCACTTGAATTAGGCTTTTCCTATCGCTCAAAACGTCTCCCCAAGTGCTTTCGCTACGCGAAAGTGGCGAAGCCAGTTTGCCCTTTGGGCAAACCACAAGTGCAGTCGAGACTTCGCTCTGGAAAATGCCTATTCAAAAGGGAATTGCTTAAAAAGCCTAGCTTTTCGTTAATTTAGGAGGTGTTTTAAAATGAATTATACAAAGGTCTAGTTTCGTTCAAATTTCACAAACTCTTCGACCAAGCCAAAACAGAAAAATACACGCATTTTTTTCTTAAAGGCGGGCGAGGTTCGGGCAAGTCATCGGCGGTATCGCTCTTAATAGTTAAAGGCATTATGAAAGACCCACAGGCAAACGCTTGTGCTCTAAGAAAAGTTGGCACTTACCTTAGAGACAGCGTATACAGCCAAATTTTGTGGGCGATAGATGCTTTGGGCGTTCGTGAAGAGTTTAAGGCAACAGTTTCGCCAATGGAGATAATCTATAAAAAAACTGGTCAGAAAATCATTTTTAGAGGGGCGGATAATCCTTCTAAAATAAAGTCTACCAAGTTTCAGGCTGGATACTGTAAATTTATTTGGTTTGAAGAGTGTGATCAGTTTTCTGGCATGGAAGAAGTAAGAAATATCAATCAGTCGCTTATGCGTGGAGGCGACAGGTTTAATGTTTTTTACTCGTATAACCCGCCGAAGAGCGTTCATTCGTGGATTAATTCGGAGATTTTAATGAAACGCAAAGATAGAATGATTCTTCATACAAATTATAGAGATATGCCAAAAGAGTGGCTTGGTAAGCAGTTTATACTAGAGGCTCGGCACTTAAAACGCACTAATCTTAAAAAGTATGAAAACGAGTATTTAGGCTTAGTTACAGGTACTGGTGGAGAGGTTTTTTCTAATGTAACTCTAAGAAAAATTACTGATGCAGAAATTGAGTCTTTTGAATACATTAAACGTGGGCTTGATTTTGGCTACGCAACCGACCCACTCCACTACACAGTTCTAGCATATGACAGAAAGCGGCGAAAAATTTATATTTTTTATGAAATTCACGAACGAGGGCTAAAGCTTATATCTCTCGCTGATGGTATTAAGGCGGAGAATATAAACAATGATCCTGTTTGTGCCGATTCCTCAGAACCAAGAAGCATAAGTGAACTCTTTGAAATGGGAGTGCTTGCTAGGGGAGCGAAAAAAGGTCCAGATTCGGTTTATTATGGTATGAAGTTTTTGCAAGATTTAGACGAGGTAATTATAGACCCTGAAAAATGCCCAAATACTGCCCGTGAGTTTAGAACTTACGAATATGAAAAAGGCAAAGATGGTAAGTTTAGGGCAAGTTTTTCAGATAGAAATAATCATTCGATTGATGCGGTAAGGTATGCTCTTGAAGATAGTATGAGGGTTAATATGGGTAAGGTACTTTGTATACGGAAGTATGGGATATATTAGGTTGACAGAATGAAAATAGTGTGATATAATGTAGGTATATAGTCAGAGAGAAGACTGACTTTAAAATTTGTATTTTTCATTACTCATCAAACTTTAAAAGAGGATGAAAAAAAGCCTAAGAGCTGCTACTCTTAGGCTTTCCATTTTAAAAGAACAAGTCTTTCAAAATTTTGATAATCTTCAAGACATTAAGAAGTATCTTTAATATCTTATGTAGATTATTAGCTTTGGAAGAATTCGTATTCTTCATTGTATACTCACCTCCTTTATAAGAGGATAATAGTATTATACATCATATTACAAACTACGACAAGACACTTATAGTGCCTTTTTTATTGACAGGGTGCGAAGAATATGTTATAATGCAAGCATATAGTCAGAGAGAAGACTGACTTTAAAATTTTTCTTGCTGCATGGTTCATCAACTTTGCAGAGGACAAAAAAGCCTAAGGGGTCGGACCCTTAGGCTTTCCATTTTAAAAGAACAAGTCTTTTAAAATTTTAACAATCTTTAAAATATTAAGAATTGTTTTTAATACTTTATGTAGATTGTTAGGTTGAGAAGAATTTTTCTTCTGCATGACTTTCACCTCCTTTATAAGAGGATAATAGTATTATACATCATATTACAAACTACGACAAGACACTTATAGTGCCTTTTTTATTGACAGGGTGCGAAGAATATGTTATAATGTAAGTATATAGTCGAAGGCGAAGCGACTTTTATATTCTCTTCACGATTCACCATCTTTTGTGGAGGACAAAAAAGCCTAAGAGTTGTAGCTCTTAGGCTTTCCACTTTAAAAGAACAAATCTTTTAAAGCTTTAGCAATCTTTAAGATGTTAAGAATTGTCTTTAATATCTTATGTAGATTGTTATTTGGCGAAGATTTTCTCTTCATTGTTTTCACCTCCTTTACAAGAGGATAATAGTATTATACAATAAATCACAAACTACGACAAGACGCTTGTAGTGCCTTTTTTATTGACAGGGTGCGAAGAATATGTTATAATGCAAGCATATAGTCAGAGTGATGACTGACTTTAAAGCTCTTGTTCATAGTATTAACTCTACTAGAGGACAGAAAAGCCTAAGAGTTCCAGCTCTTAGGCTTTTTGCTTAAAAGAATAAGTCTTTTAAGATTGTTGCAATCTTTAAAATATCAAGAATTGCTTTTAATATTTTATGTAGATTGCTAGAGCCTGATGATTTGCTCTTTTTCATAGTATTTCACCTCCTTTACAAGAGGATAATAGTATTATACATCATATTACAAACTACGACAAGACACTTATAGTGTCTTACTTATTGACAGGGTGCGAAGAATATGTTATAATGTAAGTATATAGTCAGAGAGAAGACTGACTTTAAAACCCTTTTTCATGTTCACCACCTTTTGGAGGACAGAAAAGCCTAAGAGTTGCCGCTCTTAGGCTTTTTGCTTAAAAGAACAAGTCTTTTAAGATTCAGTAGTTTTGCTTCGCAAAACCTCGCTAACGCTCGTCGGACTTCTTTCCGATACACTTTTGTAATCTTTAAAATATTAAGAATCATCTTTAATACTTTATGTAGATTGCTAGGGTTTGAAGTTTTGCCCTTTCTCATATTCTCACCTCCTTTACAAGAGGATAATAGTATTATACAACAAATCACAAACCACTAAAAGATACTACTGGTATCTTTTTTATTGCCAAAAACATGAAAGGAGGTGAAAAAAATGATAAGAAACAAGGACTTACAAGAGATTGCAAACCGTGGAGAGCTTTCTGATAAAGTCTTAAAAGGGCTTATAGAGGAGCATCAAAACGCATGTGTAAGGTTTAATAAGCTGGATGATTATTACAAGGGCAAGCATCAAGTATTTTTTAGAAAAGACCAAGGTGATGGCCGCCCTAACAACAAAATAATGCATAACTATGCAAAGTATATTGTTGTTATGAGCGTGGGTTACCTTCTTGGTGATAGGGTTAAGTACACATCAGATTTAGACATTTCGGCTATTTTAACAAGATACAAAAAGGCAAATTTTTCGGATTGTGATGAAGAAATTGCCAAGGATGTTGCAATTTTTGGGCGTGGGTTTGAGCTTTTGTATTTAGATGGTGAAAGTAGGCTGCCAAGGTCGCATGTAATAGACCCTAGGAGTATTTTTACGGTGTATTCAGATACGCCAAAGCACGAAAAGTTGTTTTCGGTATATTATTATCCTAATATCACAGAAATCGGTAAACAAGATGGCTTTTGTATAAACATCTACACCAAAGAAAATATTTATGAATATAGGACAAAAAACCTTTCGGGGCCTTACGAAAAGGTATGCTCATCTAGGCATTTCTTTAAAGAAGTGCCTGTTGTTGAGTATTTTAACAATGAGGAGGCGGTTTCTGATTTTGAAGACGTACTTTCTTTGATTGATGCTTACAATATATTACAATCGGACAGGGTGAACGATGTAGAACGTTTTGTGCAAGCCATTTTGTTCCTCAAAAATTTCTCTATAACCGATGCAGATGTTAGCATTTTAAAAGAGCGAAGAATTTTGCAGGCAAACGGTGCAAATGATGTTGATGCCAAGTGGCTTTCGCATGCTTTAGATCAGTCGGGCGTTGAAATTATTAGAAAAACTGTAGAAGCTGATATACACAAGTTTAGCTTTGTGCCAGCGATTACGGATGAGCATTTTTCAGGAAATGCTTCGGGAGTGGCTTTAAAATACAAGCTTATTGGGCTTTCGCAAATGAATAAGATTAAGAAGAGATACATGGAGCGAGGGCTTAAAGAAAGGCTTGGGCTATGCTTAGATTTGCCTAATTTTAAACCAAATATTTCGCCGCATGATATTAATATTGAGTTTTTACACAGCTTGCCTGTTAATGACTTGGAAACGGCGAAGATGGTTTCGGAGCTTTCGGGCATTGTAAAGAATGAAACGCTTTTAAAGCAGCTAAGCTTCGTTAGAAACCCTAAAGAAGAGGCAGCGTAGGGTTGACAAAGGATTGGTTGTGTGGTATAATTAGCTAGAAATAAAGTCAGTTAGGGATTACTGACTATAAGTTTTTCCCATAGCACCAAATTTCGGAGGATAAAAAAAGCCTAAGAGTGTCGGCTCTTAGGCTTTCCCTTTTAAAAGAACAGGTCTTTTAAAATTCAGTAGTTTTGCTTTGCAAAACCTCGCTCAAGTGGTTTGCCTTTGGCAAACTGGCAAAGCCACTTTCGCAAGCGAAAGCACAAGGCTCGCCGAACTTCTTTTCGGTACGCTTTAATAATCTTTAAGATGTTAAGTAATGACTTTAATATCTTATGTAGATTATCTGTTTTAGGGGATTTATTTTTTCCCATAACTTCACCTCCTCTCGAGAAGGATAATAATATTATACACCACAATGCAAATCATTACAAGATACCTAACTAAAACATACTTTGATACAAAAAGTATAAAAAAATTTACAAAAAGTATGTTACAGGTATTGACATTAATACAAAAGTATGATAAAATGTAGTTGTATCTTCATTATGCTTTTAAATATTTTTTAAAGCAAAACTTTTCTTAAGGGTACTTGTGGATTCATAGTAATTCATTACCTCACCTCTCTCCAGAGGAAAAGAAGCGGAGCCTAAGGTCCCATCATCACCTTAGGCTCTTTTTTTAACAAAAAAATGCAAAAAAAGTACAAAAAGTATTTTTATGTATTGACATTAACATAAAAGCATGATATAATATAATCACTCAATATCTTATTAGTTTTTATCAAAGAAACTGCTTCTTAGTTTTAGCATTTTTTTGGTCATAACTCACCTCTCTCTTTAGGAGAGAAAAGAAACAGGGGCCTAAGGTTTTTGTAATAGCCTTGGGCCTTTTTCATGTAAAGTTTTACTAGACGACGTTAAAGTCGTCTATTTTTATATCAAGAAAAGGAGAATTAAAATGAAAAAATTTAATACAAGTATTTTAGATAACGATTTTAAAGAAAAAGAAGAATATTTAACAAAGCTCGAAATAGAGCTACTAAAGAAAGAGCTTTTAAACGAAGCAAAGGCAAGGTTTTTAGAGAGGAATCTGCCATATTCGCTTTTAGACTGTATTAGGCTAGATTCTTTAGAAGAGCTGGATTCAAGCATAGAAATTTTAGAGCAAGAATTTTTAAAGGCAGTTGAGGCAGAGGTTTCAAACAGGCTTTCGACATACGAGCCAAAAATCACAAAAAATTACAATCAAGACCCTTTTTTACAAGGGCTAAATCGATAGGAGGAAATAAGCATGGCAATAGATTACGCAACTAGATATGAATCGCAAATTAACGAAATGTTTTCAAGAAAGGCGTTTACGGATTCGGCTGTAAATGATAATTATGATTTTGAAGGGGCTAAAACAGTTAAGGTTTACAATATTCCAACTGTTGAAATGGGAAATTACGAAACAAGCGGATTTAACCGCTACGGCAACCCCGAAGAGCTTACAGCAAGCGTTTGCGAGATGACACTTAAAAATGACCGCAGTTTTACTTTTACAATAGATAAAAGAAATAATTCGGATACACAAGGTGCTCTTGATGCAGGTGCTGCACTTGCAAGACAAATAGAACATGTTATTGTACCAGAAATAGACAAGCATAGACTTAAAGTTATGTCAGAAGAGGCAGGCGTTAGAGTTATTAAAAATGGCCACATGCCTCTTGATTTAATTATGGAAGTATCGAATAATATGACCGATGAAAATTGCCCAACAGATGGACGTATTGCATTTATTACAAGCAAATTTCACAGAGAACTAAAGCAGGACTTAATGTTTACAACAGCTTCGGAAATTGTACACGAGTTGCTTGTTACGGGGCAAGTTGGTGTTGTAGATGGAATCAAGGTTATTGCTATACCAAGCTCGTATATGCCAGAAAATGTTGAGTGCATAGTAGTTCACCCAGATACTATAACGGCAGCACAAAAACTTAACGAATATAAAATTCATGATAATCCGCCAGGAATTAACGGATGGCTTGTAGAGGGCAGAATTTGCTATGATGCGTTTGTGCTTGCAGGCAAAGAAATGGGTATTGGTGTTGTTGAAACGATGTAATCGTTCGCAGAAAAAAACAAAAATAGTGAACAAATAGTGCATAAAGTGTTGAAAAATGGAATAAAACATTGAGAAATGTTGCGAAATGTTGCGAAATGTTGAGAAAAATGTTGCAAGGAGGTGAGCGATTGTGTTATAATACTAATATAAAGAAGAGATATGCGCGAACATATCTCTCCTAGTACAGCCGCGTCAAAGGCGGTTAGGCATTTGGGTTTAACTTTTAGAAAAAATAACCAGCATACCTAAGGCATAGGGCTGGTTATTTTTGTTTGTCTGAAATGATAATATATATTAAAGTAGCTATTGCTATAATTAATGATAAGGTTTCATAAATAGACATGTAAATTCCCCCTTTCTATGAGGGATTTACCTAACCGCCCTTATTGCTATGTACTAATCTAATTATATCACAATATATACTGTTTTGTCTACAGTACTTTTTTTCCGATTTGCACAAAAGTGTGCACCTTTTACAGCAACATGGCTTGCACAACCACTTGTAAAGCATAAACAACTGTGATATACTATAATTAATGTAAAGAAGGTTACAAATGGAGGATATGTTGTGGTAGGGCTAAATGTTATATGGGTTTTTAATGAGAGTGCTAATAAGGTGCTAATGTGCAAGCGACACAAAGAGCCTTACAAGGGTTTGTTTAATCTTGTAGGAGGAAAAATTGAGCAAGGTGAAGATGGGCTTGACGCTGCATACCGAGAACTACAAGAAGAAACAGGAATAGCTGAAATAAAGCTTATACACTTGATGGACTTCACTTATTTTCTAGCCGGTGCCTGCCGTGTTGAAGTTTATGTTGGAATGCTTGAAAAAGATATTCCTGTAGAGGGCGATGAAAAGGAACTTGCTTGGGTTAGTCTTGGCGAGAATTTGTTTGACATGAGCCGATTTGTTGGTGAAGGAAATATCGGCCATATCTATGAAATAATCAAGTATAATATAAAAATGCAAAACCTTAACTTATAAACCGCTTGCAAAATGCGAATGATTGTGTTATAATGTGATTATAATAAAAGCGAGAGATGCCGAAAACATCTCCCGCCTAGTACAACCGCTACAAAGGCGGTTAGGCAATTAGTTATTGATGAAAAAATAACCAGTCAACCTAGTGCATAGGGCTGGTTATTTTTGTTTGTCTGAAATTATAATGTATAATAAAGTTGCAATTGCAATTATTAACGACAATATTTCATATAAACTCATAGCGACACCTCCTTTCACGGAAGTGTGTCTAACCGCCCTTATTGCTATGTACTAATTAAAATAATAGCACAATATTACGATATTTGCAAGCTACTACTAGTAACAAATTCAAAGTGAGGAAATTATATATAAAACCACTTGCAAAATGTGAATAGCTGTGTTATAATGTGAGTATAGTAAAAGCGAGAGATGTGCAACCATCTCCCGCCTAGTACAACCGCTAAAAAGGCGGTTAGGCAATTTGATTAGTTTTTTAAAATAACCAGCTTACCTAGTGCATAGGGCTGGTTATTTTTGTTTGTCTGAAATAATGATATATATCAACGTTGCAATTGCAATTATTAACGACAATATTTCATATAAACTCATAGCGACACCTCCTTTCACGGAAGTGTGCCTAACCGCCCTTATTGCTATGTACTAATTAAAATAATAGCACAATATTACGACATTTGCAAGATACTAACAGTAACAAATTCAAAGTAAGGCAATTATATAAAACCACTTGCAAAATATGAATAGTTGTGTTATAATGTGATTATAATAAAAGCGAGAGATGCCGAAAACATCTCCCGCCTAGTACAACCGCTACAAAGGCGGTTAGGCAAACTAGTTGTTAATTAAGAAATAACCAGCTCCCTATGGCGTAGGGCTGGTTATTTTCTTTTGTCAGAAATAATCATATATATTAAAGTAGCTATTGCTATAATTAATGATAAAATTTCATAAATTGACATGGCGACACCTCCCTTCTAAAAAGGAATGGAGTAGCCTAACCGCCCTTATTGCTATGTACTAATTAAAATAATAGCACAATATTACGATATTTGCAAGCTACTAACAGTAACATAAAAAGGAGAAATAAAGTTTTCAATGACAATACAAAAACAATTCATTAACGTTGCCCCGAAGGGCAACGGCATAAAACACTGCAAAGGAGAAGTATGAAGTTTTAATGACAATACAAAAACAATTCATTAACGTTGTCCCGAAGGGCAACGGCATAAAACATTGCAAAGGAGAAGTATGAAATTTTAATGACAATACAAAAAC
>Ga0136643_10011344_pt1 | contig 13216 bp, 3 predicted proteins | sample TergutLab28metaG_FD_96883 | JGI IMG/M metagenome (GOLD analysis project Ga0136643, IMG submission 96883) | Labiotermes labralis P1 segment gut microbial communities from Petit-Saut dam, French Guiana - Lab288 P1 (version 3) (version 3) | ecosystem: Host-associated > Arthropoda: Insects >...
GCCCCCTTCCCCGTGTCTGCGTCCATCAGTATTCTTCATCCATCTTCGTTTTCCTTTGCGCTTGAATTCCCGCAAGGATATTTCCAATGCGCTTCTAAAAATTTTAATTATTTCAATCTCTTTTCTTTTAAAACTGCACAAGTCTGGAAATTTCATAATTTTAAAATGCGGAAGTTGGGGAATGTCTGTACAAAAGGAAAAGGGCCTCTAATTTCCAACTCGATTGATCTTTTTGAGGAAACCTGAAGCATGTCCAGTCAGATAACACCATTGGCCATAGTGGGGGATCTTGGATGTTTATCGGCATGTTGTGTGCACAGAGCGGAGAGCAATGTCACTCATCCCAGTCTGCAGCTTCATGTGGACCTGTAGTGTTACTCTAGTTCCCTGCTTGGCAATGAGCACTTGTATATTCCTAGCTTTAGGCTGTACCCTGCGTCGTCGCTAGCTTTCCCCGGTATTAGTGTAAGCATCCGGTATGTGGGCTTCATGTTTATGCTCTTCAGCGTCCTTGCACACTCTTCCCGAGTTCCTGGCGTTGTAGGTGTGTTCGGTGATCATGCGCGTTTTTAGGGCATTATTTTGTGGTAATTGGTACTGACAGACCGTAGCGTCGAAAGGCACAAAAAGGTGTTCAGTGCAAGACAGACAAAATGAGACACAATACTGTATAACATGACATGTGCATCGGAAGTATGGATTGAAGTTCACATAAGCCGAACAGGTTAAATTTTACCACCGATTCCTGACCACAAAAGGCAGCTAATGTCCATTGATGCTTAGAATTGGTTTAACAAAGACTGCGTACTAAAACTTTTATCTCAAATACATCAGGAAAAGAACCACAGGCAGCTGTACAGTCGCCAGGCAAAGACAAACAACAGTAAGTGAAATCGGAATTAGGAGCAAGGAATGAGTCCAAAATACTAAATACGCGCAGGTATGTCGAACAATGACGGAGATTCAGAGGGGCGCCGAAACGCATTTTTGAACACAAATTAGTGTTCTATGGACCAGTGTAACACTGTGCACAGCACAGTCGCACAGTTCGTTTGGAACAGTGTCTCCAGTCTGTCGTACAAAACTGCGCTACACACCTGTCAGAGATTTTATGCTTACAAAATTTAGACTGAGATATGAGCTGTTCAAAAAGAATCAGTGCGCAGATTTTATTTTGCACTTGAATGTCTACTACAGTCAGTACGTTTCACAGACGAACCTTTTAGCAAATTAGTGACAATATCAATCATCATGTGCATGAAGCTTCGAAAGCTGACCTCTCGTATAAAGTTCTGTTTGGCCGTGTGGTAAGCCCTCTTTTGTTCATGAAATACCATTAAGGGAAACATTGTGTGTGTCTATGTGCTAAACATTGTGTGTGTCTATGTGCTAAACATTGTGTGTGTCTATGTGCTAAAATATTTTTTTAAAAATATGATATATTACTAGAGAGAAATAAACTGCACGTTTTTGCCAACAGGATTTGACACAACTTGTAGGTTTGCACGTATTCAAAACGTTGCATTTCGTAATGGAGAGTTTTGGGGAATTACAGATCTTACACCACTGGATACTTCATGTGGACTATAAAGAACAGAGACCACACAGAGAAGAATCCGTGGAAGGAAATTTACGCTGTTCGAGGGCAGGCACTCCCGACTGCAGCGTCGTAGCGTGGTTGAAACCGAACGCAGAGCTGCAGTGGCTTTTCAGCGAGACTTGTCAATAATGTAAGAAGTTGCAGCGTTTGGGTTCCTGTATGTACCGAAAGGAATATTATTTTTATCTTATATTTTATTGCTTATTACAGCATTTTGGATGGGCCTGTGGGTATTTGATGGGGATTCCATTCTTTTGGGATATAAAGCTGTGTCACTAATAATGAGAACGGCTCAGGGGCCCTCCCACCCCCTGAAAAATACGTGCCGTGTCTCTTGCTCAGAGGGAAAACGGCCGGCGCCGGGCGTTGAACCCAGCCCATCTAGCGCTGAGGTTAAATGAATAGAGCCAATGCTGCACTTAGCATCCGGACCTTCGTGACATGCTCTGGGGCGAAGTTTACCTGTACCTTTTATCACGGGATAACTGAACCCAAAATGTTGAGGGGACGTACTGCCTTCATGTTTAAACGCAAATAGGTCCTGAACGCATTTCTTTACTTTGACCTGTGACAGGCAGTTACTTATGGAAGACTGCGTATTGTCGACCCGCAGCAGGGTGTTCTACAACTACGTTGCCGGTTGTGATATGTGGACGGCACGTTGTAAACTTGGCTACTCAGAGCAGGAAGACGTAGGATTGTGCTACATTGCCTACAGAGAAGACGTAACATTATCCAGTTCACCATGGAAAGTGAGGCAGACGGACACTTGCCTTGCTGGAGTATTGGCGTCTACAAAATGAGATATGGTTCCTTGAATCACAAATTGTGCTGATAAGAGAAGCACTCGATTCTGTACCTGAATGCAACATCGCACTACTTCCCAGCCAGCAAGATCTCAGTTCTGTCTCTCTTGGCGCCTAGGCCTAAACCATCCGTGATCAGGTCAGTCTGGGAGCTGAACTGGACACACTCCACTTCAGCTTCCGTACCAACGATAAGCGGAAAAAATGGAAGGCTTTCTATGTCTGCCAGAGCAGCTTCGACGACGGCGAGAACTAAAGGCCATAGCCTGCTGGCCCTTCGATCAAAACGCTTTCAACCGCATCAGCGGCGGACTGTCAAAACACAGCATCAAGAAGATTGGTTTGCCACCTGGGAACATTGTCCGGACTGCTACGTCTCTTTAAAGTCGACCTAGACCAAAAGTCACCAGGCACGTATAGCATCTCTTGCGAACGGGAGAAGTGGCACATCGGACAAACCAGCCAACCATAGAGACTGGGCTCAAGGAACAGCACCACCATATGCAGCTGCACGAACTGGAGACGTCAGTGGTGGCGGAACACAAAGCTGGTCTCGGTCACAGGATCTGGCTCAATAACAGCACAATTCTGTCCAGAAAATCTAGGTTTATGGGCCGGCTAATAAGGACAGGGGAAGGGATTGAACTACACCACATTCCTACCTAACCCTCTGGTCGGAATGCTCTGAAGTTCAACTGTTTCTCCTCCTCTAGGGTCCACCGTGGCCCCGGCCGAACACAGTGCTTGTGATCCACGGCGAGTTAGTCTGTTCCACAGGGTCTTTGTATTTGGGTGCACTAAGAGCAGCGAGCTTGGGGGCACGGCTGTAACCAATGTGACCGACAGACTTTGGGAATGGTGACAGGAAGTTATTGCTAACTAGAATCCTCGCGTGTTACAGGATCAGGTTTGTTTGTTACTGGCGCAACAGTCCACAGTGGACCAGGGCCTCCTCATTATCGATGTTTCTAGATCACACACAACGACACACCACAGTTGCACTTACAGTTTAACACACTCGAGTCTGGTGGATGTACTGTTACTTGATCTCTGATTGCCAGAATAATTATTCTCTGTTTGCTACTTCACTCTTTTATCCCTCACACAAACCTCACTGTTTCACGTCTTGAAATACTGTCGTCAGAATTTGCAAGGCAAAGATCAGTTGTTTCAATACTGACTATTTCGAACATTTTCACTGCATCGCACATGAGTTCGCGACCCCTTAAGAACACTGTGCAGTCCTTCCACCTGCTTATTTATAGAAGTTTTCATGACGAGTGTTTCGCCGGTTTAAAGCAATTTCAACAAAAAATAATTTTTTCCGAAAAAAAAAGAGTGACCGGGTGAATACAAATGTGGATTTCCAGCAAGACGGTTCGAACCTCCGTGAGGGCAGTGACTCTTTACCCGCTGTACGTAAGGATTTGGGGAATTAAAAATCAGTAATAATTTGTGGCTCGCTCGTCCGCCCGATCTGCGCTATATAATTGTCTTCCATGGTGTCTGAATGACTTAACTTGAAGACGATCCACACACAGGACGAAATTACTGACATCTGCAGGCTGCTCGAATATCGGCAGTTTATACAGAAAAAGGAAATTCAATTTTTACAAATTTTTTTTCATGAGGTGCCGAACACACCTGAGGTTTTCGGGAAGTTATTACCAACATCCTGCCGATCGCATTATGGTCCTGTGGTCGACTCAGCCGCTAACAGTAATGAGTACCAGGAGTATTTCCTGGGGGTAAAGGCAGCCGGTGCCTAAGGCTGAAAATCTACCACCAATCTGTGCCGTTGTCACGAAATCTGGGAACCTTAACTTCCTGGAACCCTCTGGATACCTTCGGGCCTGTAACGGGACTGCCTTACCTTTACCTATTACCAACACGACGGTATTTATATTATATGAAACGTATAGTTAATGTTGATTATTCTGTGGGCGGATGTTGCTCTCATCTGTACGCTATTCTGTAGCAGTCAGTTTTCTCTACACATGTCAACGGTATTATTTTACACTTCCCATATCTCTCTACGGTTTTCGCGGATTCCAATTTCATTGTTCATTATAAGGTAATGCATCGTAACCCTTGAGGGACACTTCGAAATCACCATTACGCTGAATATGCATGTTGTGGACGCTTGCAACAAAGATGGAAACCGGAATAGCGATTGAAGCACATTCGTACGTCTCACTGGCATTTGTTGTGACAGCTTGTAGCGCCGGTCTGCACTATCACCTATGTTCCATATTTGTATACAAATCAGGCACGTACAGCCAATAATCAACTGTGTACTACAGGGCCTTTCTTTTAACTTCTCGCTGAACTCTGCAGCTTTATCACATTTAAAGCATGCGTCTGGTATGACAATCCATGACAGCTGTGATAATATGGACAACGATGAAAGAAACACGCTGTATGTGTTACTGTATGAGAGTATGTGTGTAACGTTGGAATGTGTATTCTCTTATTTCACAGACTGCCTGGGTACTGTATACATCAACTGAATGTTTTAGTTAAATTTAGCACTGTGACTGCTTGGATTGTAAAGTACATAAAATTTCATGCCGTAGCGGTGATGATGTTGATTGCCTAACTAAAGTTCCTGATTTTTGATTAGAGAGTGTAACTGAGACTTTCAGGTAGTGTCAGAAGTACGAGGTTATAAAGAGTACAATTATGGCTGCATCCCCTCTGGTCCTTTACGGCCTCTGCTACAGTGAACTGTACTGCCGGCAATATCCGTCGGTCCGCACACAAAGTGCCCAGTATTCTTGTCATATTAAATAAATCTCGGATTTTCCGGACAGACTTTCAAAAAATCCTCAAACTTCACGAAAATCCGTCCAGTGGGAGCTGAGTTCTTCCGTGCTGACGGACGGATGGACAGACATGAAGAAGCTGATTGTCGCTTTTCGCAATCTTACGAACGCGTGTAAATGATAGCAGTGCCAGAACACAACACGCATTCCCGTAAGTACAGTCAGCCAAGAGAATCACGCGATCATCAGCTCGTACTTTCCCATTAGATATAAAATTCAGTCCAGTAAGTTCCTTTGTGCTTAGAGGGGATTTGAGCTGCTGTTTAAATTGGGAGGTATTTTCGACGTTCCGAACTCTGAACTTTCCGGATTTATACAGTTTTGGAAATAACGAACTGGATAATTCAGTTGTTTTGCATTCAAGGAACATATGAGGCATGACCGTTATCAGCAATGGGTGGAGATAGAAACCGAGTCTGGATGTGTATATTTTTGTTCCTAAAAGACCTTTAACCTTACCTCAAGATGCAGCCTTTACCCCCCCCCCCTTAACACGTCGTCATTATCGTCGTCTCCCCAGCTTGCATATTCCTTAATAGACGTGCGATGTTGCCACTTCGACCGAACCTGTTAACTTTAATTGGATTGCTAGGATTTTGCACTAATTGGCATGCGTGCCCCCCCCCCCTACCCAGGCAGTACATTACAGATACACCCCGTGTGACGTCAGTGAGCCTTAGCGTAAAGAATGCCAGGTAGTGTCCGTCAGGTACCCTACCTGACACGGACCGGAGGCGTTACAGTATAGCATTTCCTCTCGCTTTGTTCTGTATTTTTATTTTGTAAATTCTTATTGAACATTGTATTGTGCACTTTTGTTCAAACTCATTCAATACATCACGTTACAAATTCCACGTGTTGTGTTGTTCCATATTATTGTGTAGAACTTCCCACAAAATCCATCAGAGAGTCATGGACTTTCTGTGGAGGTATCGCGCCAGTGATTCCTAATATACCCGGACCTACGTGGCTGAATTCGCTGTACCTTGGGATAGGTTGCTCAACGAAGGGACAGATCCGACCAGAAAGCAGAGACGATGAGAAATGTCTTAACCTGTAGCAATTTGCGAATCTGTATTTAACAAAATCCGTACCTGCGTGTTCTATTTATTTAAGAGCAATTCTAATATTGTCTGTCACTCTAGGCCTGGGTCTCTACAGTGTGAGTTTTGAAGTCAATTTGTGTACGTACTGCTTGTTGTCAACTCGCTCTCTATGCTCTGTCAGTCTCTGTGGCCTTCATTTGTACCGACTTATAATATCTAAGGAAATGTATAAATTAAGAATCTCCACATTGAGTAATATTCTCCAGTCTTTTGTTACTTCTCGCTTAGGATTAAATGTGCCTATCAGCACACTGTAAATGTAATGAGAAAGTTGTCTCTCTTTCTTGAAGGCTTATAGGGCAGTGGGACTGAAGCTACACTCGTTCTTAACCTGAATATCACATTGAAGGGAGTGGTTAGCACCGTCCTCGGTAAGCATTGACTGTGTGGCTGGCTGAATCACGGACTGTCTGGACATTTTGAAGAAGAGATAAATTTTTTGCCCTTACCGGGATTCGAAACCCAGATTGTTCAGCCCGTATCCCAGTCACTAGAGTGATGACGATGTCCGGCTGCCTCTCAGCTTGCTCTTCTCTCACGTTATGTCAGAGAAGTTCTTCGGATAGACTTCGCGTTGGCAATTTATCTCGTGCTCCAAAGTCACGGTGCAGACCGGAAAGTAAGGTAAAGTTACATTCGTCCCTGTGCTTAATTAAGCAGCACACAATGAGGGCTTCAACTTCACGCGTCGTTAACCTTTGCTTTGCTTCACTCCCCAGCCGCATTAGCCCCAGGGAAGGAATCCCTGATATATTTTGCTTTAGTGGGTCCGAGTGCCGGAGGGGCTATTTCAGAACACAGAAGTGTCCGCTCCTACCCAAATCAGATTCGGACAACTCGATCGACCCCACCGTGTTTGGGTCACTACACTCATTGAGCTATCCTGACTGTACGTAAACCCAATGTTAAACCCTACAAAAAGGGAGACAAATGGCAATACTGCTAGCAGAGCCCTCTGTCCTGTTTTATCGCTGCTTCAGACAATATCTCATAGCTGCATATTAAATGTTTGCTATTTCTTTAATTCTCGTTCTATTCTTTTACCGTTTTCCATTCCGCATTCAGAGGCCTTTGTTACTATCCGGTTCGTCTCAGAGAAAGAAGAGAAATAAAAATTATAAATGGGGTAGAAGGCAGAGGCGATTGAAGCCATATCTTGTGCTATCTTCTTCCCTTTTTTTATTTTTATTGTGTAAGGAGGATTCTCCAATTCTGGGAGGAGAGAGGCAGTCGGAGATCTGTCGTGTTGTGTCACAAACGTACGTACGTATACATCACTGCAGCCTGTAGAGATTGCCGTTCGCAAGAGATTGGAAGGAGAGGTCTCTCATGTTGCGGGCGGATATAGTAAACTGTGTCCAGGTTTTAGAGCAGGCACCGCCATTGTCACGTGGTGATTGACGACACCAACTAAAGCGACTCCTTACTTGCTGTCGCAGATTAGGAATGATTTTTTAAAGGTATTATTCGTCATTAGTTTTTGTTACTTTCATTGCGGTACCAAAGTTACTTTCATTGAGGTACCAAAGCCCTCACTAAGGCTGCTCCTAAATCTCGGCGAATAATAGAAGCGACCTTTCAGCTTCTGGGAGATTCGTTTTTTCTGTAATTTTCATTCATTCAGTTTCTTCTTTCTTGTTCAAATACTGTTATTTTATTTTTCCCTTATCCTCTTTATCTCTACACGTTCTACCTTTATTATTTCTTGTTTTCTTCTGCCTTGTTGGAAACAACGCTTCTCCAAGTACTCGGACCTGACCATATTAATAAGAACTACAGACAACGACATAATGAGGAGATTCGTAGCAATATCTTTATGTCATTAAGATTATGGTCGTGTAGCAGATATATAGTTTGCCACACGGTGAAGGACACGTGGCAAGAAAATTGTGCCACCATTGTCGGGGTCTGAGAGGAATTTATAGATACAGGCAACATGCTTTGATGTATCTACAGGATGTTGTCTTGAATCAGCTGACGATAATACTGTTGCTCACAGCTGGTAGTACATTTGAGTGCGTTGGGTTTTGGGATTGGATTTAAGTGACAGCCTGTTACGAAAATCGTAATCAGAATTCGTGTTCGTTAAATAGAGAGAATTTGTCGTTTAACTGACTGATTATCAGCATAACAAGTTATACAGGGCGACTGAATGGAGGGGAAAGAGAAGGGTGGGACATGTAGCATGCGCGAGTGAACTGAGAGGTCCGTATCTTGTGTGTCTGTCAGTGAGAATTAAATGTGAAATTTAAATACTGTTCTCTCTGTGCAATTTGGTGATATACAAATATTAACACTACCAACAAAGTCACATTTCTGCTATTTCTTTAATACCTGTACCGTGCATCTCTTATTATTTTGTACAGTAACCAACAAATGCACAATTATTTCACAAATTATCACACTGCTACCTGTTTCGGCACTATCGTGCAGCTGTTGGTAATGCAATTTGCAATTAAGATGTTTGGTTTAACAAAATATGCAAGACTAAAAAATCTTAATTGTAACTTGTATTACCAACAGCTGCATTTGAAATACTTGTGTAACTTGGCAGTGCGTTGATTACAAGCTTTCTGAGGAAGACAAGATAGTGTCGAAACATGTAGGAGTGGGACAATTTGTGAAATAATTGTGCGTTTGTTGTTCATTGTACAAAATAGAAAAAATAAAGAAATCACATTTCTGTCATTTTGTATTTCACTCCTAATTAGCTTATACAAGTTTCGACCAAAGTGCCTACATTAGGGAGCTAACATCTCTGTTGCTGAAACGTACAACAACAAAAACAACAAAATATTCTCACATTGCTCACGCACAACAAATGTACAGATTGTTTTGCATATTGTACTATTTTTAAAAGTTATGAAATGGCGCTACAATTTGTTGTTGATTGTGAATTGTTACAAAATGCTACCATTACTTTACACTAATTTCAATCAACAACAGTTAGAGTGTTATTTTATAACATTTTAACAAATTGAAAATTCAAATTACAGTCTATACATTTGTTGTGCTTAAGTATTGTAAGTACAGTTTATTCCTGTAAGTTTTAACAATACAGATGTTAGGTGCCTGAAGAAGGCGGTTTAGTCGAAACATGTAGCAGGTAATTAGGAGTGAAGTAAATAAGTACATTTCTTGGTACTGTAAGGATTTGTAAACCATATGTACAGTCAACTGGGTGTGCTTAGGCGTTGAATGAAGAAAAATATTAACATTTATACTGAAAAGTTCTGTTTCAGGTTTTGGATTTGATTTGCCAAACTGCGGAATGGTGTAAATGAATGGATTTCCGAACACAATAGTTTGAGTGCACGGATAATTTAGGGTGTCTCTTGACCACCCGATTATATACACTATTTAATTTTCAGGTAAGATCCTTGTTCAAGAATCAATTGTATTGTAACCTAACTTATCTCTTAAGCTGAGTGATTCCTCAATTTCCCTCTCTACCTGAAGTACTGTCACAGTCAAACCAAGGAAGAACATAAGGTGAGCAGTGCAGGAAACATGGACAGATTTGGGTTCTAAGGCCTAAGGGAAGAGAATGTGTTTGAACTGGTCGAAGGGTGATAATGATAAGAGGGGAAAGGTAAAGTTGTCCCAAGCGTTTACGTAAGAATTGAACTTCGAATAGGGTGGAGGCACAACTCCATGTATTTTTAATTTAGACGCGTGACGATGTTCGGCCGGTCTTACTCCCCGGTGTCTTTACTCCGGGGAAAGTCGGTCTGGGCGCGCGAATCGAAACTGATTCACCTCTTTTCCAGCCCGTCAGACATCCCCCTATGTTGACTGAGCTATCGCACGCTCTGGATCTTAAGAAAACAGTGCGTGAGGTTGGGCCGTTGATGCATGTGCCTGAGACGATAAGCAATGGCTCGCAACTGTGAGTGCGGTGAGGGCCACTGGACTCCTCACATTGCTCACCTACTGTTTAGGTTTTCCGCAAAATTGCGAAAAGCTACTATTAGCTTCGCCATATCTATTCGTCCGTCCGTCTGTCAGTCCGCACGGAACAACTCCACTCCAACTGGACGAATTTTCATGAAATATGATATTTGAGCTTTTTTCGAAAAACTGTTGAGAAAATTCAAGTTCCATTAAAATCGACTAATAATAATAATAATAATAATAATAATAACGGCACTTCACATGCAGACTGACGTGTGTGCTTTTGTGATCGTATCTCGGCCAGTTCTTCTTGGAATAAAAAATGTTGCAGACAAAATTTGTAAAGGAAATAAAAAAAATTGTGTTCAATAACTTTTATTTCGAAAATCGTGACGTTTATAAGATAATGTGGAAAAATATTAGCGCATGCGCAATGCATGCTGGATACCAAAAGCTACAAACACACACTCACAATATGCAATACTTATTGCTTATCCGCTGCAACAATGGTTGCAAGAATTCGCCTGAATATTACGTCACACTTACATTGCCTGTCATGTTATTAAAGCTGTTCTCAAGACGGTCTGTTCCTTGCACTTTATCCCACTACACACGACTGACAGCCATAAACGTATTAGTTAACTCGGTAGGGTGTTCAAAAATAACTTTACCTGGACACAGTACCCACTTTTCCTCTACTTCCACTATGTTTGTTTTTCTATACAAATTCTCCCATGTTTCCATGGTCATACCGTCATTTTCCGTGATGCTGACAACCACAAACAGTGTAACACAGCCACACGTCTGTGCTCTGTCCTGTCTGTACAGGACGTAACAAGAGAGAACTGTGACTGATATTGATAACAGATGACGATATAGCCTAACCAAGCGACAAAAAGCCTCTTCAGATAATCGACGTCTTCGAACAAGCTGCGCCAGCTGAACAGCTAAACCTGAAACGAGGGTGTCAGTGTAGGGTCAGGCACCCCGTACCAGTCGGTTGAGGGCCGTCGGTGAGAACAGGGCGACAACGCTATACCAGTGGGAAGAGTGGCCAGAAGACTCACCACTATCTAACGCAGAAACACATCCATATTCTAGCCACGCCTTCGGTACTAGTCGCGGTTAAGACGTCTGGAAATGTTCTTCCGCTGTGGGATGTAGCGACGCTGTCTTGTGGAATTTGATTCCGCTGGCGGTGCGAGTTTGAGTAAGAACGTCTCGCTGTAATGGAGAAGAGACGGCGGCGCACTGTTGTGCTAGACTCGTCTCTACTTGCAGAACTTTGCTGCCATAAATCCCACCTTCTGTTTTCATTTGACCTGCTCGCTCAATCAAAGGCACAGAACCCGGCTTGTTGTGAAGAGAGACACGATGATGGTCGCAGAGCGCTCCATCCAACTGATTTAACTTCCCAGCAAGAGCTGCAGTGTTTCCATCTCCACATAAGCAATTGTTTAGCTGTGTGCAAGTGTAGTAACTTACACTTTGTTTCTAGCGTCGATCTTTGGATTACCCATCGTCTGGTATTGAAGAAGTATCGCTATTGAATTCAGGACGATCCCGGCTATTGACATTTCCTCTGTCGGCTCCAATTCAGCTGCCTCTCAGTCGCTGCAGGTGAAGGGAAGAGTTTGGTTCGGCATTCTCAACTGTCGCGTTCCACTTGGTTAAACCATATGGTGGAAAAAGTCCGGAAAATAAATTGGGCCTAGTCCTATTCTCTGTTGCTAAAAGGTTGTGATTCGGGCGCAGTCCCAGTATTGTCTTCGGTTGTTACAACGACACATTTCGGACTGTGGTCGTCTCTCTTTATTTTGCCGCAGCTACACTGGCACCAAATTCAGGTGCAGGACCGGAACAGTCAGCAGCTTGTCATTTGTACTGGTGCAGTTTTATTTGCTTGGAACATGACTTAAGGTCGTCTTCCAGAGTCCATTAAGTTGAGACGTACGGCCGTACAAATGTCCAGCAGTCAGTATAGGCTTCAGAAAATCATTAATGTCTTTGTTACGTGCTGACCCAACAATCTAATGACAGATTACGAAGGCAGCACAGCTACTACCACGACTACTACTATTACTACTACTACTACTACTACTACTACTAATACTACCACCAACACTACGAACAATACTACTAACAATACTACTACCACCACCAGTACTATTACTGCTAATACTACTAGTAGCACCACCACTACCACCACCAATACTACTACTACTTCTACATCTACTGCCAGCACTACTACTAATACTAATGCTGCTACTTCTACTATTACTACTACTAATACTAACATCACCACCACTAACAACAACACTACTACCACTATTATTACCACCACCATTACCACCACCACCACCACCACTACAACCGCCACCAACACGACCACCACCATCACCATCACCACCACTACAACAACAACAACAACAACAACAACAACAACAACTACTACTACTACTACTACTACTACTACTACTACTACTACTACTACTACTGCCACTACTATCCTGACTACACATTGCGTACTGCACTAGTATCCTTACTTCACATTGTGTACTGCAGTATTATACTGATTACACGTTGTGTACTGCAGTAGTATCCTGACTACACATTGTGTACTGCAGTAGTATCCTGACTACACATTGTGTACTGCAGTAGTATCGTGACTACACATTGTGTACTGCAGTAGTATCGTGACTACACATTGTGTATTGCAGTAGTATCCTGACTACACCTTGTCTACTGCAGTAGTATCGTGACTACACATTGTGTACTTCAGTAATATCCTGACTACACATTGTGTACTGCAGTAGTATCCTGACTACATATTGTGTATTGCAGTAGTATCGTGACTACACATTGTGTACTGCAGTAGTATCGTGACTACACATTGTGTACTGCAGTAGTATCGTGACTACACATTGTGTACTGCAGTAGTATCGTGACTACACATTGTGTACTGCAGTATTATCGTGACTACAC
>Ga0136643_10011346_pt1 | contig 13215 bp, 10 predicted proteins | sample TergutLab28metaG_FD_96883 | JGI IMG/M metagenome (GOLD analysis project Ga0136643, IMG submission 96883) | Labiotermes labralis P1 segment gut microbial communities from Petit-Saut dam, French Guiana - Lab288 P1 (version 3) (version 3) | ecosystem: Host-associated > Arthropoda: Insects >...
GTAATCAATAAGTGTGTAACAGCTGTCAAAGTTTCAAACTTCTCTGGCCATTATCTCCGTAACCGCTCAACTTTGGATATAGGTGTTTTGGGTTATATCGGTATACTTTAACATAAGGAACACCCTCCCGAAGTCTGGCACATTCCTCCTGGGACACCCTGTATATAGTCAGTCACATGTGTATAATCCAACATCATTTTAAACAGTGTTCAGACATAAAAATGTATGATATCCCACATAATGATAAGCACACACAGTGTGTGTGTGTGTGAAACACACTACACCACCGTTTGGGCCTCTTCAAGACAGGATTGGATTGGCAAGATTTCGATCAGGGTTTTGAAAACTGAGAGCAGTACAAGGAGACATGTAGAAGAAGGAAGGTACGAGTGACATGAATATATTTCTGAAATACGAAGACATACAGAGACGGAAAGAAAATTTTATGGAAAACACATGGCTACATATATGTGAAGAAATAACACATAAGAAAACAGTCGGTTGTACCAAGGTCACAGAATTTAAAAAGTAGGCAAATTCCTATTCAAATTAAAATTCAAGAAAGAAACCCAAGTGCAATAAAAGGATCAAGGTTTACAGGAACTGAAGGTGGAACTATTTACTGTGCACAGACATACTGCGGTGAACAGAGTATGACCGAGACGGTGACAGAAACTTTGAAAACAGAATATAGAGCATAAGATATATGTTATTCATTAGTAATAAATATAGAAAATTGGTACTGAGAAATGTGCATGAAACTCGGCTAATACACTTGCGTTGATTTGTACGGGTCTGTTGGATGCACGACACGAACGGGGCAGTCCCTGGAGGATTGGTTTTCTACTTCTTTGTTTATTTATGTATTATTATGACCTATTTCAACCTACCCTACTGGAGGTGTAAAGGGTTACTGTTCAACTTGGTCACACTCAATGACACACACACACACACACTCGGTAGGACTCCTCTAGACGAGGGATCAGCCCGTCGCAGAGACCTGTACCTTACAACACATAACACTCAGAAGAGAGAGACATCCATGACTCCGGCAGGATTCGAACCCGCAATCCCAGCAAACAAGCGGTCGCAGACGCAGGCCTTAGACCGCGCGGCCACCGTGATAGGCCGTTTAGTACTTACGGTCCATCAACAAGGCGAGGCGTCAAGCATGTGTAGTATTACAAGAATCCCTCCCCTCCCTTATACTCAAACCTCTAAATTCCTGGCGTTACTTTATGTATCATTGGGGTTAACATTAAAAAATTCTATATTCTGCACACGCCTCGTATTTACTTGTTTTGTGTGGATCTCAGAACAAACAGCGTCCGTTTCCCTACACTGATTGCTTTTTATAATCGAGACGGTGTGTGTTCTCTGCACACACGAAATGAATCCCATATACAACTCAGGGACACTAAGGACTTAGTGTTGCTGTGCTGATCCAGTTGTTGCTACGAGCTAAATATTTGTGAAGGTGGCTGATATGAACACCGTGTTACTTCGCGCACAATGGATTAACTTTTAGACAGTTGCCTTTACCAGGATGAACCTCCCGGTCGTCGAATTCTGAAAGAACGCGTTTTAATAATGATCGGCACCTTGGGGAAAGAGAACGTTTGTGTTGGTGGCAGAAGGGAGAGGAACTAAGGCCAGTCCTGACACCGCCAGTAGAAGACAGAATCACGGACGACGTCGCCCGCCATCCTGTGAGAGCCAGCAGAAGAACTCCTAGAACATTTGACTGCTTAGTGACTCCCAAACAACTGCTCAGTAAGGGGACAGTTCTGATACTGGCTCCTGCAGCTATCCCGTTTCTTCTGGCCGTCGTGCCATTCACAGACGAGGCAGAAATTACTCCTGATGGCATGATCAAATTCAACAAGCGAAATTTTTGTCAGATGTCAATCCACATGGAATTGTTAGGTCGCGAAACAAAAACAATTTTTAAGAAATACACCAGTATGCAGACAGCAGGCACACTGATAGGCCCCTTTGGTTTCTGGTACAGGCTAACAGGGATAACATATCATGGCTCATTTAGCAGAACTTACCCACAGCTGCTAGAAAGTGTCCCACTACGGACAACGTCCACAGCTGCTAGACAATGTCCCACTACGGACAACATACTCCACTTCGTTTTGGCGTTCTCTCAGCATACATTTTAATGGCAAAATACGGTACGTGGCGGAACAATTGCACAACCGTCAGTTCACCGGACAAACCCGCCACATTTATACTACAAGCTGCCCCTTAAAATTATTGTGTATCCTACGGCAGTGAATGATGTAGAGAAAATAAAACAGAGGGCATAAGACAAGTTCCAGTCTATTCGTTATCACATCTTGGATTTTGAGAGCGTCCAACCAACGTTCATGAAGCGCGCGCGTAGGGTGCTGTGTGGAAGAATACGGACAGCGGCTTGTCGCGACACCAACAGTCTGAAGCGACAGAATCCTGTCGACAGGCATACTCTGTACCTTTTAATCATTTTCCTTCAACAATAAAATGGAACTTAAAGACGAATGGTCAAAGGGGCTTATGTTCACACAGAAATTCTCCGTGGCTCGTTTGCAGAGAAATGTCCCTACCGTGGTGCCGGTTACTCTGAAACATCCTGTATGCGCATAGTGACTTAGGCTTAAATGTTCCTTGAGGCACACTTTTGTGTGTGTGTGTGCGCGCGCATGTTTCTTTCTTGTGAATATACGTTAAAATTCAACAAATGCACTATATTGCAATATCAAGTTTTGCAATTAAAACACTAAGCACTGCGACATATTGTTACTCTGTTTGTGGTAAACCAATATATCGCTCATTGGCGACAAGAGTGCCACAACTCAAAATTTGGCATTTTTGAGTTATTGGTATAGAAAGAAACGTTTGCAGATGCGCTTTTAACAGGTATAGCGTCATAACGCTGTTTGCAAAACCGGCCGCTGGAGAGCAGTTGTGTCGCTGTTGCACCCACAGAAAAGTATAGCACTTCAAAACCTTTAAATGTTTCTCCTGAAAAATCACCAATTTTGAGTTGTGACGCTGCTGTTGTAGCAAATGGGCGATATGTATACAGCGCAGAATGTAAGTAGATATGATGGGTCAAAACTGTATTAAAATCGCTGAATGTATGTGTTGATGTCGGTACATCAGCAAGAGAAACGTGGCTGCTCAAAACAAAATTACGAATACGAATAACCACGCCTGAGCCAGAATTTTAATTGCACATAAGAAAAGCCACATTCCGAATTTTAAATCCGGCGATTTGTAAGACACCAACCAAATCATTTTCCAAACGAAAGCAGTGTAAAGTGGATGGCTCGAACAACACAAATACTTTCCAAATTAGGTACGGCTTTCCTCCTCCTCCTCTTCCTCCACCTCCTACACCCTGTCTATGCTGTAACATTCACTTGTCCTATAAACCTCACTGTACTCGTCAGGGAGTTCGGGCCATAAAGAAACCACCCATGTGGCCACACAACATACTGATGCCCTTGACCGTCGTCATTTGGCAAAATCTGAGTGGCTTTTTGCCCAAACCAGAGCTGCCTGGATCCCACCAACTTCGGCAATAAATTGGCAGGTGCGGTCGTCAGTTCGCAACTGGCCCCTTCAATTCGCAGACACGCATAATCGGAATCGTGACTTCGGTGGAGACTTCCTACGGTAATATTCATGTTGGTCAAGTAAAAGTAAAGTAACAGCGCACGTGTTCATGCACGTTGCACACAACATGGAGCTTCGAAGTTTGCACTCCGTAACTACGAAGCTGCAAGATAGGCAGGACATGCAGCATATGTGGGTGACACTACAAGGCTTTCTGGTGGGACAGAAACCACTTGCGAAATACAGGCATAGACAGTAGAGTGACAAGTTCAGGAGGTGCGAACAGAGTCGAAAGGCTTGCATTTGTACGGTCAGTTGCGTCCATGTTTCGTCTGTAATGGGCCACATGATCACAAATCAGTGTGTGGAGGCCAAACAAATTTTGTACTGACTGACGACAGTGCTGCAGCAACCCGCTCAGCGTTATCTCTGTATTCTACAAAGATAAGAAATCAAATTAAGTTCCGGTCGCCTTTAACCCCGCGCGCAGACAGCCAATGGACAATACAACGGCCGCTCTGACAAGGTACATGTCGGGTATGAAACCAGTCACTGTGCTCTCTGAGCTATAAATATCCCATAAAGTGTTTGATGCAATCAAACTGTGCGGAATTAGTTTATTTCTCCAGTACGACACTTTGCTGTTAACCACTGCTCTCCCCTTCCAAGTAGCCACCTTGGACCTCTCTGCAGCGAGCTACCGCTCCCAGCATTTCGCGAAGTGCGTTGTTCTAAACTCAACAAGTGCGTCCCTCCATTTTGCCTGAATAGTGCGATATCATTAAACCTAACGTCATACTGACTGCGGGTAAAGAATGAAGACATATGGCGCTAAACGTGAGTGGGGAGGGCGTACTACGACGTGCCATCTGTTTTTTAGCCAGGAATGTACACACAGACCAAACATAAGCGTCTTGGAGAGAAACCAATCCCCCGAATACCGCACTTTACTTTCCCGCAGATGTGGTAAGGTGACAATGCAGTAACGGCAATGAACAGTCTGTCTTCGTACAATAAACTCATAATTCACGACCCCGTGAATAGAGAGAACATCGAACATTGGAGCGGACATGACTTGTCGATCACTAAGATACTGAGCTCCTCTGCTGAGACAACTCTTGCTTGGTTTCTCGGTTTCTAACCTCAGACCCACGTCTCATCAACTGTGATTATCTTCGAAAGGAATGCTGGATCTCCCTCTCTCTCTCTCTCCCTCTCTCTCTCTCTCTCTTAGCGCATGTTCAGATTGTCTTCATACTGATCTGCACCAACCAAAACACAATCTCCAAACCGCTAGCATATTCTGACACTCTCCGCCCCTCGATCAGTGTTTTTACGATTTTTATGCTCTGCAAGTCGATGGACGTTGCCAGCCTGCGGCATCTTCAGCAAAGACCGCACGGCTTGTGCACGTGGAAAACCACTAAAACTTCTCTTCTTCCCACAGCCTCTTCGCCACGGCTATTCGGAACATTTCGGAAGTGTCTTAGCAACGTGTCCCAAAATTGAGGCAGACACACCAATCTTTCACCTCTGCCGTTTTCAAGGTATGCCAAAATCCCAAACGCACAACGCACACTCGTACATACCGAGACGCTACATGCTACAGCGTCATTCCAAGGAGGAAACGACTCTACAGATTACCGTACCTTCATTCAGCAGCAAAATGTTTTGCTGGTAGCAGTGCTGCCTGGACTGCCATCGCACCCAGTGAGCTCCACGGAAATACTCAAAATTCCGTTCAACTGAACAGCTGTCAGAAGGTGTCATGACGAAACAGGGGAGTGCAGGTTTAGCTCCACACATTCTTAACCTCAGTACTTGATGAGGATGAATGGCTATCTTCATGACACGTCCACATTCCCAAGCACAAAACGCCCACAGCACCCACTGAAAAAGAGGGACGGTAGGCCCCAAAGGCCCCACCCGAGGCCTAGTCACTATACTTACTGAGCTATTCCGGCTCCAAATGGACTTCAAAAGAAAATCTGCACCATCAGTAAGTAACGAACGTAATTCAGTGTCAGTTACCACTAATGACACTTGTTCGCCTACACAAAGACAATTGCAGAGCGGGGTGGGGGCGAGGGGAAGCGGAGGTTGGTAAGACTTTTCGACACACCGTGTGTTTGTTAATGCTGCATTTCGCAACACTTGACATCAAAATGTCTACGAAGTGAACGCACTGTCTGTTTTAAACAAGACACGTACGCTGAAGGTCTGGAGCAAGACACGCGCGATGCGTTCGCATTTGCTTCACGCGAAGTAGCCGATTTTCTTGCCACATTCAAATCAACCTCAAATATTCGCGACAGATTTTCGAAAAATCCTCAATTATCAAAATTCATGAAAACTCGTCCAGTGGAAGCCGAATTATTTCAAGTGGATGGACAGACATGACGAAGCTAACAGTCGCTTTTCGCTATTTTGCGAAAAGCGCCTAAAAGCCAGTCAGTTAATGTTGTATAGAGGAGTAATCGCTGTTTGTACTCAGATCCATAACATAAATACAATGTGTGGGTAGAACGTAGAATTTATGAGTGTTAAACCCCGTGGTACATATAGTGACCACTGGGCCTTAGAGGGTTAAATATAACTACAGGCCTTAATGCAAAATATATTTCACGTCATCTTCTTTTTTATTTCGGCCGGTAGCCCACTAGCCTTAAGTCCTTAAGTTGGATATAGGCTTCATACAAACTGCAGTTAACAATCCGCTATATGCTGCACCGAAAGTCCCCTGACAACGACAAACGAAGGCCCCTACTACCAATTACATCAAATAAAGGTAAACCGGTTTCTGTGTTCATATGACCGTACAGACAGATGGATGGTCATAATGCCATTTCATGGGTCCTTTCTACAGATTTCGTTGCATTTTTAGTCTATTTTCCAAGAAGAAGTGCAGGACTGTCAGGCCGGACACCGTCAGCGTGACCCCCTCCAACGTTCCAACCAATAGACCGATCTTCAGGAAACCACCGCAGAACACCTACAAATCGTACTTTATAAATTCACACTAGCAGTTAAGAACAATAAAGTGTTAATATGTGAGGTGAAGGCGACATTAACAGCTCTCAATTTAAGGGTCTGGAATCATTGACGGCAATCAGTCTTCGAAAAATGTATAACTTTTGTTACGGTTTACACTTTCAGCATGTAAAATGACGACTACAAACTTCCGCTGCTGCAGTACCTCACTTGACCCTATGACCTCCTCTACTCCCACTAAATTTCATTTCGCAAATTATCTGTCAACTGTCTTCAGTGTCCCTGACACATTGAGACTCCTCACACTCCGAATTCCAAAATTCGTGTCAACTGTCCATTGCTAGGTCGTACCAAGACATTCGTTCAATAGGAGGCCCAGTGTAGCATTTCACAGCATGCTCGATTTTATATGGTAAGGAGTTTTTAGCCCCTCTTCCAAACCCGAAGCTGGAGGACCGCCCTTTGTCGGCTGTGCGCAACTGCCTATTCAATATATACGCAGTTACCATCCATTTTTACAGGCCGTCTACTGCATCCGCAAATTAAGCAGGCGCCATGCATTGGTGACGGGGACACGACTGTTCGTGCACAGATTATTCGCTGTCTGAAATAAAATACGTAAGTACATTACACATGTTTTGTGAACCAAGTGATAGCGAACGTAACGCCTTGCTTCATGTCTGAAAGATCTACAGTTCATTTCTCCGCTTACAGCCAGATTTTCGTTGTTTGTCTCTGTCAGTCGGTTCTCCAGAACGGGCCTCCATCGCGGCAGCTAACTCTCTGGAACCCGATGCTGCACGTCTATATATACAGCTAACAAAGAGTTTTGTAACAAATTAAGTAAGAACTCAGTGATCGGCTACATCACATCATCTCTGTTTACAATACCTCCCACACCCGCTTTTTCGAGGCTTGCCAACGATCATTTCGGCCACATTCCTCGTTGCCACAAGGCTTTATGCTCCCCCACACTGTTCTGGAGCTGAATCTTCACCTTCGGAAGGTTAAATGTTAATTTACGTGCGGTTTATTCTGATTTCCGGCAGGGGCAACAGACACCTGTCTCCTCCCAGGCACCTGGACTGGTTCTAAGGCCCACCTAGCGTCCTACGTAATGGGTACCGACGTTCCTTCCAGGCGGTAAATTGGCCTGGGTATGAAGCCTACCCGTTGCCGTCTAGTGTAGAGGTTAAGAATGTCTGAAGATACGCCTATATTTGCCCACAGGCTTTCATGGCGTGCAAAGGGTGAACTTTAATTTACTTTGTTTAGCGATGATGCTGTCGACAGATCATACTGAAGGTCTGTTATTTTAGCATGCTCAGTGCAACGTTATTTGCGCAAACAAATATGTAACTGGCTGTGGAACAATCTGACGTGCTGTTACGGAAGTTGGCTCGAGGACGGGTGACTTCGACAATGTCAGAGAAGACAGCCGGTCTTCGGGCCGGGATTTGAAGCCGGGACCTATGACATACAGCGCATGAGCACTGCAGCCGCATGTCAAGCACTGCGTTCCTCCAGCCTCCAGCTTCTTACAGGAACTGTCAGCTGCAAGGAGCAGCACATGGCCATTGTGACGCAGTACGTGTGGGTACAGCGGACGAGACAAGGTTATTTAAATTACAGACAGCATGCAGGCACGGCGTAAGGCGTCGGAATCCCCATTTTTATACACCCCCACGCCCACGACAAAAATGAGACATGCCGAAAACCACAGTGCAATAACAGCGCAAACAGTACTTGAATGGACTGCTGATGGGTACTTGCTTATTTGTAGAGTATAATTGTAGGGTAGACTGTGACAGCTAACATCAGGTTATTACTGCGTTGTGGAGCTCATATTTAGTACATCCAGCTCTTTTTTTTTTGTTGTAAGATTTATTGAAAAGAAAGTATGTATAGCATTTTCGAGGACAAATTACAAAACTGTTCCCGTGGGCAATTTGAATAATATTTATATAATGGCAAAAGTGAAACAAAAGCGAATATAAATAACAGAGAAAAAAGCCTTAAAAGCACTGCGACTGTGAGCCACTTAACCAGCTGTTGGTTCTCTGTCTTTTAAACGCACTTTGCCAGTTTACAAAACTTCTCAATTTGCTCTCTCTTAATTCCATGCAAATGTCATTTTTGGCTCTGCCTGTTTTATTTACGCTCAAGTTTTCAGAAACGCACCTACGGTGTATAAATATCCCCATCAGCCAGCCCCACTTGTTTCACTGTAACTGTAACCCTCCTCCAGCAATCCAAATCGCCTATTGACATACACGTATAAATGTATAAACATTTTCTTAGATTTCTCTGTTCTGTAATATTAGCACACATCGCTATTCAACTGCTGGTTTTACTATCTCTTCATTCACACTGAGCCATTTTCTTCACCTCTACGTTTCTGCACACCTCAGCAGTACGCACATGTCAGTAAATAAGGTGCATAGAATAAGCGCACTGAAGAACCTTCGGAACCTCCAAGCGAGCTACAGAACACTTTAATGCTGCTGCTGCAACTACTACCAATAATAATAATAATAATAATAATAATGTAATAATAATAATAATAACAATGTTCCATTACTTATTAACTACTTGTATGCCAACAGCCGTTTCGGTTTCGGCTTGCTATGCAGCATTCATTAGACGTAGTCTCTGCTACGTTACCACAGCAATGAGTGCTGAATCTCACATCAATTTGCATATGTGTATCGGGTGACGTAGTAAAGTGACGTAAAGTCCTTAAGGACTTAAATAAACTTGCGAAGTTCTGCAACAGTAAGTGAACAAAACATGTTTGATATGCACACAGACCTTTTCAGGGCCGAGTTACACTGAATTTTTGCTTTCTCCCTTTGTTCTTGCTTCTCTTTTCATGTCATTTTTCTTTTCCCCTTTCTTTTTACTACTTCTCTATCATTTCCTTTACCTCACCGCGTTCTCAGTTGCTGCTTCACGCGCCTCCTTCTCGATACCGTGTCCTTCCTCACTCGCCACACCGCACACTCCACTGGCGGCCCGTTTAAGGGCCCCAACACTAACTTTCGTGGCCTCTGATCGCTCCGCTCCCGAACTGCTGCTCAGTCCGCTGACCAGCAAAGCCGTGCGTGATTCCCGGCACATCGCAAGTTCAGGCTGTTGGCACTCCTGTGGCGTGAGGGGTTTGGTATTCAATTTAGTGGTGCCACTTCCGCTAACCAAATGGACATTGTGTATGACAAGCGTACTGTCTGGCACCAGTCACAAATACAGCGGCGGTGTAAAATTGCTGGTTGTGAAAGACGTCACAGGCAGCGGACATTCAGTGGTACTTGAGTGGTCAAAGTGCGCCTGTGAACACAGGCGTGCCGAAAATGGAAGACAGCAACGCTGATAACTGTTTCCGTACGTTGGCGTCTGGCGTGCGTTAAGGAAGTGCGTGATTCGAATCTCGGCAGGTCACTGGCTATCATAAGGTGTTCGTGGTTTGCCTTTGCCTCTCAAGGGAAATTCCCGGGCATTATATCAACTACGCCACGATCGCTTCCTTCTAAATCCCTTCCATTCACCTACCTTCCAGCGCTATGTAATAAAAAGCGCTGGCCCAATGAAATCGCTTCCTTTCACATCCGTACAATTCACCGCCCAACGTGCTGTTTTGCCTCGTACTCCGTAGTTATCGGGTTCCTTGCCGGGAATTTGCTGATTCCTCCAGATAATGCAGTGACAGGCCACGGCCACTTCCTGCTCACAGTTCTCAATTCACCATTCGACCCACACTTGCCTTCAGAAGACGCAACCGGTCAACTGTGGTTAGCTGAACTGACACACAAAGAATCTATGAATCATCACTAGTTGATGTAGTGCCGTTATATAATTTAGGAAGCATGTTTAGGTAAACTTATCTTTATGAGACAGTTATGTATGGCGGATTTTAAAATAAACAATGCATTTTCAATACGACATGCACTTGAAACTGCAAGTCACTGAGACCCTGAGGCAATGTCTTTCTTATGCAGCAGACAGGCCAGGCATTTAAAGTACACACAATGAGATAATATTTACAAGAATGAAGAATGAAACACTTCGTGCCTACAAGTCACGTATCACGTGACGTGAAACCGCCGGTATTTCAGCGGCACATCATCCAACTACAAATACTGTACTTGCTGCGGTACTAAACACGGCAGCAGCACTTTGTACTGCCTATAAATGTCGTTAAGAGCAGCCGACGCGCTGCACTGTGGAATTCTAATACCTGCGAAGTGTCAAGTTACCACTAATTCATCTTCCAAAACACGACCGAACGATTTAGCGCCGTTGCGCCATTAAAAGATAAAGAAACGCACAGTTACAAATTTTACGAATATCGGTAGCCTTCAGTTGACAGACGGGCCAGAGCGCAGGTAGGAGTGTGGCAGGGGTAAGACACGCACCGTCACGTTGCAGCTGACAGTCGGTCGGTTGGTCAGTCACTCCGTCACAGTGTCAAGTCCACAGAGCAATACGCTCGGCCGAAACGTCGAGAAGCATTCACTCGACGATACAGCACTGCAACCTCAACTACAAATGTGGCATTAACAATTTTGAGGTGCGCCATCCCCCACAATGTGATATGTGTATATATAAATATAGTTGTGTTTTGATGATACATACACATATCACATTGGTTTTGCTGGGGACCGCGGTAGCACAGTGGTTAAGGTGCTGTGCTGCAAATTAGAAGGTCACTGGTTCGATCCTTCCGATCGCACTATGCCCCTGGGGTCCACTCAGCCTCGAACAGAAATGAGTACCAGGAGCATTTCATGGGGGTAAAAGCGGCCGGTGTGCCGTTGTCACGAAATCTGGTAGCCTTAACTTCCTGGAACCCTCTGGGCCTGTCCAGGCCTGTAATGGGACTGCTTTACCTTTACATTGGTTTTGTTATACAAATGTGGTTTGCCTCTTCTGACATTGTATTGAATGTTATGTACTGGGTGGCCCAAAAAAGTCAGTTAACAAGTTAGCATATCTTCAATTAAGGCCACTTTGTACATAACAGACAATACATGTTATATACGGATATACATTGAATTTCACAAGGTCTGTTCTTGCTAGCAGGATACTCCGAAACCTGTTTGTTACTACGTCTCGTTTTATAACAATTTGCCAGTTGAATCCAAAGGTAACTTGTAAGGAAAGCAATCGTAAGCAACTCTTAACGTGCGCTGTAGCACCGGATGGAGCTGCTGGAGAACCGGACCGGGACCTAGTAAGTATAAGTCTGAAATGCTAATTACAAAAGAAATTAGGTATTCTGATATGTTGATTGATTCGTGCCGAAGCTATTTAACGTTACTTTTGCAATTGCCAAGATACTTATAGAATTACACTCGCGGCACACATCAAGGATCTGGAATGGGGACAAAAACACCCTAATTCAGCGTACAAGCGAGTGTCCGCCTACAGGGAGTGGGGAAAACCGTGACGATCCGCGACTCTCCGACTGAATACCTCTCAAAAAGATGCGAATCCCCTGAAGCTATGGGCGGAATGTGAGACAGCCTTGAGACTGCAGAGTAAACCCAGAGAGAGTGTAGACAGAAAACATTTTTGTGTATAATTCAAAATTTAAACACACAGTGTAAGGCTCTTCGTTCAGAATAGGCTTCTCAAAAAACAGCACAGCACACGCCACCGCGAGCATCGACGTCTGTTACGTCGTTCGGTTCTCAGCCGGGACACTAATGGCCTAGCGGAACAGTTTGTTCGATAAACTGATCCCGCACTTTATCTTCACACGTTACGAAGCAGACAGACATCGGCTGTAAGGCAGTGAGATTTGTCGTGGCTTTCTTCAGTCTCTACCTCCTACATACTCATCTACTCATCATTCAGGATCATCTTCAGCTTTCCAATCAACACTATGTCATGTCAGTAGTTGAGAGACTGTCATTAAACTACCCAAATTCTGACGAATAGGCCACGGCATGAGCTATTCCCGAATAATATCATGCAGTCCAATACCCACTACTCTTACACGAACTGCCGCTTCTCCCTGCTGTCGTATCTGGCAATTGTGAACATGACAATCAACTTCGGGTTACAGAAAATGCGGGGAATTTATTGACTAGCTGAGAAACTATCAGCTTCTCGGAAGGGCTCTGCTCCTTTAAGTTACTTAGTTATTGAAGTTCCCCTCTGAAAGACATGCTCAAAAGGCAAATTCTCATCGTCCAAAATCTACCAACAACAGAGCTGTAGTTATCAGTTCGTCGCCAGTCGCTTTGCTACATTATCACACCTCGCATAACTAAACAGGGTCTGCCGATATGCCATCTGCAGCAAACTTCAATATAACTCAAGAATTTTGCATAATTCGCTCCGCAAATATTGTCACAATTGTGTGTATGCAATTTGTGTCTGCACTGGGCAAACGGGTTGCAGCTCCTAAATGAACTATGGTAACATCTTGCATCATGTACGGGCGGTGTCAGTAGCTCAAACTGTATAACAGCAACCTCTTGTATCATGTACGGACGGTGTCAGTAGCTCAGACTGTATAACAGCAACCTCTTGTATCATGTACGGACGGTGTCAGTAGCTCAGACTGTATAACAGCAACCTCTTGTATCATGTACGGACGGTGTCAGTAGCTCA
>Ga0136643_10011347_pt1 | contig 13215 bp, 8 predicted proteins | sample TergutLab28metaG_FD_96883 | JGI IMG/M metagenome (GOLD analysis project Ga0136643, IMG submission 96883) | Labiotermes labralis P1 segment gut microbial communities from Petit-Saut dam, French Guiana - Lab288 P1 (version 3) (version 3) | ecosystem: Host-associated > Arthropoda: Insects >...
GGGGGGGGGGGATTGATTTCTCTCTTTCTTTCTTCTTCTCTCCCATATCTTTGTATATAGCCTTCACTTGGTTCCTAGCAAACTGATGTAACAAGCTGTATTACTAAAATTTCTTCACCAAGTACTCTGCCCACTAAAATTATACAATTTTCACAACAAAATTAACTCTACTGTGGACATACACATTTATTATACAATACTACCAATAGACATAAGGGCACAGACCAGCTGCATGATCAAATGGAATATAAAATGATGCTCTATATAGTAGTGAAGCAAAAAATTTATTTATGTCAAGCAAACATCTTTATTCAATGTAATTTGGTAGCAGAATATAAAACATGAAACTTATCTAACAACTTGGAAAATGCAATGGACTGATGTAATCATAATGAAACTTAATTTCTTAAATTGGGTGGAGGTGGGTGACAAAACGTAAATGAAGAGAAAAGCAAAAACAGCCTGCAAAATTTATTTCACAGACACAATCTTAAAGGAAAATCTGCCAAAAGTATTCTGGATCTCTAGGATTTCAGTACATTTTTCACACCATGAAGGTGCTATGTGTTAAATACATACATGTCACCCTACACTGGGTAACATCCTTTGTTATGTATTTGTCAAGCCCTGTCTAGAACTCCATGCACTAAGAAATAATTTCTTCTATGTAAAGCTTCAATTTACACCTCAAAAATTAAACTGTACAATAATTCCACTGACCTATGTACAAAAATGACTGGTTTCATATCGAACAGGCATTATTTGGACTGTGTGATGGACTGACAAAATGTGTATATGTGCATATGTGTGTGTGTGTGTGTGTGTGTGTGTGTGTGTGTGTGTGTGTATGTATGTATGTAAGTGTTTTAGAAGTCATACAATAAGTCCAGGGGTGGATCCAGGGTTTGTGAGGCCTGAAGCTTATACAACTTTTGGGGTCTTTTAAGAAAAATAAAACAAAATTACATAAGAAAGTGAATATTCATTCAGAATTAGAAAATTACAAATTTAAACAAGCTGATAAATATCACAAACATAAAAAATCCACAAAAAATAAATAATATTTTCAATAATTAACTGCCTGATACAACGCAATAATGCTTTTGCCAAATTTTTTGGCTGCATACTCTTTGATTGCTTCATCCTACAACAATGATTGTGTAATATCGCTTTCTCTAGAGAGAAGAGAAAGATAATTCAGTCTTTCCTCTAGCATGATTGATCAAAATTTGTTTTTTATTACTACTAATTCAGAAAAGTTTCTTTCAGCTTCATAACTCACTATTGGTACTGTCACATAAATTTTTAGGATTGTTGTCAAATATGGGAAAAACTCTATCAAGTTTCTTTCATATCACTGACTAAATGCCATATTGGCTCAACTCAAAATCTGCCATTTGGAGTTAATACTACAACTGAGCTCAAAAATATAACAACTACATCCAATAACACCGGCACACTTCTCAGTCAAAACATAGCCCGCTAGATGCCAACATTGTCAGAAGGAGTAGTTATATTTTTGAGGGATATATGAGCTGTAAGATTGCAGGGCATTTATAGGGCATTGCTAGGGCACCATCCAGGGCCTTGGAAGGGACCTGTGTGAGGGGACCTGAAGCTTAAGCTTAAGCTAAATTAGGTTCATGGTAAATCACCTCTGAATAAACTTTACACCAAGTTTCCATTACATTCAATAATCAGTCCTGACACACACACACACACACACACACACACACACACACACAGTTTTAATGAAATGAATGCAGTAGTGCTCTATGGGTTTATATACCACTCTATCAGGGCATGATATGACTTGAAGTGCAGGGTATGAGTGATAAAACTGACAGTACAAAATTCTATACTGCCTCAAAAACACAAAGCATTATTAAATTGTATGGGGGATTCCTGTTAACATTATTATTAACTTATATTCCTTATCAACTGCTATGTCAACATGTACAAAAAAAAAAAAAGGCATGTAGTACCACCACATAAACTGCCCACCTCCTTTCTGCATTCAGAAGGTCTCCTAGTTTGGTGAATATTCACGTTTAAACACCACAATGTTAGTTACTTAAGCAAAATATTTTATTTACTCACACAATAAATGTTCCTGACACTCACACCATCCTATTTTATATCTGACCAAGAGTACTTCAGTTATGCGCGTCTTTCCGATCAAACTATTTCACACAGAACATATCAGTATTGTACATGACCCCAAATTACACACATTTGACTATGTGTAGTTCATTTTAATTTAACTAATTCTTACTTTTTGGTCAGGCTATTTGACACAGGGCACATCAGTAGAGTAAATGAACCCAAAATACATAAAATCAGAATTTCAGCTTAACTTCAACTGCAATATTACATAGAACAAAAAAAGTCACTCTTACATAAAAACATACACAGGTGACATAAATATCAATTAAAAGGGCATAATTAATCTCAGAAATACTCATCCCTGATCATACCAGTCCTTCACTGCACAAAATTACAGGCACAAAATTCATGCTTAAAATTCAAAGTACCAATTTAGCCCTTCATTCAAATGCTGAAAGAAAGAGAACAGGCTATATTATGTGACAGCCCAATTTTACACAGCCTGTGTATTATACTTAGATTGAAGATACAGTAAATGGCACCCTACTGCAGCAAGATATATGTTTAAATCCAATTCAGTTTATTCAATATAATATCAAGTCTCATGATAATTTGGCACAATTCAGGATCTTATACTCACACCATATCATATGCTGAGTGTCATGCAGAATGTTATCAAGTACCGCCGACCTAAGTGGGAAAAGGCAAAAATTAAAAAAAAAAAAAGTAGCCTTTAAGTTTGTTATTTATGCAAACCAAGGTTATTATGGGCTTTAAAATTACTGTTGGTTATCCAAACCCAATATACGTCACTTGCATTACGCCTACATTAAATGAATTTAAATTTGAAATTAAATTTAATCCATTGTTGTAAATACTGCGTACCTAAAAAAACATGGCCGCCCATTCATTGTTCACTTCCAATAATGGCTTGTTTCAGTTGCCATGACAGTGACAGATGACACGGTGCGTCAGAATTAACGACATACTATGAGAATTCTGATTCCAAATTGAACTGCAACTCCAATCCAACTCAGAAAGCCTAATATTACGTTCTTACATGACCTACAGTGGCCATTGACAGTTTACAAGGTATTGTGGATAAATAGTACCACATTCTACCGCCATGCACTTATATATACTCTTAATGCATAATACTCACTTGATATCCTAATTTAAATCTAGCATGACAGACACATAAAATGGATAGCAGAACCCCAACATGTGAGACGTCTTTATTTCTGGTAACATTACAACAAACCACCATTACAGTACACCACTTGCAACACCGCTGGCCTTGTGACAGTGGAGACCTCTGGTGGCCAACGCAATCAATGAAATATTGTTATGAAACTCCACGAAATGTTATGTTGGAACTACTAACCGCCTTTCTTGTAGTGAACTGACAAATCATTTTTGCTATCTCATCAATTTACATATTTTGCAACGCTAAGATACAGACTGCCCTCGAATTGTATAATCGTGACTATTACAGAGAAGGAAGCAAGGCGTGCAGATAAAACTGCATGGGCACATAATGGGCTTATCTTTCAGCGTTCGTTTTTCGTAGTCTGAAATATCAAGGTACCTAAGCACAACATAGCCACATTGTACGCTTCATCATACTCTTATACATTTTAAACTACAGAAGCCAAATTTACTGAAGCAGCCAAGGATTGAAAAAATCACATACGCAATTACCTACGCATGGCGTTGCTTCGTTGTTTATCAACCGTTATTCAGCGTTCTTCAACAGGTACGGCACGTTCGGTACAGGGTTACTCTTAAAGTTCGACTACACCACTGCGCCATCTGACAGTTGAGACTGTAACCATTTAAACCAGAGCTCCACGAAACGTAGTTATGGCGACCATATAGGTCTGTGAACGAAAACTGTTAGAAAGAATTCACGATTATTATACAAAGCAAATCTTTCATACAGCTGTGATTACAGAAATCAGACGCGAACAAGTAACAGGTGTCATGCGTTAGGTATATGGCAAGCTGGAACACAAAATCCCAAGACAACGCTACTCGCTTATTCACGTACTAACCCGACGCCGTGTCTCAGATAACACAACGAACCAAAGGCACAGGAATTGGAGTTCATTTTGCCAGTTTCTAGGATATGCGTGCTTGATTTTGATTGTCTGATGCCACTACAATATGAAAAACTATTTAAAGACTTTTGTTACTTTTTTTTCGAAATATAAAGAAAATCGGCGATGTGGTCCACGTCTGTATCTGTGGTAGCCTTTAATCTTGTCTTTGTTTGCTCTGAAGTCATAATAAGGCAAAATTAAGCCATGTTAAACGATACTTGCATCAGGTCTACCTAGAACAACACAATACGTGTACGATTCACAGATATTAAAATTATGATCTGTATGATCTATGTAATATAAATAAATGAACGAATGAATGAAGCTCTGTATTGTTCGGTCTCACGGATTTATTTTCCAGCCGCTATTCTAAACTGCCTACCGCACAAGTGACCTTGAAGGAAAAAGTAAATGACTGCTATGTTGACAGGAGCAATGCAGGCGCATGGGATTCGAAACGGCTACCGATGACATGATATTTTAACTATAAACAAGATCTTACAAATAATCGGTTTAAAATTTCGATGAATTCCATACATGAAATTTTAGAAGTATTGAAAAGCCCATATTAAATATAGGAACTATATTCAACACGGAATGAGCGAAATTCAGGCTTAAATTACCGTTAAAAAGTAACATAACTGAAATAGCTACATGGAACTACTGTTGGAGGATCGCATCTGCAATGAATATAAACTAAAATTTCAGCTCTGCTTATGTGTACACTTTTCCTAGACAAACATTTGCAAAATTAAACAAGGCAGTAATGTGTGCATAATGTGGACGGTGTAAGACATTTCTGGGTCCATTGCGAAAATAAACTGGGGGGTTGAGGGTCTACCTACGCGTAGTCCATAACTAACAACACAAAAATGTACCTCCCCCCCTTCCCCCATCAAACGAATGGCGGGTCGCAATGCAGCTGCGTAGATTGCGGTAGCCTAGTACCAGCCGTTACGCCTAGCGAAACATTTTGACATTCGCTCTGTTTTGTTTCCATCTCTCGAAAGTTGCAGTGCAATTAACGGATTGAAAATTTCATTCAATTACAAGTTAATTACATGTAGTCGCATACCTATAAATTCAGATCGGAGGAAGATTAGTTTAATCATTACTAACAAAAAAATTCGTTAATAATCGTGTCTCTTCGGAAGGGCATTGTTGCTTAGAGAAAACAAACGTTCGAAAATGTAGGCCTAACATAGTTATTGACTGCAGGTCTCGGAGGAAAAGTGTACTGAACATTACGCGTGTTCCAAGCTTCTCTACAGTCTCTATGATTTATTTATTTATTTTTTCGCTCGGAGAAGTACTTACGGAGTTTAGGGTTTCTGTGTTTGTGCGCTGTTTAAAATACACAAAAGCAGTATTTCGAATGCATGTCTCACAGCACTCACTGTTAAGCGAAGTCTTCTGTGATATAATGCTGTGCAGTCTGGTAAGAATTTACCAGTTTACCTATGTTTCAGAAGACCGTGCAGCCTCCATCTTCTACCTTGAAACCTCTTGAACTATTTACCAGTCGGCACGGCGTCACATTCAAAACAACCTGAATTTATGTGTATGTATGTATGCCATGGATACAAACATCTGACAAAATGACAGTAAAATATTGAAAATATCATAAACATAAAATTATACAAAGTATGCACAGTATATAGTATTATGGGTCACCTTTACACAAAACAAAATTAATCTACAGAGTAAAATGAGAATGTATTTAAGTATCCTCTTAATGCTACTTTAAATTGTGCTTTTCATTCTGAAGACTTGTGAGACAACCTGGTAATTGTTGAAAATTCTGATGCCTGCAAAGACTGTAGTTTTCAGAACACATGAGAGGTTGGCATGTGGTCTGTGAAGATGGTGCTTATTCCTTGTATTAATATTGTGTAGAGATAAATTTGTTTCAAATTTGTCTTTATTATCTACAGTGGAATTCATTCACTAAAATGTATATTCACATGGAGGCAGGCAGAGTAGCATAGTACAGGGACCAGGCTACAGATGGTCCGGGAATTGAATCCCAGTAGGGGCAGGAGATTTTGCTCTTCTCCAAAATGTCCAGACTGGCTCTGAGACCCACCCAGCCTCCCACTGAATAGGCATTGGACCTCTTACCTGGGGGGTAAAGTAGCAAGGGTCTGAATTTAACCACGCACCTCCATACAGTGCTGAGTTTAAGAATTAATGGAGCTATACTTCTACTCCCCGTACATGCCTTCAAGGAGTGGGCAAGGAAAACTTTACCTTTTTATCTTAATATTTGTGAACTGGCATGAAAAAGGTAAAATCCCTAACTGTTAAAAAGACTTTTACATGCAGATACAGGTTGTGCACCAACTGCTGCTATGAAAATTTTGTTTTGTAAAGCAAATAACTTTCCACTGTTTGATAAATTACCCAAAAGGGCTATTCCATACTTCATTACAGAGTTGAATATGCAAAATAAATTGATGTAAGAGTATTAATATTCTGATATGGAACACTGACCTGAGGGTGTAACTGGCTCCACCTCACTTATGAATCACTTGAGCAATATGATTCTTTCAATTTAGGTGGTTATCAATTTGTAAACCAAGACATTTTTCATTTATGGTTTCTTTTATGTATGTTTCTTTTTAGGCAGTACTTAAAGCACCATGTGGTGAATTATTCATTACAAATTTTATTACATTTTTTAATCTGGGTTTAGGACCAACTTATTTGCATCCAACTATTCAACCATATGAGACAGAACTAAATTTGACATTGTACATAAGTTTCCAAATGTCTGTTGGAAATTATGGTGCTAGTGCCATGAACAAGTATTATTGTTTCTGATACAGAATTTGTTTTTAAGGAGTCATTTGCATACATTATGAACCATAAAAGCCCTAGAATTGACCCTTGGGGAGACCCACGCTTTAATGTAGGGCTACCCCAGTCAGAAAAATAATTATGAGTTGTATTAGGTGTTCCACTTTGGTTTTCTGTTTTATGTTATTTCAGTAGGATCTGAACCAATCTGAATTTACTCCTCAAATGGCATAGAAATGTAATTTAGTTAACTTCAGACTTGTTATGTAACAGCAATTGCTGAACACTTTGATTTCAGACACTGTTAACTGAAGTTCTTCTACAAAAGTAAAAATCATGTCTTACAATCACACAACTGTAGAAAATACTGTTTGTTACAACACTCACTTGCACATTAAAAAAGCACAGAAAAAGAGATCAGAGATACTGGTACAGAAACAAGTTGGGGATGAAACAATTATATCAGTTTTGTCAAGGTACAATTACAATGAGACTGTATACACAGCATACACAGCTACTGTTAATGGACATTAATAACAATTACAAACTTTTTGCCACATTCACTAGCAATTTACCATGTTTATAAATATGTCATTAGAAATTATTTGAACACTGAGCATATGTTTGTATCGCATCAACAGAATGGAAGACAAAATCACAACAAAAATGGCGCATAAATTTAGCATATTCTTATCCATGCATTAAATGATAATACAACAAAACTAATTAATGCATGTATGCAAATTGTATTTATCACATGTTATTCATAACTGACATGTGTCAACTGCTGTCACAGTCTTCATCAGGGTAATTTACAAGATTACAAGGCGTTCAAACAAACTGTTAAAATGCATAAGTTAACCTATCACTACAAAGCATGTCTCAAACTTCCCACAGTTGTTAACTATTTAAATATTAAAACCTGATAAAATTTAATTTCCTTAAAAAACTGGGTGTATTGCTTTATGTAGTCAATGTGCACCCTGTGTTTTCTATGGATGTGTGTGTCATAAGGGGGAATGTAGTAAATGTGCACCCTGCGTCCTCATACATTACCATGATGATGACAGCGACAGTGCTTGAAACATGAAGAGCATGTGATAAATACAATCCACATATGTGCATTTGTTGGTTTTATTGTATAAATTGAGTGAATAAATTGTTTGAGAATGTGGCAGGGTTAAAATATTTGAGAACTGCACTAATAAATCAAAATTACCTGCACAAAGAAAGTAAGAGCAGATTAAATTCAGGGAATACTTGCTACCATGTAGTTCACAATACTCTGTTGTGCTGTTTGTTGACCAAAGATGTATAATTTTTTCTGCTGTTTTTTTTTTTATGGGTGTGGAACTTTCCCTCTCACATTACGTGAGAAATATTAGCTGAGACTGTTCAAGAATTAGGTGGCCAAAAAGATATTTGGAGTGAAGAGGGAGGAATAATATGAGGAAACACAAAACTGCATGACGAGGAGTTTCATGATTTTCAGTTCCTAGAAATAACATGAGGCTGTTAGAATCAAGGAGGAAGAGATGGGGGGGGGGGTCATGTGGCTTTCATGGGGGAGAGGACAAATGGATACAGGGTTTTGGTTGAAGGTCCTTAAGGAAAGAGAGAACTTGGTAGATCTAGGCATCAATATGATAATAATATTGAAATGGATCTGGAAGAAATATGATGGGAGGGTGTGGAATGGATTTGTCTGTCTCAGGACAAGGAGAATTGGTGGGCTCTTGTAAATATGATAATGAACCTTCAGATACCATAAAATGCAGGACATTTTTTGACTAGCTTAAAACCTACTGCTAACTTCAGAAGAACTCGGCTCCGTGGATTTAGTTAGACATGTTAAACTTATGAGAATGCAATAGGTAAATGACTGTAGAGAAATCCATGACTGCTTTATTATTGATATCACTTGTATTCAATATTCACAGGTCACACAAAAGTGTTTTAAGAATACATTTGTTGGAAACAGAGATATTATTTTTGAATTAAATTAATGCACCCCAGGGGCACATAGCCAATTTACAGAACACTGGAATTTTTCACCTTAAAAACAGAGGAAACAGATGACTTCTGCTTATATTGACAATTTTAGTGTTTCATGTTACACAGTAAGGTAGCAACTCCATGCAGCAGAGTGCCTCATGAGAAGTTAAGAGTTCCTCAGGTGGCTAACATATTCCCCACACTTTACGGAACCTGGAAGTTCATTATTGTGTTCACAACAGCCCACACTTGTCCCTCTCCCATGCCAAATTCATACAGTCCGCACACTTGCATTGTATTTTTAAAGATCCCTTCTAATATTATCCCCATCTTTGTCTGAGTCTTCTAGGTCCTTCAATTCCTTCAGGTTTTCCAACCAAAACCCTGTATACATTTCTCTTCTACCCCGTATGTGCCATGTACCTTTCCCATCTTATCCTCGTTGATTTGACCACCCAAATAATATTTGGTAAGGAATACAGATCATGAAGCTCCTTATCCTACAATTTGATCCAGTCTCCCGCAACTTTATTGCTCTTGGGCCCAAATATCTTCCTTGGCATTCTATTCTCAGACAACCCCAATCTACATGTTCATCTTAATGTGACATACTATGGCTCACATCCAAATAAAACAGAGGAAAAGTTCATATTCCTGCATATTTAAATCTGTATATTTTTGGATATAAAACAGAAAGGTTAAAGATTCTAGACAAAATGATGGCAGGCATTCCCCGAATTTAATTTGATCTTAATTTATTCTTGCATGGAGTTTTTATTTATTTTTAGTGATGTTCGCAAGCATTTGAACTTCACCACATTTTCAAAGAATTTAGTATCTATATTTAAGTTGCAATTTTGTCTTGCATTCTTTTCAGGAGACATTAAGTTAGTGTGCTTCAGTTTTTACTTCAACTGTAAAAGCAAAAAAGTTTACTGATGAAATCCTATTTAGTATGTAGACAACAGGTTTTTTAAAGGATACAACTGTTCATAATAAGCACCCCTGAGATCTTGGTAAAGTTTCCAGTGAACAATATATAAATAATATACAAAACTGATACTTTATTATGGCATTAAGTACAGTTCTATGTACAAATACAAAAGCAGCAACAATTATAAAATAAAGTCGAAATTCTGATAAAAATTATTGAACTCTACTTAGTTCAACAAATAGAATACTTAAATGAAAATAAAAGCATGCAAAGGAGATTGAACAAAAGTATAACATGCAAGAAATAAGAACTGCTTTTCACACAGACAGCACATAGTTCCTTCATAATCTTTAGCCATGAATCCAATGAACATTTCTTGGGCATGTCTTCCTTAACACACTAGCCTGCATATCCTGCACTTCATCCCTTTAGCAGACAAAGAGACCCACCCTTCTTTATACTTGTTTAGAACAGGTACCTTTCCTTTATTTTGTTCAGCAGAGAAAATGACACTCTCTTAATGATAAATGCTTTCTTGTCATTGTCATGTGTTTTGGAGGAGTGGACAGAAAGATATGAAATGGGTTTGGTATTAGGAGCTTTGAATGTTCTGGAATTTCCTATGAAGGCCTGCTTATAGCATTCCAATCTATAGAAGCATCATGTTGCTAACTCAAAGAGAACATTGGTTCATTTTTTCCAGATGTACCAGCTACAGGAAATGATCTCAACACTATGACACAACAGTTAGCACTGTTGTCTCAATTTCTTTTGCTTTTTAATGTTTGGATTACAAATAGGTTTATTATGGACCACTGACTGTCTTACCAATCAGTAAGAACTGGGCCTTCAGTCTGGGGTACTCTGCTGCATTTAATACCAAAAATTAAAGTAATGAACTTGACCTACACAAGCCCTGAACACCTGCATTGGTTTGATCCCAACAGAAAAGTAAATTTGTCCTGTGCATGCTATGTGGGACTTCGCATTACACTGCCGTGAGCGATCTTCTTCACGTCCTGACCGCTTCCCCCCTCCCCCCTTTTGAAAAAGCAGCCGGATGGGTCCAGCAGCATATATGAACGTTTTCAAAGACGCGAAAAAAGTCTTGCGAATTAAGCCCTTAGCCTCCAAGGCCATAGCTTAAACACTATACGCTTTCTCAGGTCCACGCTTCATGCGAGGTCTTTTATTATTTAAGGTTGGTTATTACCTACGGTCGAAAATTTTGAAAAATCAGTAACTAAAGACCTGAAGCAATTGAAACCTGACATTACAATACAGCACTTACGTACCATATGCGGACATCTTATCAAAGTGTTCCCAATTTCTAACTGCGAACTCTTAACCTTAAATTATATACTGAAAAAACAATTAGGAGCTTCTAACTGGGCTAACCCATGCGATCTTGACTGCAACCTGTTCTGATCCTGAATCGATTATTTTCGAACTTACAAATCGCTTCACCATTTTGAGATATACCCCTTTGAAAGCTGTCGTTTTTATTATTCTCTATTACGGGCACGCCGGGTGAGCAGCAATCACATCTGCCCACACCAGCGCAGCAAACAGCGTAACGTGCACTCATAACTGCCACGGATCCGATAAGTAATGAGTATATACGGAGTAAAATTACGGAATTTACAAGTACCTGTGGTTCATGGATGGCAGCACTAGCCGAGAGGCATAAATTTCAAATTATGGATCGAAGAATATCACTTCCGGTTCCTCACCTCTGGAGAATGCCTTGGGGTATGTTGATTGTAGATCAGTACTCCATTTTGACTTGCATCGCCATGTACTCGTATATCACTGCGTACTGGATCGAACAGTTAATCGATAACTTCATAACTTACATAGTGTATTGCACTTTCATATACAGGCTACAGGTCAAATGGAATGTGTGAAAATTGTCTACGTTGTGTTGCCTCAATGCATGAATACCAGATAGATTCAGGTGGTTGTTGTCTTAAAGCTAGATGGGGTGGAACAAAAGGGTTACCTCCAAAGCATTTTATATACAAAAACCAATGTTGCCCTCCTTCCTCAGTTCAAGTTTGGTGGCCTTGGGCACAAATACAAAAGTAGAAACATTGCATTTCCGTTTCCTTTTTTCGGCCGAAACTTTAGTATTTCATTTTAGTACGGGACTGGTAGGCCTATATAGTTTAGAGCTTTCAGTGACTTCTAGTTGTACGGAATGAGAATGAATATTCACAATTCTTTAAATAGGAAATAGCCGAACTACATTTAACAGCACTGAACACACAAACTAGAAAATAGCATAGGTCCTAAACGTAACAGCTGAAAAAACTCAGGGTCCGGAATATCATGGTAAAATACGTAACACTGTTGTTTCGTATTGCGTGGGTTGTTTATTTTGATTCCCTACAGGACAGCATATCATGCACAGTGAAATTCTTCGTAGTTTTTCTCAGTTGGCCCAGTATTTTAAACATATGCACGTGTCCTTTCGAATCACTTCTCATTCGTCTGTTTATAGTCGGTTCAATTGAAACCCGGTCGTTCAGTAGACCAAGAAACAAAAAAATTATTCGTCTCTACACTTCGCTGCAATATTGATGAAGATATACGCGACAGCCTTATAATATTTAGTTTAATAAATAGACCCTTGCTTTTGTCAACGAACAACGGACAACGGACCACATCAAGAGTGGTCTGATAAGAATTATATTTTGACCATTAACAGCAATGAAGAAGATACGGTGTTACGCCATTGAATGTTCCCATGGATCAACGGTGTCGAATTCAACGAAGGGATCACACATAAAGAAGTTTATGAATGAGTGGGGATTTTAATGAAGTCCAAGTGAAAATCGAAACTTAGCTCACAATAACTAAGCTGTACATTATGTAAGGGCGTGCATCACTTAATAGGATAACTCTGTTTTGACAGTATATACTCTTGTAAACTTGAGAGAAAAGATATATGCATGTTATGTTAGGTTTGGTGAATACAAATCTAATTTCTAGTTATGGCTATAGACGAAGTCATGACAATTACAAGATGGCAGACCGTACTTTGCAGTGACATTAATGGAACTGTGGTTCGTGCCACACACCTAGAAATATACTAGTCTAAACTAAATTTTGTGCTTGTTTCCTTGTTATATCAGGACTTGACGAGCATTGTGAAATATATACAGGGTGTTTCACGACTTTAGGGCATAACTGCAGGAGGTGATTTCCTAGGCCTTTGTGATCAAAAAAGTTCATATAAACATGTGTCCGATTTTGGACGGTTACGGAGTTATGACC
>Ga0136643_10011348_pt1 | contig 13214 bp, 11 predicted proteins | sample TergutLab28metaG_FD_96883 | JGI IMG/M metagenome (GOLD analysis project Ga0136643, IMG submission 96883) | Labiotermes labralis P1 segment gut microbial communities from Petit-Saut dam, French Guiana - Lab288 P1 (version 3) (version 3) | ecosystem: Host-associated > Arthropoda: Insects >...
AAGCACCACTAGATCATACTGATCTACTAAGTAAATATCTGAAAGACCCTGATCAGCACGCCATTTCGCTTCTCTGCGTTCCTCACGCATCTCTTCCAAACGGTCTTTTACATCCCGGGCGTGCCATGTCCGCCGCCGCCAAAGCCAAACCAGAAGGCCTATCCCGCACCAGAGGGGATAAAGTAAGAATAGAAGCAAAAGTACCAGTGTAAGTGCCGCAAAATCCTCTGCCATCCGCGCCGCGTTCTCCCAGTATGGGAGTCGCAGTCCCGTTTGATACATAGATCGCGTCCCAAAGTTCCCAACGACCCCGAACAGATCCCTAAACCGATAACGCTCTGTGTTGTTCACAAGAATCAGGCTATCCTCATCTACACTTAAGGTATCCATAGTATCCAGGAACATCTCATCAGCGAGCCCTGTCAAGGGATTCGGCAAAACAGCCGTCACCATCGTGATAGGCAAAGCACCGAAGCGCTCCGTTAATGCATCATAGTAGAAAAACAAATGGGGGCGGTCACCATAGGCCGCTCGGCTTGCAAAGTTTTGATTCGGCCGATAGACACCGGCAATAACATAGGGTGTATTCTGGACAAAAATCTCCATCCCAGCCACGTCAACCGCACCAAAGAGCGACCATGCAAGGGTTTCATCAATTACCACCAGATCACGGTTCACGCTCTCTGTGGGCAAATATGCCCCACTAATTAATTGGACGGATTGGAAGAGAAAAAAGTTCCCGCCCACACCAGTGGCAAATACTTCCGCCGGTCCCCGATAGCGGGATGTAACCTGTAGCGTGACAGGAGCGGCCGCATAAGCATAAGCAAATCCCCCCTCCGGGACAAGCGCCGTCAGCCCCTGCTCCTGCATCGCACTACGGATCGCCATGGGCAAACCCTGCGCCTCCCCGGGACTTAGCCCCTCATGTTCCGGCAAGAAAGCCGTCACCTGTGCGAAGCGCCCCGCGTCAGAACCCCAGCGGTCAGCCGCCTGTTCACTCGGAAGCATCCGGGTCACATGGCGTAAAAAGAAGAAACAGACCACAGCACAAAGCAGAAACAGGATGCAAACCACAATCCTACCCCAAGGCTTTTTTGCTCTTGTCTGTTTTCTTTGTTCCATATGTGTCCTCAATTAAGTGAATTTTCGTACCGCAAGAGCCCAAAGCCTCCTTTGGAAAAGGAGCCTAAGGACAAGTACCCTAATCCGTTGCCAACCGCACCCGATCCCGATCCGCAAGGGGCGCGCTTGAGCGGATAATCACGTTTGCAAACCGATCCACATCGCCTCGGATCGCCGCCCGGGTATCGTCTTCCGCCTCAATGGTTACATCCACACGAATCGCCGTATAACGGGTACCCAGCGGCGAACTTCTCGACTGTAACACATACACATGATGCCCCGTCGTATCCTGCGCCACCGCGCTTCGCGGCACAATCGTCTGATATTGGGCGCTGGAAAGCGGAATACTCACACTCAGCTGTTCGCCCACTGTTACCTCACCTAGGATTTCTACCGTAACAAGCCGCCGATTCGTTGGATCATCCGGATCCACTCGTACACCCGTCACACGTCCCGATAGGCCAGGCCCCCACCAAAGGGTATTCACCTCAACCGTCACACCCGGACGCACCTCTTGCGCTTGCCGTGCGTCAATGGAGATCTCCGCCACATAACCCATGTCCGCAACCTCAATCCGTGCCAGTGCAATCCCAGGCGAGGTCTGTTGTCCGGCAATGGCAGTAAGGCCTGTTACTGTCCCGGCATGGAGGGCTGAAATTGTGGTCTCATCCCCTTCTGTCTCGCCGCCTTGTCTGCGAATGCGGGCTTCTAAATCGGCAATCTCATCCTCCAAAGCCTGTAGATCCAAAAGCTGTCTTTGGTGGGTCAGAGAATCCTGTTGCTGTTCACTGGCCAGGGTGATAAGCGCCGCGTTTAGCGCACGTTGCAGTGTCCGCACTCTTTCGTCTGCCGCCGTGATATGCTGAACGCGAGCCAAGGCATTTTCCGCCTCTGTCACCGCCGTTTGCGCCCGTGCTACACGAGCAGATTCCTCGCTGATTTCAGCTACCACAGTCGTCCGCGCAGTTGCCGCCGCTTGTACCATAGCCGCCCTAGCCGTATCCACCGCTTGTGTCCACTGGTTAGACGCACCCGGATTCTCTGCCATATAATCCGCATAGCTCATACCCATTTCAACCAAGAAGTTTGATAGCGCCTGATTATAAGCCAAAACCTGTGCCCCAATGCGGCTTGATCTGGGGTCAAAGTCATCAATATAGGAAAGTTCCGTCTCCAGATTCGTAACCCGCCCCTGATAGGTGTTCAAGCTTGTCTGCGCCCGATCTAAGGCCGCTTGCGCCTCCCCCTCAGTCAGGTGGGTTTGTCCCAAAGCGTTTCTGTCACGGATGGCACGTTCCAAGTCTTCTCGCGCCTGGCGGATCAACTCATTTTGCATCGCGTAATCAGAACCTGTCATATCCAGGAGCATTTTCTGATAATTAAGCCGCAGAGTATTGAGCTGTATCTGAAGCTCATTCTCCCCAGCTTCAAGGGTAAACAGTCTCTGCCCCTGCTCAACCACTTCACCCTCTCTGACATATACGGCAAGGATCTGTGCGGTGAAATCCACAATAATGCTGTAACTCCCAGCGGCCTCTGCCGTGGTGTTGCCCCGCACCGTATTCGTAATCGTCCCCGGCGATGGCTGGGCTGTCACCACCTCCGGCAAGGAGATATTCAATATGGTGTTTGAAAAGAAGGTGAGCAATAACATCACGGTCAAAAAGATTATGGCCGCATTCTTCACCCACGCTCTGTTGAATTTCTTATTCATCTCTTTTCCCCCTGCAGTCCAATTTCATCAAACAGTTGTGCAAGCCGCCTCTCTTCGCCCTCTATGATCGGCAAAGAAGTATTGAAAAAATAGTGGCTCAATACATCCGCATCTTTCGCAAGCTCACTATATGGATCGTGGACACCATTTTTTGTGCTATGATGTGCAATCGCAGTACAGATGAGTTCTAGCTCCTCATCAGAGACAATCTGCAAGTCGCTTAGGATTTCTCTCGCTCTTACGCTACCGAGCCTTGTATGATTATCGTGATCATCGGTCAGTAAAGTATGTATGTCGTGTAATAACCCAATCATCGTCGCAATTTCAGCATTTAGATTGCGCTTCATGGCAAGCATAGCGGCAAAAGAAGAAACCGCGAGCATATGCCGCTCTATATACCAATAAGCCCCTCGCTGATTATTCTGTATGAGTTGGTCAATATGTTTGCGTAATATTTCGACTCTATGCTCCATCCAGTATTACCCCTTAATCCCGCCGGAATACGTAATCCCCTCAATGAGATATTCCTCTCCATGTAAGAACATCAGTAAGGTCGGTATCATATAAATCGTTGCCACAGAAAAAGCAACGCCGATCTCCGCCTCATTGATCCGGGATAGGAATACAGACAGCGGATAACGATCCGGGTCAGATAACATGACGATAGGTTGCTCTACCATGTTCCAATAATCAATAAAAACAAGCATTACAACTGCATATAAAGCTCCCCTGCAAAGAGGGAGCGCAATCCGGCGAAAGATTTGCCATTCACTTGCACCATCCAATTTTGCCGCCTCAATGTAGGAAATCGGGATCCGGCGCATGAACTTAGCAAGCAAAAACACACTAAAGGGTGCCACAAACCCGGGCAAGAGGATGGACCAATAGCTGTCAATCGTCCCCAGTATCTGTGCCACAATGAAGTTCGGCACCAAGGTCACCTGAAAGGGCATCAGCATGAGGATAATATAGACAAAAAACAAAACTTCTTTCCGGCGGGAACGAAACCGTGTAAAGCTATACGCCGCAAGAGACGCCACTGCAACCTGTATAAGCACAATCGGCACCACGAGTAACACGGAGTTCCAAAACTTAAGGAGATAGTCCGGGCTTTGGATTAGCACTGTGTTATATTGCTGAAAGGTGACAATATCCGGAATCAGCTTCAAGTTTACCCGCTCCGCCATATAAGCGCCCTCAGCGGCAGAGCCGAATATCACACCATAGTTCGCCGAAATCTCCGCCTGGCTCATAAAAGAGTTCGAGATTGTAAGCACCGTGGGAAGCAGAAAGGCGATGGCAAAGAAAGATGCAATCGCAAACTTGACGATACGAGACGGAAGATGTTTACGACGCTTTCTCATCCCTCCACATCCTTTCCGTACCAGTTCTCCACGATGAAAATAAGCCCGATGATCGCAATCATCACAAGCGCCATAATAATCGCCGCCGCCGCCAAGCTCTGGTAGTCCAGATTGTGGAACATGTTATTCATGTAGTGTTGTAGCGTATATAAAGATCCATAGGGATGCGACCCTGCCAGGAGAAAGACCTCGCGAAACACTTTAAAGGAGTTGATCACAGACAAAATCGTCACAAACAAAATGGTTGGTGAGAGAAAGCGCAGTTTAATGGTGCGGAAAATGAAGAAACTACTCCCCCCCTCAAGAGAGGCTACTTCTAACAAGTCCCGAGGAATATTATTCAGCGCCGCCATAAAGAGGATCATATTATAGCCAAGGTTCCGCCAGAGGAACAACACCACAATCGGCAACTGTGCATGGGCGGAGGAAAACCAGTCAATGGGGTCAAAGGAAAACCATCCCGTAGCGGATGAAATGCTGAGCAGAATCTCATTAATCGCGCCATTTCGATGGAAGAGCACTTGCCAAATAAGCACAATAGACGCCACCGGCACCATCATGGGGCTGAGGAAAAAGGTTCTCAGTTGGCTTTTGAGCGGAATCTTCTGTTCCAACAAAACCGCAAGCAAAAGCGCCAAAATCACCGCAAGGGGTACTGCCACAATGGAGAACATCGCCGTATTCCGTGCCGCAGTCTGGAATGCAAAATTCCCTAGTACACGCTGGAAATTTTGGAAAAACACAAAGTTCTGCCCAACTGGGCTGTCAATAAAGGCATAAAAGATCACAACAAAGAAGGGAATGATGAAAAATATCATCACCCCAATCAGACTTGGCATGAGAAAGCTCCCGGAGTACAGCTTGTCCCCGAGGCTTTTGTTGAATTGTTTGATCTTTGCTTTCATTTCAATTACGCCTCCGGCGTGAGTAGGATAAAGTCCGTTTGTACGCGGTCATTAAATCGCTGGCGCACCACCATGCGTCCGTCCGGCAGAGAGACTACCGGAAAGAAGCTCCTGTCCTCTCCCGCACTCCCAAATTCTTCCCAAGCAAACAGCCGCGTAGAGGCGCCTGTTCCCATATCATATCCATATAAATGGCTCACATCATCCACATTCCGATTGAAATACAGATCAAAGGCACCCTGTAATAACATGGTCGCCTGTACAAACCCCGTCACACCGGAATCCGCAAGCTGTATATCAAGGGAAGCATGTTCAAGATCAAGCTCCCACAGATTCTCTTCATGAGATTCTGCAAATACAATCCGCCCATCCCGTGCCCGTCCGATTCGTCCGCATCCCGGGTCAAATTCACCGCGGAATACACCTTCCCCGTCCATCACTGCAACCCGCGTATCGCAACCATCTATCCCTTGCACCACAAGCACACCTGCATATGTAAAGGCGGCGGTAATGCTTGATAAATTGTCTACACTTTCGAATAAATTCCGGGGTAGCTCATGCTGAAACAAAAGCTCTCCCAAGGTATCATATCCCACGTAGAAAAAACGCCGCTCTGAGCCATCCGCCGCAATATCAATGAGGAACACACGATATTCCGCCTCCGTTACGGAAAGGGCAAAAACCTGCACCTGCCGACCCGGCTCCCACTCCACGGACTGATGGGAAAGCGTGTCTGGTTCATCTATGTCAAACTGCCAAATGTCAATCCCTCCGGGTGCATCATCCGGGATAGAGACAAAGTAAACAACACCATCCCGCACCGCTGTTGTACTTACACCTTGCTCTGCACTGAAAAGTACGTCCTCAGAAAACCTGAGTGCAACAGCTTCTATCGCCTCCACAGGCTCGGCCTGCTCCTGCACCGCGCGAGGAGGCTCCGGGGTTTCTAGCACTTCTTCCTCTGCGCCGGAGAATATCCCAGAAATCGCTTCCCGCACATCTTCAACAACACCCGCAAGATTCACATCGGGGAGCTCTGCCTGATTCAAAAACATGAACAAACCGCCTGCCAGTGCAACAACTAAAATCACCAGCACAACAATTGCTACGACTGCTTTTTTATCAACCATCACAGACCTGCCCTCCGCTTTCCTGCGCATAGAATTTGCTATTGTACAGTATAGCAAACCACCCTTACGAAAGCAAGTTGTTCCGGGTATTCTTAGAAATTTCTTAATCCAACAGAATGCGCGTTTTCCCCGCTACTGATGTGTCTGAACCGGCGCTTCTCCCCTATGTAAAAGCTTCGTTAACTCCACAACCACCAATGGAATCGGCACGAGGAGTAAGACTGTCCGCCACTGGGCAAAGGTCAGAGGTGCGACCCCAAACACAGCCGCAAAAGTCGGGTGCCCAATAACCACAACTTGCATCGCTCCGCAGAACAGAAGCGCCAGTACCATTTTTCCATTTGAGAAAAAGCCAATTTTGAAGATACTTTCCCGGCTACGCACATTACACGCATGTACCAGCTGAGATAAGGCCAAAACCGCAAAGGCAAAGGTCCGTCCCGTTGTATAGTCCCCGGACTGCACACCGAGGAAGAAGGCCAAAAGAGACAAGCCGCCGATCAACATCCCTTGGAAGAGGATCTGCGCCCCCAGTCCCCCGGCAAACATACTGCTCTTTGGTGACACCGGCGGCCGATACATGATATCTCGCTCTGTACGCTCCGCCCCTAAGGCAAGCGCCGGGAAGGAGTCTGTCACCAGATTCACCCACAAGAGCTGAATCGGAAGCAAAGGCGGCGGCATCCCGATTAAGACGGCGATGAGTATGGTCAAAATCTCACCCACATTACAGGAGAGGAGGAAGTGTACGCTCTTCACCATATTCTGATAAATCCCCCGCCCCTCTCTTACGGCGGAGACAATCGTGGCAAAGTTATCATCTGTCAATATCATATCTGACGCATCTCGTGCCACATCTGTTCCCGTTTTTCCCATCGCACAGCCAATATCTGCAATTTTTAACGCAGGCGCGTCATTGACACCGTCCCCCGTCATAGCAACAATCTCGCCATTCGCCTGGAAAGCCTCTACCACTCGGCTCTTATGTAAGGGTGATACGCGCGCAAAAACAGCAATGTTTTTTATCGTTTTCCGCAAATCCTGATCCGAAAGCCTGTCAAGCTCCGCCCCGGTGAGCACACCTCGATTTCCAGTCAGTATCCCCAGCTCCTGGGCAATGGCAGAGGCCGTAGCGGCATGGTCTCCGGTAATCATCACAGGCCGAATCCCGGCACGTCTGCAAGTGAGAACCGCCGCCTTCGCCTCCGGGCGCGGCGGGTCTTGCATGGCAATGAATCCCAGAAAAGTAAGTCCCCGCTCCACCATCTCATGTAGGGCCAAACTGTGTTCGCCCGCAAAGTGCACCTCCTCTCGATACGCGACTGCAATCACACGCAGAGCCTTATTCGCCATCTGGGCATTCTGCGTCAAAATCTCCCGCCGCTTCCCGTCTGTAAGCGCTACAGTTCCGCCAGCCCCTACCTGCTCACTGCAAAGCCCCAGAAGCACGTCCGGCGCTCCTTTCACAATCAACAGGCCATCCCGATGCAAAGTGCTCATCCGTTTGCGCGCCGAATCAAAAGGCACCTCCCCCGTCCGGGGATGCCGCGCCCTCGCCTGCCGCAAATCAAGTCCTTCCCGAAGCGCCGCCTCTACGATAGCCCGCTCCGTGGGGTCCCCCTGTACCTCTTTCCCGGCGATCCGCGTGTTCGTGCAAAGGGAACCATATAACAACAACTTCTGCCGCAGTCCCTCATCCTGCTCCCCCGTGACCGGTACAACTTGCTGTACCGTCATCCGATTCTGCGTCAATGTCCCGGTTTTATCGGAACAGATTATAGTAGCGCTCCCCAAAGTCTCCACCGCCGGAAGCTTCCGCACAATCGCCCCCCGCCGCGCAAGCCGCTGGACACCTAAGGCCAGTACAATCGTTACAATCGCAGGCAGTCCCTCCGGCACCGCCGCCACAGCGAGACTCACAGCCAGCATAAAGCTTACCAAAAGATCCGTCCGCTGAATTACGCCCAACATGAAAATGAAAGAGCAAATAAGCAAAGCAAAGAGCCCCATTGTCTTCCCTGTATCCGCAAGCCTCCGCTGGAGAGGGGTCTGAGGCCGCTCTGCCTGGTCAAGCAAACTTGCAATCTGCCCCACTTCCGTCCCCATCCCCGTTGCAACTGCAATCCCCCGGCATCGCCCCGCCACGACGGTACTGCCGGAGAACACCATATTCCGCCGCTCTCCCAATGGTGCACCCATTGATGGCACTGCCCTATGATCTTTCGCTACGGCAGTACTCTCTCCGGTCAGGCTCGATTCCTCTACTCTGAGTCCCACACTCTCCACAAGCCGGACATCCGCAGTCACAGCGTCCCCGGTCTCAAAGAAAAGTAACTCCCCCGGTACAATGGTGTCTGAATCCACCACCATCTCCGCACCCTCACGCACTACCCGGGTCTTAGGCGCTGAGAGCGCTTGCAAAGACTGAATCGCCCGCTCTGCCCGCGCCTCTTGGATCAAACCCATAATGGCATTGAGGAAGACGATTGCTAAGATGATAATCGGATCAACAAAATCAGCCTCTCCCTCCCAGACGGAGATGAGAAAGGAAAACCCTGCCGCTCCAAGAAGGATAAGTACCATAAAGTCAGAAAATTGCTCCAAAAATTTGAGCAAAAAAGGCTTCCCTCTCTTACCCTCTAACCGATTCGCCCCATATTGCTGGAGACGTTTCCCCGCCTCCTTCTTCGATAGACCCCGCACCCCATCTGCGCCCAGATGTTTCAGTGTTTCTTTTACGCTACGTGTATAAAACTCCATGTCCACCACTCCCATCTGGTATACCGTATGAGAATGGGCGGACAAGTATGAACAGAAAGAGGCTAGAGAAATGAAATCTTCATCTCTCTAGCCTTATGTTATAAAAATTACCTCGGCACTACCCAAACCGCAAAAACGTCCGTAGCCTTGCCCAAGTCTCCGCGGATGTTCCGCCGCGACCGGCATAGATCACATCATAGTAATAACTCACTTCTCCATCATATTCCGCCCTGAGCTCAACCCGGCGGAAATCATCTTCCGTCCGGTAGGCGTAACCGAGGAGCGTGACCATTCTACTTCCCGCATCGCTCCAATTCCAATCAGAGACGAGCATACCGTAAAGATAGCTCCCCGGCCGGTACGGATCCGGTGCAAAGAAGAAATCGTCTTCCACTTCATAGCTATATCCCCCCGCTTCCAGTTTTCCGCGTAATTCGTCCCAATTCATCAAGACATCACCGGTCTCCAGCAGATCAAAGAGTGAAAACTCCGAAGTAAGAACTGCTGTCGAGTCAGCTTCCCCTCCAAAAGGTTCAAATTCCGCCTCAGCTATATATTCAGGGTCTGCAACACTTGCCATCGGCCCACGGGCTTCTACAGGACTTGCGGGAGCAGGCACATCGTCCGTCTCCTCCATTTCCTCGCCCGCAGGCAAGGGAGCCGCCATGGGACTAGCCACCATTTCCGGCGCACTCAAAGATTCACCAGATCCGCCGAATTCCGTAGGCGCAGGTGTCCAAAGCATTCGAATCCCCACAAAAGCCACCACCGCAAACACCGCCGCGACCGCCATCACACGCCGCACCATACTTCCGCGCCGTACCACTGTAAGCTCCGGCTTTGCCTGGATCTTTGCCATGATATCCGCTGTCAAAGTCGCAGGGGGCGCCACATTCATGTCTCCCAATGTCTCAGACAGCATTTTATATTCCGCTAAGACCTCCGCACAAGATGGGCAGGTCTCAATATGCGCCAAAAATTCGTCCCGCTCTGTATCAGACAGCACACCGTCTACGTAGGCGCTCATCCACTCTTCATATTTCACACATGGATTCATCATCAGACCTCCCCCCTTTCATATGTATGTTCTTTAGACGCTTGACTTTCAGAAAAGTTCCCATGTTCCAGTAAAAATTTCCGAAGTATCACCCGCGCCCTGGAAATTCGAGACTTCACTGTCCCCGCACTGATGTCTAAAATGTCAGCAATCTCCTCATAACTGAGCCCGTTAATCTCCCGCAGGATGAGAATCTGTCGATGCTCCTCTGAGAGGGTTAAAAGCCCCGCCTCTACACTCTCAATCACTTGCCGCCGCTCCAATTCCCCTTCCGGCGTGAAGCGTTCGTCAGGCAGTTCCAGCTCCACCGTCTCCCCAGATTCGTCTATGACAGTGAGGGAACTCTTCACCCGCCTTTTCTCCCGCCGCAGGTGGTCAATACAAGCATTTGACGCCAAGCGGTAGAGCCAAAGGGAAAATCCGCTTTCCCCCTTGAAGCTTGCAAGATTTTGATACGCTTTCAAGAAGGCATCTTGAGTTAAGTCGTTTGCATCTTCCGGATTCCCCGTCATACGCAAACAAAGATTATATATTTTCCGCTGGCTCCCTAGAACCAACAGCTCAAAGGCTTCTGTCTCACCGGAAAGGATGCGGTCAATCACCGCCCGTTCCTCTGTCCTCGTCAATCCACTCACCCCAGTTCCCGCAAAATCTGTTCTGTCACACGATAGATGTCTTCGCGCACTACAATCGTATTCACCATCTGCTTCATCCGCACCCCATGGGGCACGCCCCGCAGATACCACGCAAGATGTTTCCGCGCCTCTAAACAGCCGATCTTCTCGCCTTTTTGCGCAATCGCCATTTCAATCTGCCGAAGCGCCGTCTGAATCCGCTCACGGAGGCTCGGCTTCTCTGGCACAGGCTCCCCCGCCAGATAGGCATTCGCTTGCTGGAAAAGCCAAGGATCACCAAAAGACCCCCTGGCGATCATCGCCATATCAGCGCCCGTCCACTCTAAAATCCGTGCCGCGTCTTTCGGCTCAAATACATCTCCATTGGCGATAACAGGCACCTTCACCGCGGCTTTCACCTGCTTGATAATATCCCAATCCGCGCGCCCGGAATACATCTGCACCCGTGTCCGTCCGTGGACAGTGAGCACAGAAGCCCCGGCTTCCTCCGCCATTTTGGCAAACTCCACCGCATTCACATGACCGTTGTCCCAACCTTTCCGGAATTTCACCGTAACAGGTACATCCACACTCCGGCAAACGGTCTCAATAATATCCCGCGCCAGCTCCGGCGTTTTCATCAACGCCGAGCCGTCCCCGCTTTTTACAATCTTCCCAACGGGGCAACCCATATTGATGTCAATAAAATCCACATTGGAGATTTCCATGACCTTTGCCGCCGCTTCGCCCATACAAACCGGATCCGAACCAAAAATCTGCCCACCAACTGGGTGATCTGTCTCATCGGTCAAAAGCAGTTCCTTCGTCCGCTTATCTTGATACACCAAAGCCTTGGCACTCACCATCTCCGTATAACAGAGGGCGGCACCATGTTCCCGGCAGATCGTTCGAAAAGGCAAATCTGACACCCCCGCAAGGGGCGCCAGTGCCAGCTTTCCTTCAATCTCGATATCCCCTATTTTCATACCCCTAGCTCTACTCCCACCGGGCAATGATCCGAGCCCATGATATCCGCATAAATCTTCGCCTCTGTGAGCTTGTCCACTAGGCGGTTTGAAAGCAGGAAATAATCAATCCGCCACCCTGCGTTCCGCTCTCTGGCACCGCCTCTATAAGACCACCAGCTATAAGCTCCCGTCAAATCTGGGTAGAGGGCACGGAAACTATCTGTAAACCCGGCCTCTAAGAGGGCTGTAAGTTTCCCCCGCTCCTCGTCGGTAAACCCGGCATTCCGCCGATTCGTCTTCGGATTCTTCAGGTCAATCTCCTGATGCGCCACATTCAGGTCACCGCAGATCACCACAGGTTTCTTCTGATCCAAAGCCTCCACATAGGCTCTGAAGGCATCGTCCCACGTCATACGGTAATCTAACCGCCGTAGTTCATCCTGGGAATTCGGTGTGTATACTGTAATCAGATAGAAAGAGTCAAACTCCAAGGTGATCACACGCCCCTCTCGGTCATGTTCCTCTATCCCCATATCATAGACCACACTGAGGGGCGCAACTTTGGTAAAAATCGCCGTCCCGGAATAGCCTTTCTTCTCCGCATAGTTCCAGTACGCCTGATAACCCTCAGGCAACAAGTCAATCTGTCCCTCTTGCAGTTTGATTTCCTGCAAGCAGAACATGTCTGCATCCAGGTTCTCAAAGATATCCATAAATCCTTTCCCCATAACGGCACGGAGACCGTTTACGTTCCATGAAATCAGCTTCAGCATATAGATTAACCCTCCCACCGGGCGACACAGCGACAAATCGGTGTGCCCAGTTCGTGAAATTTCTGTTCGTAATTCGTCATAATTCCGCACGGCTCAGGCGTGTGCAGGTTAGTTGTTACATTCTCCAGCACAAAACCACAAAGCGGAAATTGTTTGATGGAATACTCAAACAGCGGACGATTATCTGTCTTAAAATGAATCTCTCCACCGGATTTTAATATCTCTTTGTACAACTCCAAAAACAAAGGACTTGTGAGCCGCCGCTTTGCGTGCCGATCCCCCGGCCAAGGATCCGGGAAGTTGATATATATCCGCGAAACCTCTCCCGGCGCGAATAGCTCTGCCAGGTGTCGTGCGTCTGCGTCTATAAATAAGAGGTTCGAGAGCCCCGCACCCAGCGCCCGCTCCATTGCGATCACCATGGCGTTTCGCTCGCGTTCCACAGCCACCTGGAGTATATTGGGGTTTGCCTCTGCTGTCTCGACTGTAAATTTCCCTTTTCCGCAACCGATCTCTAAATGTAATTCCCCTTCTTCCCGATTGGAAAGCCAGCACATCCGCAGTTCCGCTGGGTTCTCGATCAGGATCGGGGCGCAGTTTTCAAGCCGTAAGTCTAGATTTTTCTTCTTTCGCATCCGCATGGTTCATAGTCTCCTCCGCTAGTTTACCACATTATCATAGCATAAAAAAAGAAAAATCTCAAAAGGTATTGCAAAACAGTTTCAGATCAGCTATAATACCCAAGGACAGTGGTGGGGCGTAGCGCAGTTTGGTAGCGCACCTGCTTTGGGAGCAGGGGGTCGC
>Ga0136643_10011354_pt1 | contig 13210 bp, 12 predicted proteins | sample TergutLab28metaG_FD_96883 | JGI IMG/M metagenome (GOLD analysis project Ga0136643, IMG submission 96883) | Labiotermes labralis P1 segment gut microbial communities from Petit-Saut dam, French Guiana - Lab288 P1 (version 3) (version 3) | ecosystem: Host-associated > Arthropoda: Insects >...
TGTGTGTGCGTGTGTGTGTGTGTGTGTGTGTGTGTGTGTGTGTGTGTGTGTGTGTGTGTGTGTGTGTGTGCGTGTGTGTGTGTTGATGTTGTTGAGCTACATGCCAGAGTCAACTATATAAAAATGTTGAATGTCGCACAACAATGTTATAAGTCAAATTTGTGTCGCCGGCAACAATGAGACGTACGTGTACGTAGGTCTTCATGTAAAGTGTCCGACGCTGTACTGAAACAAAAGAAGGCGCGTTTGCTCAAGGCCCTCTTTATGAGTACTATTAGGCTAAAAAGATCATTAGAGATGAGTCGCTGCCCAGGTTCGCACTTTTTGGTTAGTGTTGACGTAAAAATTTTACAAGATCAGACTGAATTATTTAACTATGAAGCAATAAGTATTAAATGTTAGAATAGTGTGTCCGTATTCTTGCTTTCGTTACCCGGCATGCAAATCGCATCTTTCTGCTCAGTATTACACAGTCATCGTGATGAGTGGGCTCCTGTCTTCACGGCACGGCGCGTCCTCAGGTTGCGGATGGAAGAACGGCCTCCAATATGGAAGGTAGCTGCGAATACATTGAATTAGTAGTCACGGACAGCCGACAAGGGGTGGTCCTCCAGCTTGATGGCTGGGCGAGGTGCTAACAACTCCTCACCCTAAAAACTGGCTTTGTTACGAAACATGTAAACTTGGCCCGGGAATGGACTGAAATTCTGGTACGACCTACGCAACGAAAAAGGGATATTACATTTGGTACGTGGAATGTTAGGAGCCTGTATAGGGCAGGTTCACTTACAGCAGCTGCCAGGGAATTAGCATGATATATATTGGATTTAGTGGATGTGCAGGAGGTTGGGTGGGACAAATGGGGTATGGTAAGAGCAGGGTATTATAATTTTTTCTATGGAAAAGGAAACGGAAATCATCAGTTGGGAACAGGTTTTTTTTTGTACACCACAGAATACTATCAGCAGTTAAGACAGTAGAGTTTGTTAGCGATAGGATGTCATATAGTTCCGAAATGTCGCATCTTGTTCCATTTCATACTTTGTACTGTAAACAGAGTTTACTTACTCTGTGAATTTAAAATCCTTCCTGGACCAAATTGATATATTATCTTTCAAACTAACGGACTTAATGTGTGAAATGTGGAACTAATGACGTGACCGGAACCAAGTCCGGCACCATCAGATGTCGTAAGAAAAACTTTTTGAGCCCCAACTCTTTTACAAAGTATTTCTTCTAATACATTTATTACTGCCAGGGTCACATGCACGCACATCCCAAAGAACACGAGTTGCGGAAGGATACAATATAGCGTCTGTCAATACAACACGAAAAAAATAAAATCCAACAGTTTTAGGAGTAAAAGTAAAAGCACTGTGGCCTTGTTTAGTTAGAGCTACTATTTTTTTTTATGTTCATGGGACCGTGCATCGCAATTCTATGTCAATAAATGTCCAACAAGATGCAACTATACACAGTTTATTTTATCTGTAAATTGCTCTATATGTTTCGGGTGGTATCTCCACCCATCATCAGCAGCACAAATAACTATCTACAGCATCTGGCACTAGTCAACCGTTGCTGCTACCTGTCGGTATTGTGGAGTCTCAACTCCTCCACGGTAGCTACAGGTAGCAACAACGGTTGACGAGTACCAGACGCTGTAAATACAGTTATCTGTGCTGCTGATGATGGGTGGAGAAACCACCCGAAACATATAGTGCAGTTTACAGATAAAATAAACTGTGTATAGTTGCATCTTGTTGGACATTTATTGACTTAGATCTACTACTACGTAAGCATGGCAAATATTTCACAGAAATCGTAGGAAAATTATCTTTCCTGTTCATTATAGTTTACGTTACAGGTTAAAATAAAACAGGACAGCAAGAAACTTTCATTTCTTTCATGATGTTGTTAGCACAGTTTCGTCTACATAATGATGCTGACCAAAGAAAGGATTTGCATTACAACTGAATTTCCGTGGGTGGCTAATAATCTTTATTGTACTGTGCTTTGTCTTAGTTCTTCAACACAGAACACAATTTAACCTTATGAGGCTCTCAGTTCATTTAAACTAAATGTATTTAAAAATACAATTACAACCTCACAAACATACAACGCTACTTATATAAAAAGACCAGTCAGTGTTGTTTCGAGTAACATTCCCTGTCAAACGCTAGAGAAAACACGAAGTTTTGCGTCTACTTATACACTAATATCGTACGAGGTGACACATACTCGTAAAGTTACTACTCTTCTTTAAAGCGCTAACTCTTCCATCAAACGCCTAATTCGGTTTCAGGAAACAATCATGCATCTTCTACAGTTATCAACTTTCTTGGAAGACTTGCCAAAATAAAATTTCAATTATATTAGGTGACTCTAGAGTAAAGATTAAGGTTCATGTCTTTTACTTCTAAATAATTTCGATAAAAGGCAATTCAAAACGCTAAGATAAATTTGCTTACAAAATATAACAGTGAGTCGCGTGCCAGTAGATTACGGGTTTACTGACTACAAATAAATCTTTGCACAAAAAGGTCAAAAGACGTACGCGGTAGGCGCGCAGTTTGTTACTGACGTACAGTACAGGCGGATTTTCTCAGTGGGTACATTATCCTTTACATTACAAAAAGGAAGCAAAGTATAAAGTAGATGTTCTAAAGCACCAGCAGTATTATGGACTCTTTTTGAATTCAATGCTTAAGAAAATGCATCAGAAAAAATTTTCTCCCTTGCATGCACGAATCGCAATTTGTTTCAAACATAAAATGTCATGTTGTCCCTGCATAAGCTACAAAGACATGATATACTTGAGGATCAGCTCCATGCCTTCTTAACCTCAGAATCAGATGGAGGTGAGTGGTGAGGTTCAAGCCCAGGCCACCTTATGTCCGAGAAAAAAAAAACGCCGGTACCCATTTAATGTGAAGCTGGGTGGGCTCCAGACACGGTCTTCACGCTTTTGTAGACGAAAAAATTCTCAGGACCATACCGAGAATCGAACCTCGGGAAGTATAGGCCGTAGACAAATCCTTTACAGTCTACGCTATGATAGCCTGTACACAATAATAGTTATACAACAACTTGCGTTCACAATATGAAAGCTTTCTTTAAAGTTTTTTCTTAAGCAATATTTCTTTATAAAGTAAACTTCCCACTTAACCAAGGCATTCATTAGAGAATACGTTAAGCCAAATTACAGCTGAATACATGTAAAAATAATAGGTATATTGAAGTTCTCAGTATGTGTATAAACTCATGGGGAAGGGTGGAGGATTTTGAGGTAAAAGTGGAACATGGCAAAGGTTTTCAGTAAACCACGCCATGAAAAAAGAGATTTCAGTCTTTGGTAAGAGTGAAAATATATATTGCGATATTCTGCGTTAGAAAACCGTACAGTCTTGTAGGTCGCATCGAACGGTTAAAATACGTTTGTTCTAAAAAAAACTTCAGAAATTCTATCCTGTAGCTGGAGGCACAAGTTTCTTACGAAACAGTGATATCACCCTACAAGGCTTAAAAGTACAGAATAATTTGGCAAAGCTGTGAGAAACTGGAATGCAAAATTACTGTCTATGTCGAGCGGGTATAGTGAATTGTTAAAATGCATCAACACATAAGTCTGTGAATTAATGAGATGATCTGTTCGGAAATTATATTCACTGTAACGACGATTCTGTGTAGGGCAGTACAGCCCATCTGCGTACACAGAAATATTCGTCATAAGGAAAAGTTTGTTTGATGCGACTTAATTGCATAAATTAATGTAGACTAATTTGGGCTGTCTAGGCGAACACAATAAATGTCGGAAGAACGCGGGAAGGTCAGACACACTCAAACATAAAACATGACCTAGAGGGTACAACTCTTCTGTACGACAAGTTACAAATCGATATATTGATGCATGTTAGGTTCCACACACTGTCTCTATTAATGGTCTTCGTACAAATACAAGAATAAACATATCCCCTTATCAATTATTCAGTGGGCCATACATGTCGCTGTCTAAAATCAGAAAAAGAAAGTAAATTCTTAATAGCAGATCGTCGAAACCTGCTTTTGAGCAGCACCGTCTTAGTATAGAAGTTGCTTTTAATTCTTCATAAATAATTTCAAGTACGAGATTTAAAATTTGAAGTACTTGTATTAGAAACATCTTTGAAGGAAGGTTTATTGAAGGATAAAACACCAAACAGCCGCAAATTTTTCCATTGTGACAGAAGAGCCTTAAGTTTTCCTGTAGTGTCGCACAATTTTTGGGATACCTATGATCATAAACGCTTGCACCCAATACTTGCGTTCCTATAAGATAGCAAGCCCACAATTCTGGTGTATTTTAAGTAGGATATTAAAAACCGAAGTGTGAAGTGGTTACAAAACGAATTGATTCGTTTAACAACGGCCAAAAAAACATGAGTTTCATTGAATTCAGACGACCTCATGAACACGCGCATATGACAGTTTTGTTAACGTCTACCCACCAGGAATTTCTTTGTTTCTTTGGTTAACTTAGCGACAATTTTAGTAGCTCTCACTATAGCAGAAACTCGTTCCAGGCGGTTTTCTCCGTGTGCTGTTGAACGTAGTTAAATATACGGAAAGAAAATTTCCGAAAGCAGAAAAATTTAAAAACATGGGGATGATCGCGTTCGGTTACTCACTCAACCATCACGAAAGCCGAGAGCATCAGCTACCTACGCAGTGCGTCACTGTGTAAGTGAACACACACGGGTGTGAGCCTAAACTGAGCGATACGGGAGGGTCCATAAGCGTCCGCGTTCGCGTGACTCAATTTTTCCCGCTAGAAGTTTGCGCAAAGCGGTTGTGCCCAACACTACGAAAACAATATAATTACTGTCCGTCTAAACACAACTTCACTCTTAAAGGTTACGAATAGCTACATGTTTCGGCTGGCTTAAGTAGTCATCATCAAGCTAATATGAAGAATATAAACAGGGAAGTCTTACAGCTGTATTTTAAACATTCACATGTTCGTGCATCGCTAATGTATTCGCAGCGTATAACAAACAAGATGCAATGTTTCACAATTTATATATTTCTGTACGACCCTAAGGTATTGGTATACAAATACCTTACGCTGTATTCGCAGTTTTGAGCTCCTGACGATGGACGGAAAAACCGTCTGAAACACGTACAGCGTCTTACAGAAATAAATAAATTGTGAAGCGTTGCGTCTTGTTTATTGTACGCTGCGAATATCTTACAGTTGCAATTAATGGCTTGAGATCTCAAACCTAAAGAATAATATATAATAATATAGTAAATATTTATATATATAATTATATACATTACATTTTACGTAATATAATGTACAATATAATATATACTATGTAGTCATATATATAAACAATAAGGAATACGCGGTTTCAGGCTTTATAACATATGAAGTTAAAATTCTTAATTACGTACATGATTACAGCTGCGTGCCAAATAAAATAAATCGTAGTATCTCCAGTAATTGGACTGAAGGCAGCGTTGACGAGTTTACAAAGAAATTGCGTGTACTCGTTGGAAGCCATGTATGTCTGAGCCGACAGCAGCGCGTTAGAGCACAGTTAATTTTAATTTTAGAAGTGGACATCGTGTTGTTTGGAACACATTAATAAAAATAAAATATATATGTACCCAGTCGAACACAATAATGTTTTAATTGCTTTATTGGCTACAAGTTTCGGTCGTTATGACCAACATCAGGCCAATGCCACATAAAACTTAAAAAGGGTGGTTATATGTGGTGCATAAAACATCAAGTTGCATGGGATCCCATTTACATCAATGTCAATAGTTGTTAACAGCCTTAAATTTGTTATCTATGACATGATACGTCAAGGTTCTTATTGTTGAGAGATGTAAGTAAATCTAAAATTGTCACAAAATTTTGTTGCAAAGTACCGTCTATACACAACAATTGAATAGCAGTTGTAAAACTACAACTCAGTGTCGTAAACTGTTGTTGGCTATGTATAACAGACGTGAAGTTGAACTTCATGATGGTTCTCCTTTGTATATTAAATCAACGTAATAGACTTCATTTCGTCTTATGGTACTCAAATTTGAAGTACATCGATGGTAAAGTAATGATGCTCGCTTCACGTGAGTTTCTTGCCATGTTTTTGAATCTAAACACTTCCGGACTGTATCGAACTCGAGGTCCTTCTTGTGATACTGTAAACACATCGAGGATGAATTGCCTTAAGATCATCTTAAGAAAGTATGGTGGCCTGAAACGAGTTAGGTTGAGGCGTCCAACAGTTTCCTTGGAGGTACTTACAGAAACCATGACAATCCTTTGTTAGGAGAGTAGGTCGTAAGGTCGAGGTATGATCCCTGGCTCTCTTGAATTTGAAGTAGAAATACAACCGCTCGAAGGCAACCTGTGATATTTCGTTATGAACCGACGAATGGACACAAGTTAAGTTTGTGACAACGCCGGTGTTAGCGTTGAAACGTACGGACGACAAAGTCACATTACTTTTTCGATACACATTGATTTCACCTACATCTCGGTCGCTTTCTGCGTCCCTGCTCGTTGTCCAGCTCGTCAGATTTCCATGCATAAACTCCACAGTTCACACTGTGTAACTTTAGTGAATGTAATAATGTAACCGCCCATGAGAAATACTACACACAGAATTTCAAACGATGGTGGAAATTTACCGAGTAATTATTGGTCTCTTTGTATACCTAGTAACATGATATTACGGTACAGTGGAACATGGCGCCGTGTAGTTTGGTGGACCCATATCAATTCCAACGCTTCTAAGAAACCAGTCGCTTGCATTTCCAGGATAGAATTCTATCTTGGTGTTTAGAATAAACACGGAGCAACATGTGCCTCCGAACTCTCTTATAAAAGTTCTTCACTGAAGATTTAGGAAGGACGCACCTCCGAAACGCTAATGTACTTCTGTTAAACAGTACGGCTTCACAACCCAAAAGACAGTAATCTTCACACTCACTGCTACGATAACCTGAAGCCTCACTAAAACAATACATATCTTCAAAGTTGTCACGCTTGCCTTCAACACCTCCCTCTCACTACCAACAACAATAGCAGTAAGCAGTAACAGCTGCGTGACGTCTGCGAGATCGGGGTTCGGTTTCAACAAGAACAAAGACCGGGAGGACTCTCAGAACCATTCCGCCACGTGCCAAAATAAGCTATAATCAAGGATTCTTTGCCCTTAGGAACATAATTGTCTTTTCACCTCCTCCAATGCCGAAGTTTAAGGCGTGTGTCCACTTCCCTATAGTCGTTCACTTGTAGCAACTATGCACAGAACTCACAAGAAATTCACTCGATTCACGCATTTCGAACTGACTTTAAAGTTCTTATGTTGCAAACCCCGTATTATGTTACCACCTTCTACGTCAGAAGAGGGACAATTATAATTACAGATGTAACGTGTTTAACAATTGAATTTATTAAAACTTTTACTGGCATATGTGCTGCATTATCACAAATTCTGTGTAGTTTTAAAAATAATAACAGATACATACATACCTAGTGCTTGTATTCCCCCCAAAGTGCTTGTTACGTGTAAAACAGAATGGCTCATATATGGCAAATATGCTTTGGTGTGCATTTGTTATACTACAATAGAAATCGTGGATACGCTATGCAAAACGACCAGAAAATCTACGCCGTTAATGCTTCATCATTCTGTTCATCTCCTATCCTCTCTAATGCATGATCATATGCATAACGAATCACCACGAACGCTCAACAGTCCTGTTAATTCAAAGTTTTTTACTAATGGGCTTTCTGCACTAATTTGCATAGTTGCATTCAAATAATCTGCCAGCTTCCCTTACTGTTTGCACTTGAATGAACGAGTTAGTAGCTTAGATATAGGCTTACACAGTGCGTTAAAAAAATATGTATTTATGTGTGTGTGTGTGTGTGTAGGTTTGTGTTGGATATGCTTCCGATTGATTGCCTAGATGAATTCCTTACGTGAAGTATAGTAAAAAAAGGTTTAGGCACGATCTATTCGTATTCGTACACAAACGCAAGCCCTAATGGACGCATAACTCACGTTACATCAAGCACTAAAATGATTTGTGGCTAAAAAATCTGCTTTACGTGCCTAATATTGGCACAAATAAATTTGGAATAGATATTTATGTAATTAAGGAAGGTAGAGAGGGCAAGGTAATGCTTCTGAATAATAAGGGGCACAAAAAGATTAAGCTAATAAACTTCCTCATTATTTTTGCATGTAGCCGCGTATCAAATTACACTCTCGTTTCAATGCGAGATTTTAAGTCCTAGCAGCGTTGTCGCTAACTTGTCAAGTCATTTCAAGAGTTTGCGGGTTAAAACGGCTTTTCTGCTCTGAAACAACGAGACATCTAGCAATCCGGTGATACAAATATTGCCCACTTACACTTTAGAAAGTTTGTAACTTCTGTTTTCTGTTTCCTGTCTGACGAAGATCTGTGACATTACTTTCAGCAAATTCCTATCCGTCGTCAAGGGGCAATCCGCTAACATTGTTACTTTCTTCTCTAATTTCTCGCAGATTTGTAGCGTAAATATTACGCCAATAGTCCCTTACAACGAATATTATGGCACCAAGTACTTAGCGCAGAGTTAAAAAATGTTTATGACGTTATCAAAGAAACTGAATCCTTTACCGTGTAAGAAAATTTTGATAGTTCCATTCTACTGGTTACTATCACAATGTGTTGACAATATTTTGGATTTGTGTGACACAATGAACAGATATTTAAATTTGTCTATTCCGTGCATTTTTTAGTTCAAAGTCCTCATTTTATTTCACAAACCAAAAGCATGTGCATTTGATTGGTCGTGTGGTTGGTAAAATGAATGTGTACAGTGAACAAGGTTTATTCGTGTACACATGGAAGGTTAAGAGTACATTCTGATATCCAATTAGGAACTTCCTCGTACTGAAACCTACAAGAGGGCAGCAGATTCGTCAGAAATTTGACAGGTTATTTTGCGCCAGTGTTCCCATATTTTTTACTTTATTTAACTAACTTTCCATAGTTCAGATTACAAGTATGTTCAGTAATAGGCGAATAAATAATTCTGGAAGAAAGCTGCTATGGCCTAATTTGAGGTATTAACCCGGAATATGCCTGAAGGAGCTTAAAAAAATTAAAAAAAGAACTCAGCCAGAATAGTCGAGATTTCAACTCGTCACGTCCGAAATACGAAGAAAAAGTGCTGCCTTCCCGACGGAGTACTTCGCTGCGTCAATGACAATGAGTTTGAAAAGGCGCTAGATTACGGGATCTGCATGCTAACTCGCTGGTGCTCTTTGGCTCGGTGAAAACCAGAGATTCCAGATGACAATAATATTCGGCACAGAGGATGGAATTTCTACCCGATTCTTCGAGAATCTGTAGTCTAATTCAATAAGAGCATTAACTATATAAAGAGACCTATTTATGCACTTATAACAACACGCTTGGTTTTATATAAAACATTAAATTATCTTTTTTGACGTTTTGCTGACCGTGCATCTCAGTACATTTATCTCAGTAATTAACCAACTTGACGCACAAAATTTTTGTTTTACAATAAGTTTTTTTCATGCCTCTACATGTTTCGAGCACACGTGCTCATCATCCAGAGGCTGTGTCATACAATTGTGACCTCCTGATGATGAGCACATGTGCTCGAAACATGTAGAGGCATGAAAAAAACTTATAGTAAAACAAAAATTTTGTGCGTCAAGTTGGTTAATTACTGAGATAAATTAAATGATCTTTTCGCTAGCTACATGTTTCGGTAGAGAAATCGACCATAATCAGTTTATATATACAGTTATTAGCACGCAAGCAAAAAGACAGTATACACAATCGTGTATTTTGCGGGATCTAACCATCAATCAACACAAGAATTTAAAACATAAGGACCTAGCGTACAATGCAAACATCCACTTCAACAAACAAAAAAAATTGGGGGGTTATCGCCCAAAAATGAAGATGTATTGTGGACTGAATTTTGTACCTGCTTTTCAGTGATTGTGTATCTAGCCTGATGATTGTTGATCTTTAGGTTGAAACATGTAGCTAATGAATAAGTCACAGTTTGTGTTAGACTAACCATTTAATGTTGTTCCGAATATTTTTAAAACACAATGGGATGAATCCTATGAAGTGGAATAGACATACGTAATAACTACATTTTTTTCCAACTAATTGCGCTTCTGTTAGTTAAAGTGTGTATTATGACTTTTTCGACATGTTTTGGCGTCAACGATATCCCTGAGGATGGCTTTTATTATTAGCCGAAATATGGAGAAGCCATAATGCACATGCTAACCAACATGTGTGCAAAAAGTAGGAAATGCAATGTAGTTAATGCAGCGGTAATAGTAAGTTTCGCTATTCGCGAGCATTCAGATACGCACCTCTCGCCAATAAGACGACACTTCTAACTCCCCTACACTTAAAACTGTTCTGTAAATTATACGCGGTATTGACTCGCAAATACTGACCGACGTTTCGAAGGACTGTAAGGCAGTTCTTGAACTTCCTGACAATGAAGAGGAAGGCAAAATGATCCTTCGAAACGATGGTAAATATTTACCAATGAATGTGGCGTAAACATCCCATAAGACTTGATCATCGCCATCACCATCATCATCATCATCATCATCAACAACAACAACCGTCACGTGTTCGGCCTTAATAGACCTGTATCGGTCTCGTCTTATAGTCTCGTCATAGGCCTTTCAAGTGGTCTTCGTTCATTTCGGCTACAATTCAACGTTACTTTTACCATCCTGTTGTTTATTCTTGTTACATGTCGTAGCCAATTTGATCCGTTATCTCCTTAGTTTCTCGTCAAACCTTGCAAAATTTCTTCATTCAGAAGAATTCATTGTTCATGTATTAGATTGTGTACAGATGGTTAATGTACACGCAGTTTCAAACACCGATTAGTCTCTAAACCAAAATTTGTGCCATATACAAAAAAGCATGTTTCTACCTTGAAAGCCTTGCACATATTACCTTAAAGAGTGTTCTGCACTAAAAGCACTTTTTTGTCTTTCCATTACATACCTTCAACGACACTCGCCGTATGTTCTAACTTCACTTTGTATTTCAACAAAATATATAGCCACAAATTAAGTTCTCGGTAGCGAATTCATTACATACGATGGGCGATAATTTGATCACGCGGCATGTTTATGTGATTCATATGCGTCTGTAAATCCCTAATTGGAAACGTGACATGCTTGTTATATATTACACGGCAGGTAGTCGGGTGTTCAACAGGCTCAGCGCCTGCGACTGAGACATACTATCAAATCAGAGTCTTGCTCATGCAGAAATCATGAGGTTGTCTGCATAAAGTTGTGTCTGCGGCTTACAAAGTAAATTTGAAGGTCATGTCTAGATCATGTTTACACACCTGTTCAATCTCATGAAAAAAGCCGTTGAAACTAATTAATTACTAATTTGACATTCAGAGGGCCGTGCATCCTGATATGTTCCTATAATTAAAGCCAACGAGACGCACTATTTCTCAGATTTATTTGATAAAGCACTCTACATGTTTCGGACAATTTCACTATCCACCATCAAGAGTATCTCAACACTGTATACACGTAATAGGCATTTGTCATGCTAGTTATGTTGGCGTCTGCTAGCGTGGTAAGGATGGAACTACTGAGAAATAGTGCATCTCGTTGGCTTTCATTATAAGAATAATTAATTACTAACATTGGTAACACTGATTTGTTTTCAAATTTCGAACAGTATGCAAACCGTATTCAAGGAAATACGTGGATTTCCTCAGTCTGTCCATAAAAATGATAAAATTGTATCTTTAAAACCCGTACCAAATTGTCATATTCTCATGCTCAAATTCGAAGTCGTACACTCCATTCTTATTGTGTGAGTTCACAAAATTGTAAAAAGCTACTATTAGTTTCGTCATTTATCTCTGTTTGTCTGACTGCCTGTCTAACTGTCCATCTGTCCATCCGTCCGTCCACATGAAACAACTCGGCTCCCGCTGGATGGATTTTCATGGAATTTTGATATCTAAGTGCTTTTCGAAAATCTGTAGAAATAGTTCACTTTTCTTTAAAATCTGACGGGAATAATAGGCACTTTACATGAAGACCTACATAATTTTCGATTATCCCGCTGAATTATTCTTAGAATTCGAAAGGTTTCAGACAAAATTTGTAGAGAAAATCGCAACACACATTTTATGTTCAATCTTTTTTTCCCGAAAATCGTGCCGTTTAGGAGATGATATGCAAAAATACGGTAGAGCCGGACAAGCCACTGACGACAATTTGTCGCATTCGTTTTGCAATCTGGATAACTAATGCTAAAAACACACACTTAGAATATGTGGTACTTATTACTTTTCCACGACAAAAATGTTTGCACGAATGCGCCTCAATGTTACCTTTTACGTATATTACCTGTCTTGTTTTACTGCTGTGTCAGTATCTCAGACGAGTATTAACGTAAAAGGATAAAATGTTTGACGAACGAAGAATAGCATGTATTTGGAAGAATAAGGTCGTGGTCTGAAAGAGACATTATACCGGAATTTGCCGCAGAAACTTAGGCAACCTTCGAACAACACTCAAGTCAAGAAAGTCCAGGACGAAATTCGAACTGGGCCCCTCGTGAATACATGTTCAGGCCGTCACCCCACAGGCTGCTGAAGACGTCTTTAAGCCAACTGAATCAAAGTGATACAAATCGAATAGTGACGTCTGATAAATTTGAAGGTGGAATTTTAAAGAGAATGATTATGTAAAAAAAAAGGTTAGGTTTCCTTTATGGGGTCTACGGAGTAAATTGCCGCTAACAACACACAAATTATTGCCTTCGTACTGGTCATCAGAGGCGGAAATCTTCGTATTGCTTCCTGTTTTGATGCAAGAAAACGATATCGTACACTGATTCACAAAAGACGTTTCTACAGCAAGCACCCAGGAAATAAGCCAAGATAATAAATTACTGCAGTAAGGAGAATTCAAAATGCCCAATAGGAAGTTGTATACTGTACATTGACGGCAGACCAAGTAGTATGAGACTGCCAGTGCATATAACTTACTTACTTACTTACTTACTCCATGGTGCAGAGTCCTTCTTGAGAAGCTAACTGGTTTGCAGCTAGTCAAGAAATTCCCCGAATTTCACGGAACCCGAAGGTTCATTACCGCACTCACAA
>Ga0136643_10011361_pt1 | contig 13206 bp, 9 predicted proteins | sample TergutLab28metaG_FD_96883 | JGI IMG/M metagenome (GOLD analysis project Ga0136643, IMG submission 96883) | Labiotermes labralis P1 segment gut microbial communities from Petit-Saut dam, French Guiana - Lab288 P1 (version 3) (version 3) | ecosystem: Host-associated > Arthropoda: Insects >...
AAGTGGCACAAGTCGCTGTTTGTTCTCAGATAAATACAAAACACATAAATACAGTGTGGGCAGAACGTACAGTTGTTGAATGTTAAACTGTTGGTGCATCACGTGACCGGTAGGCTGTAAAAGGTTAATTATGCTGCGTGTGACGTGGATTTACAAATAGTTTAGATGAGAATAAGTAATGAACTGGAAGAGATACAGAAGGAAGTGGCTGTGGCCTCTTTTAAGGTACCACTCCGGTATTTACCTGGAGGGACTGAAGAAAACCACTAGTCAACGCATCCAGTGTCCCGGCCAAAATCAACTCCCTGGCACAAGAATTACCGCTTGAGCAGAATTTCTATGTTCCTCGTTGTAGACAGCATCACCCGAAAGCGGTATTTTGTCAGGTTTTAGCCCATATCTTTCCAAGTCGAGTTAGACTCGACAGCGCTTACCGCCTACCAAATCCAATGTCGACCTCGAATAAACACGTTATTTTGTCAGGTTTTAACCCATATTTGCCCCATGTCGAGTCAGACTCGACAATTCTTACCTCCTTACCAGGTCCAAAGACGAACTGGAAAAGACACGTTGTTTTTTCAGGTTTTAACAAACATCTTCCCATGTCGAGTTAGACTCGACAACGCTTACCGCCTACCAAATCCAATGTCGAGCTCAAATAGACACGTTATTGTGTCAAGTTTTAACCCATACATTCTTATGTTGATTTAGACTCCACGGCGCTTACCGCCGTACCAGATCCAAAGTCGAGTTCGAATAGACACGTTATTTTGTCACGTTTTAACCCATATTTGCCCCATGTCGAGTCACACTCGACAATTCTTACTGCCATACCAGGTCCAAAGACGAGCTGGAAAAGACACGTTATTTTTTCACGTTTTAACCAATATCTTCCCATGTCCAGTTAGACTCGACAGCTCTTACTGCCGTACCAGATCCAACGTCGTGCTCGAATAGACACGTTATTTTGTCAGTTTTTAACACATATCTTCCCAAGTCGAGTTAGGCTCGACAGCTCTTACAGCTGTACGAGATCCAATGTCGAGCTCGAATAGACACGTTATTTTTCAGTGTTCTATGTTGGTTTTCTCTCAGCTCCTTCCGTCTAGCGGCTGCTTTTGGACTTTTTATGTCAAATATTTTCTGGAAAATTAATTTGGACCAAAGTGTTGGAATTCAAGGTAATAATGTAGACTGCAAAGTGTTAATAAATAACTTAGAGTAAATTCCGCCCTAATTGAGGACATCTTCAAATATAGATTTCAAAGATATATCTGGTTAAGCAAGTTATTACGCCGAATTAATGCGAACAGAATTTAAAACTTTATGAAGATGATCTGAAATCAGTATGTGATAGATGGTACATGTAGCATGCACTGACAGAACAGGCGTGCATGTAAGGTTTGGGCTGGAAAACCTGAAAAAGGAAGGGACCACCCGTAACACCCAAGTGGAAACAAATTATGATACAGAGATCCACGGTAAATAAACAGGACAGCAGGGCGTGAAGTGGATTCATTTGACTCATGACAATGACAATTCTTAGATCTTGTAAACCTGGTAATAAACTTTGCGTTTCAAAAAGTGTGTGGGGTTTTTCTTGACTAGCAAATCAATTACCGGCTGCTCAAAGTTTTCTTATATTATGGTGTCGGTTCAAGAAATTTCTATTGATGGGCGGAAGACAAATATCCATGGTAGAAGGCATTGGGGATGAAGGCGCTGGCGTGGGTCAGTGCCTCGCGCGGAGTTCAGATTCACCAGACAGACAACCGTGCAGCGTGGTCTTGCTTCCTAATCACAAAACCAATACATCGAGTAGCACTGCGCTGTCCGATATATTGATTCATATTACATCAGGAAGTATTTAATTAAATCGAGAAGACGAAATATGAGGAATATTATTGATCACAGCGTTCTTCCATTTTTGGTGTCACGCGGACTGCTCACCGCATGCGCGCATGGTCTCATTATTTTTACCATTAATATATTCAAAGTGTCCTTCTTAGAGACAACATAGGCCTTACCGGTCACACAAATATAATCATTTTTCACAAAAAGGAACCCTGAAAAGAAAGTCCTTGTCTTAGACGAGAGAATAATATTAAAAAGGACTGTAACCGTAAATAAGAAGTTAGGGCGCCGAAGGGTGAAAGCCCTCATTTCTATCTAGTTCGGATGTTAAGAATGTATGGATCTATACGCCTACTGCCCCTATGCGTCTTTACGGCGGCGACAGGAAAAATTTTACCTTTACCGGGGTGGGGGAGAGCTTCCATCTCGTTCAAGATATGTGCCACTGAGCAGCTGCTATGAATTCAATAATCAGATTCAGTGTCCATAAAATGCGGCTCAGCATGTACTCAGATTTCAATGGGGCAAAAGCGCCCGGAGCGTCAGGCTAAATCCTTTCCATGTGAACAGACACAACTGCCTTTACCGTTTAGTCTACTAGCTGCGGAACAGTCAGCTTCTCAAGAACAGCTTTGCTTCATGGGATTAAGGCAGATCTTCTTCTTCTCTTCTTCTTCTCTTCTCTTCTTTCCTTTTCTTCTTCTTCTCTTCTCTTCTTTCCTTTTCTTCTTCTATTCTTTTCTTCTTCTCTTTTCTTCTCCTCTTCTTTTCCTCTCCTCTTCTTCTTCTCCTCTTCTTCTTCTTCTCTCCTCCTTCTCCTCCTCTTCTTCTTTTTCTCCTCTGCTTCTTCTTCTCCTCCTCCTCCTCCTTCTCCTTCTTCTTCTTCTTCTTCTTCTTACAAATCGCTACAACCTATATAAGGTTCCGGCTTGCTCAACCACTTTCTTCCAACTATCTCTATTCTGTGCCACTTTCTTCCAATTGTTTATGTTTATGCTCTTTATTTCTTCCAAAACGTCATCTTCCCAACGTGTTTTAGGTCTTCCAATTAGTCTTTTAGACATGGGTTTCCATCTCTTAATCTTCTGCATAATATTATACTCAGCCATGCGTTCAACATGACCTAACCACTTTAATATTTGTTTCACCTCTCCTTCTCCTTCTTCTCCTCCTTCTCCTTCTCCTTCTTCTCCTCCTTCTCCTTCTCCTTCTCCTTCTTCTTCTTCTTACATATCGCTACAACCTGTATAAGGTTCTGGCTTGCTCAACCACTTTCTTCCAACTATATCTATTCTGTGCCACTTTCTTCCAATTGTATATGTTTATGCTCTTTATTTCTTCCAAAATGTCATCTTCCCAAAGTGTTTTAGGTCTTCCAATTGGTCTTTTAGACATGGGTTTCCATCTCTTAATCTTCTGCACAATATTATCCTCAGTCATGCGTTCAACATGGCCTAACAAGTTTAATCTTTGTGTTTTAATAAACCCAATTATATTTTATCCTCTTAATATATCGTTGATTTCTTGATTAGTTTTAATCCTCCAGTAGCCATCATCTATTAATACGCAGATATCCATTCAAATCTAGCCATAAACATGTTAGTCTCAAATTTTCGGAGCCCAATGATCATTTTTATACCACCAGGATTAATATAAAAACTTCCACATTCTGCCCAAACAGTGTAATACGTTCTGTACGGATCTCAGAGCAAATACGGTTTATTTCACAATACAGCATTAACTGAGCTGTTTTAATAACCGAGGCGCAATGTGTTTACTGCGCGGTACGAGTTGAATGTTTAAATGTAGTTCATGCTATTGCCGGTCTTTAGAGGGCTACAGTAACTTGAATTGGAATCAGTAGACATCAGTAAATCGTTTGATATAATTCCCAAGTATGACAGGCAATGTACGTATAACGATATATCGAGGCGCGTTCGTGCAGCCATTGCTGTAGTGGAAAAGCAGTAAGTATCACATATTCTGAGTGTATGTCTGTAGCCTTTGTTATCCAGCATGCAACGCGCATGCGCCATATTATCATCTGTGGCCTACCCCGCGCTCTACAATATTTTTCCACATTATCTCATAAATTGAACGATTTTCGAAAAAAAAAAAAGTTACTGAACACAAAACGTGTGTTTTGATTTTCTCTACAACTTTTGTCTGAAACTTTTCTCATTCTGAGAAGAATTGGGCGAGATATGATAAAAACGTACATTGGTCTTTATGCAAGGAACCCGTTATTCTTGTCTGATTTTAATGAAACTTAAATATTCTCGACAGATTTTCGCAAAATACCCAAATATCAAATTTAATTAAAATCCGTCCAGTGGGAGCAGAGTTCTTCCACGCAGGCGGACGGACGGAAGAGGAGACAAGACACGACGAAGCTAATGGTCGCTTTTCGCAATTTGGCGAAAGCGCCTCAAAAAAAACTAAACAGCCTTGCATTATAAGACGTAGCGCCGCATAGCTTGGCATACAGACTTCTTAAACGCCTTCCCATAGTCGGGAAAAGTGCCCATTTCCTTCTTCATGTCTTTCTGTCCGTCCGTCCATCCATTCGCATGTAACAGCGCGGTCGCGACTGGACGGATTTACGTGAAATTTGATATAATAATATCATCATCATCATCATCACCATCATGTTCCTGAAGGGTTAGGCGTGTTTCCTGTTCCTTGATCCTCAAGATGAAGTTGGTCCTTCCATCTTTTCCTCGGTAGTCCTATGTTCCTTCGTCCTTTTGTTTTATATTGCAGTTCTTGTTTTGGTAGTCTGTTTGTGTCCGTCCTCTGTACGTGTTGTAGCCACTTATTCTCGTACTGTTTTATTTCCTTTACTATGTTCTGTGCACCCGTTTTTTTTTTGCCTAATACATTGATTCTTTTCTTTACCTAGTTTTGCTATTCCAACTAAGTCTCAAAAATTTCATCTGTGCTGCTTCTAAACGTTGTTCCTCTTTTTTCTTCAGTACCCAAACTTCACTTCCAAATTTCAATGCTGCTTTAGCTGTAATGTTGTGAATTCTTAACTTTGTTTCTTTGTTTGATATAATAATATAATATATAATATTTATGAACTGCAATTGGGTTGTCACCCGGTGGCAGTGGTTATTTTACACGTATACAAAATACGAAATTGGACTTCTAAAAATAAAATTTGTTAACAAATCCAAATTTGGTTAAAATCGGTGAAGAATATCTGTCACTTTACATTAAGACCAAGATACATTTTATTGTTGCCACAAGAACGCTGATTTGAAGCGAAATGTTTATCAGGGCGTAACGATGGCCGAGGAGGTATGAACATTACACGAACGTTCCACAATGCTACCTTATTCGTATGCTGTCTCCATTGTTTGACTTTATCCCCTGTTTAGAAAGTTTCATCGTGTCACGTCGTACAAGACCGGAATCTGAATCCTCAATGTATTTACAACGGAAGCTTTGTAAGTGGATATTTGTTATACAGTAAATCGTGTCTTAAATTTAAAAATAACCGTTTAAAAATTAAAAAATATCCCTTTCAAAATTTAAAAATACCTTTTCTAAATTTAAAAATACCTTTTCTAAATTTAAAAATACCCGTTTCAAAATTTAAAAATAACCCTTTCAAAATTTCAAAATACCCCTTTCAAAATTTAAAAATACCTTTTCTAAATTTAAAAATACCCGTTTCAAAATTTAAAAATATCCCTTTCAAAATTTCAAAATACCCCTTTCAAAATTTAAAAATACCTTTTCTAAATTTAAAAATATCCGTTTCAAAATTTAAAAATTCCCGTTTCAAAATTTAAAAATACCACTTTCAAAATTTAAAAATAACTTTTCTAAATTTAAAAATATCCCTTTCAAATTTTAAAAATATCCACTTCGAAATTTAAAAATACCCGATTCAAAATTTAAATATATCTTTTCTACTTTTAAAAATACCCGTTTCAAAATTTAAAAATGTCCGTTTCAAAATTGAACTCTTTTAAGATGTCCCAATGACATTTCTCTGAAGCCTATGAATTTGAACATAAATTACTCCATTTTTATCAACGTAGTAATCTGAGTGGCGCGACAGTGTCCGGATTTGTGACACTGCAAAGAGTCAGGCAGACAGACGATACCTACGTCCGAACTGCACTGGCAATTTGTCAGAAGTTCTTATTCTTTATCCTACTTTTACAAAATAAATTGGGAGAACCAGTCGTAGATGGGACGATAATATTAGGATGGATTTTCAGGAAGTGAGATGTGGGTGCATGTCCTGAATCGAGCTGGCTCAGTATAGAGACAGTTGGCGGGCACTTGTGAATGCCGTAATGAACCTACGGATTCCATAAAATGCGGGGAATTTCTTGACTAGCTGAGAACCGGTCAGTTTCTCATGAAGGACTGTGCTTTATGGGGTAAGTAAGTAATTAAGGACAGAAGAAATATTCTGATTGTGTGTCCCCTACATCTGTGGGCTGATAATGTAATGCGCAGACAGTGTTCTTATGCCCAAAGAACGTCTGGTACAAGCATCTTCGACTGCTTACTGTGCCAAGACGATTCAACCACAAACAATTCACTTTTCTCTGCACGAACTTAAAAAGGATTTTATCACATTTCGCCAACACCCTATTTTAAGCGTAGAGAAGAAAACCAACTAGTCGCTCCTGAATGGTTTATTGCACTTGTAATCTGCTCAACATGTTTCGGGCACTTATATGTCCATCGTCAGGAGCTGGAGACTATAATTACCGCATATGGTGTGTAATGCCTTGGTTGCTGGTGGTCGGCGGGCAGGTGCACGACAGCAGGCTAAGCGTCTGGGATGAGGGTTGTTGTTCGAACAAACTCCATCATTCAGGACGCATAGCCTGCTGACCTGCACCTGACCGCCGACCACCAGCAAACAAGGCATTACACACCATATGCGGTAACAACACGAGTATAGTCTCGAGCTCCTGATGATGGGCATATAAGTGCCCGAAACATTTTGAGTAGATTACAAGTGCAATAAACCATTCAGTATCATGTAGCTGGTTTTCTTCTCTACGCATATACAACGATGCACGGATAAACATATATCAAACCCTAAATTAGGACCGATCCTTGGAAAGTTACGAAGTCAGATTAAGATGTTCCATCTTCGGCTTATATAAGTTCTTGGATTGTAATTTATGAAATTACAATTTTATAAGGTTAATAAAATATCAAAATATTGTCTTATTTTACAGTAAAATATTTTCGGTGTCACATTTTTTCGTGCAATCAGCACGTGCAGTCTTTAGACAAATTTAGTTTTTCACATAATGTCATAAGCCAAGTTATCGTATGGTACTTAAACTTACAGGCGAGCAGGACGAAAGGGAACGGTAAAGAAGAAGAATGTTATATAAAGGCGATAAACGATAGAAGCTAGCGTGCAGCAATTCTGAACTGTGTGAGGCTCTTACTTATTTTGGTGACTTGTTTCAAAGATTACATCAGAGTATAATATATTACGGCAAACGGATTTTCGCAAAATCTGATGGCGTAATAGTGCAACCAATTTCTCCCATACCGAGAAATATAATGGAACTCGATAATGAGGCTGATACCGCAACAGATACTCTGGTAAAACTAATGCAGGCCTCAGCTGTTACCGCGTTATTCAACTGTCTCATGTATCAGTGGCGTACCCAGGAATTTTGTTCGGGGGTAGGGGGTCAACAAATTCAGTTGAGGACAGAGGACAGAGAGAACGGGGATCTGGGGGCGGTAGCCACCTAGTCAGGAGTTCTGGAGGCAGCTGTAATTTGGTACAAGAAATTTTATTCCATATAGTAAAATTTTCTTAATTTTTGGTACTTTAAGACTATTTATGATGACAACCAATTTATGTGTCATTGCTAATGTAAAACAATTGCGAACCGGCGGTAGTTTTAGAATTTTATTGCCTTTTTTCTGAACATCTTGTGGTGTTGGTGTCCTAAAATTCAGCAATTTTTAAAAGTTTTCAAATCACGTTGAGTTTGGCATGATTTTGGAGGGCCTACGGAATTTCGGGTGGGGGGTTGAACCCCAAACCCCCCCCCCCGGTACGCCACTGTCATGTACCGTACTCACGAACCTGAGTATCGTTCCTCAAGTTTACTGCGAGAATTCTTCACTGGCGTTTTATTCAGAATTCACGAATTGAGCTGTAAATAATACATGAATATTCGTTAAGCTGATTCGAAATGAAGATAAAAGAAACAAATGCATATAGATATTTGAGTACCATGTATCATAGTATAAACATAGTAAACCTTCTACATGTGTGTATTTCAGTCACATTTGTTGTCATCTTCAGGGAGGTGAATTGCAGAAGGATGTATTAAAATAACTTTATCAAAGTTCTGTTGATTCACCAACTGATGGCACCAGTGAGTTGTCTTAAAAAACAATATTAAATTTTAAATTAAAATTTACATTAAAACAGCTCCGACATGTTTCGGTGTTACAGTTACACCATCAGATTGATAAGTATTTACTTACTTACTGGAAGCAGCAAAGTCCCTCTTGAGAAGCTAACCGGTTCTCAGCTAGTCAAGAAATTCCCCACATTGTATGGAACCCGAAGGTTCATTACCGCATTCACAAGTGCCCGCCACCTGTCACAATCCTGAGCCAGATCGATCCAGTCCATACCCCCACAACCCACTTCCTGAAGATCCATCTTAATATTATCCTCCCATCTATGCCTGTCTTCCAAGTAGTTCTTTCCCTCAGGTTTCCCAACCAAAAACCTGTACACGCCTCTACCTTCCTCCATAGAGCTACATGCCCAGCCCATCTCATTCTTCTTAATTTTATCACTCGCACAATATTGGGTGAGCAGTACAGATCATTAAGCTCCTCATTAGTTTCCTCCATTCCCCTGTTACCTCGTCCCTCTTAGACCCAAATATTTTCCTCAACACCCTATTCTCAAACACCCTCAGCCTACGTTCCTCCCTCAATGTCAGCGACCAAGTTTCACACCCATATACAACAACTGGCAAAATTATAATTCTGTTCATACTGAATAAACACATTAAGATTTTTAAGTTACTCTGTGCCCCAGAATGGCGTTTCATCTGTCCGAAATAAAGCAGAAGCTGACTAGCTACAGCTGCAGTTTCTTTGGCAGCTGAATTCCTTATTTTTGAGAACTGCGCTCCTCTGGGTTGTTACGCAGCCCGCTGTAATAATTCCCTACCGAAATTACGTCTCATTTTTTTTTGTATTGTACAAATGCTTTTTGCGTAATTTTCTACAGGCACTCTTGTTAATAATATTTACTAACAATAAATAAGTCGGTCCCAGTGGCCGCGCGGTCTAAGGCGTAGGATTGCGGCCGCTCGCCTGGTGAGATTGTGGGTTCGAATCCCACCGGGGGGCAGGGATGTCTGTATTTTGTGTGTGTGTTGTGTGTTGTCAGGTACAGGTCTCTGCGACGGGCTGATCACTCATCCAGAGGAGTTCTAGCGAGTGTGTGGTATGTCGTTGTTTGTGATCTAGAAACCTCGTGAATGAGGAGGCCCTGGCCCACTAGGGGGGGGGGGCTGCAGCTTCAAAAACAAACAAATTATGAACAAAACATGTCACAGATACATACTGTTCATAAGGTAATTTCTTTTTCTTTTTTTGTGTTGCTACTAATTCAGTCGCTGTGGAATATTTTCATTTATTTGACGTTTTACTATACGTGAATTTTAATTATAACGTGAATAATTGGACATGATGATGTAAGCGGTACATGTAGCATGCGTCGATTTTGTCAGAAATAGGTACAAATGTTTAGTCTGAAGAAGTAAACGGCAGTTAACCCTGTGAAAGTCTTTAGCGCAGATATGAGGAAAATCTTACATAAATGGTAGCGTTATAGCTCTACTCTTCCATGACCGCGGCATTAGAAGTGGGTGAGTGGTCAGCAGCACGCCCCGGCCGCACTTTACCCCCGTGAAAGACGCGGTACACATTTTACAGGTGGCTGGGTGGGCCCGAAGCCGGTCTGGACGGGCGGAAAATCTCGTCCCTACCGGGATTCGATCCCGGACCGTCCAGCCCGTAGTTCAGTCCCTATACTGACTGAGCTACCCGGCCCACAATTGTAAAGGTATATAAAAGGAAGAATTAATGGTGGGGATAAGGGCGAGGTTAATTGGATTACGTGGCAGCCTCCCGAAAACCGCCAATAATACTCCGGTTTGCATGAGGAGCAGGGAATTTCTTTATTAGCTTAGGGGCCAAGGTCTTCAAGTAGGAGTGTCTTTTTTAAAGAGTTTCTATGCGTCTTCTACGCCAAAAGTAAACTTCATTAACCTTCTAAGCCCAGCGGTTACTTACCGTACCACTAGTGTTAACATTCAAAAATTCTACATGGTGCTCACACTGTGTTTAACCTTTATGCACCATGCATCCTATATATAGGACAGACGTACCGCTACTCCCCAGAGTACTCTTTTTATATATTCAGGCAACAAATGAATTTAATTATTTTTTTTAGACTTTCTCTCGCCATCTTCGTTTATTCCTCCACAAAATGCCGTGTATTTCCTAATGTTATCCTTCTTGGTTCATAAAATATTCACATTTTACATAAATGGTGTGCTAAATTGTAAATGGTGTTCTAAATTTAAATGGTGTGCTAAACCGTAAATGTTGTGCTAAACTGAAAATGGTGTGCTAAACTGTAAATGGTGTGCTAAACTGTAAATGGTGTGCTAAACTGTAAATGTTGTGTTAAACTGTAAATGTCCAGTTCCAGGGCCAAAGGTTTAAATGTTCTGTATGGACTTTTACCTTGAAAAACACTAACAGACTGGTCTAGTATAACTGAGTTGGAGAGTGTTTACAGCGCGGTACGGACTGAGTCCCAATATTAAACAAATTTCGTCTTTAAAGGATTAACCCTTATCCTGCTAAGGTGGAGTAGAGGGTGAGCTCCTAATAATGCAATCAAATGGCAGATTGGATTTAACTTGGCGTTTAAAGGGTTTATTTTATAAATTGTATTACCAGCAGCTGCAATTTGAAGAATGTGTGTAACTTAACAAGGCATTGGTTGTAAACTGTCTGGTGGTGACATGACAGTGTCGAAACATGTAGCAGTGTAGATTACACAAAGAGACTGTTGTGATATGTACTGTTATGGTATTAATTGTGCGTTTGTTGGTTATAACAAATAATAACGAAAGATAAGGTATATGTACTAAAATAGCAATATGAAGACTATTGTTGTGGATTTTCTCTGTCCCTCCACACATATATTTGCGCAACAACAATTCAAACCAAACACTTCCTAATACATCACTCGCCTATTACCCCACAATCTACCGTTCTATCGTGTAAGTCACAAAGCGCGTCGTAAAACAAGTAAATAACATATGAAAACAACGAGGCAAGTAAGTAAACATGAGAACGTCACATTTTTACCTTTGGAAGCCACACCCAGCAGATTAATGCATAAAGGGAGCAATAGCCTACATAATTTCAACACAATATTAACCCTTAACCCGCTAAAGTGGAAAATATGGTGAGCTCCTAATAATGCCAGCAGATGGCAAATGGGATTTAACTCGGTGTTTAACCCTTATCCTGCTAACGTGGAGAACATGGTGAGCTCCTAATAATGCCAGCACATGGCAGATGGGATCTAACTCGGTGGTTAACCCTTATCCTGCTAACGTGCAGAATATGGTGAGCTCCTAATAATGCCAGCAGATGGCAGATGGGATTTAACTCGTCGTTTAACCCTTATCCTGCTAACGTGCAGAATATGGTGAGCTCCTAATAATGCCAGCAGATGGCAGATGGGATTTAACTCGTCGTTTAACCCTTATCCCGCTAACGTGCAGAATATGGTGAGCTCCTAATAATGCCAGCATATGGCAGATGGGATTTAACTCGGCGTTTAAAGGGTTAATCAAGAAGCTTGACCGAAGTCAAATAATATAAAAAAAGTTTGTCATGCATTTTGACACGAATATTTCAGTGCGTTCTGTATTGAGGTGCGCCAGGTAGCTCAGTTAGTATAGTGACTAAGGGCTGGACGGTCCGGGATCGAATCCCGGTGCGGACGAGATTTCTCCGCCCGTCCAGACCAGCCCAGCCCTGGGGCCTCCCCAATTTCCTGTGAAATGGGTACCGGGTCTTTCCCTAGGGTAAAGTGCGGCCGGTGCGTGCTGCTGACCACTCACTTTCTTCTAGTGCCGCGGTCATGGAAGAGTAGAGCTATACCTCTACCCACATTCTGGGCCACACCTGGCATGTAACGGGATCATTTTTTTCTGTAGTGGGAGGTGAGAAACTCTTTACGACAACTTGACATTCAGAGGACCGTGCATCGTGATATATTCTTACAATAAAACCAAACTTATGCACTAATATCTCAAATTTACTTTTGGAATAGGACTCTACATGTTTCGGACAGTTTCTCTGTACATCACGAGTCTAGAACTGTGTCCACACTGATCCCGCTAGCAATCAGTCAACAAAACCTTTATGACATATATATATATATATATTGCTGTTTGTATTCTAGACTCCTGATTATGGACAGGCGAACAGTCCGAAACATGTAAAATCCTATTCCAAAAATCAATTTAACATATTAGTGCATCTCGTTGGTTTTATTATAAGAATCTAGGTGACATTGAAGAATATGAGTTTCAAGTCAACTAGTATTTAAAAAAAAAATATTTTGGAAACATGTTGGAAGATTAATCAAAAACACAGTTAGAAGCATTAGAAAGCGGAACTAGTGAGTACTAGGCGTAGATGGGTGGATAATATTAGGATGGATCTCCAGGAGGTGGGATGTGGGTATGTGGATTGGATTGGGCTGGCCCAGGATAGAGACAGGTGGCGAACGCTTGTGAGTGCGGTAATGAACCTTCGGGTTCCGTTAAATGCGGGGAATTTCTTGAGCATCTGCAAACCAGTTAGCTTCTCAAGAAGGACTCTGCACCATGTAGTGAGTAAGTAAGTAAATAAGTAAGTAAGTTAGTAAGTAAGTAAGCGTAACTGAAACATCCAAAATTTTACTGTTTCAGTGTGTTAAGAAGAACTCCTAGAATATTTGTATACGTGCGTAAAATTCTCCTGCATCTATTAAATGGGGGATCTCTTGAGTCAAAACACAACTATCTTATGTTGTTTTCTTTACGTACGCTTACGACATGTTTCAGCCTTTGCACTGGGTCATCTTCAGGTCACAAAATATATAATTGAGGAGACTATACAGTGTGATTCGTAAATAAAATAGTAAAAGGTAAAGGTAAATCAGTCCCATTACAGGCCTGGAGTGGCCCAGAGGGTTCCAGGAAGTTAAGGTTCCCAGATTTCGTGACAACGGCACAGGATGGT
>Ga0136643_10011362_pt1 | contig 13206 bp, 9 predicted proteins | sample TergutLab28metaG_FD_96883 | JGI IMG/M metagenome (GOLD analysis project Ga0136643, IMG submission 96883) | Labiotermes labralis P1 segment gut microbial communities from Petit-Saut dam, French Guiana - Lab288 P1 (version 3) (version 3) | ecosystem: Host-associated > Arthropoda: Insects >...
ATTTTCTGGTGCCCAGTAAACACAATTATGACGATTCACTGTTCCATTAAGCTTGAATTGTGCCTCATCAGACCACACAATCTTCGTCACAAACTCTTCATCCTCATTTACCATTTGCTGAAAAACCACACGCAAAACTGCAATCGGCGATCCGGATCGTCGTCATTTATAGCGTGCAATAATCTGGAGATGTACACTTTCCACTTAAAGGCTTTCAGAATGTGTCGTACACTTGTACTGCTAACCCCTGTCTCACATGCACATTGTGTAGCAGACGTCTGTGGTGAAATTGTAAACCTTTCCAAAACCATAGCCGAAGAAGCAGGACTTGTGGCTGTAAGAGGTCTTCCGGATCTTCCGCTATGCACATCACAAATGGTACCATGTGTATCAAACTTGTCACAAAGTCGTGTAATTGTCCAGCGTGTTGGAGGTTGTGTTTGAAACTCACGCTTCCACTGATTTGAACTTCAGCGACATTTTTTAAATTGAATTGAATTATCATTACAATACAGTATGTTGTAGTATGTTGCTTTCTCAACAGATGTCGCTACTCGCATGACTGTAAGATCATGTGACATATGACGTATGATAGTGAAAGAAGATGGCCGGAGCACGGTTGACGTTTGAGGAACGAAAGTCCATTTTAAAGTGGTATATCAAGTCTGAAAACACAACAGTCAATTACTGATCATATATTGTACACTCGTCAAATACTTGAGAAAAATGGAAATACAACGAAGCAGTGCATCATCTATTTATAGACTTCAAGAAAGCTTATGATTCGATTAGGAGGGAGGTTTTGTATAATATTCTGATTGAGTTTGATATCTCCATGAAACTGGTAAGGCTAATCAAAATGTGTCTGGCTGAAAAGTATAGCAGATTCTGGGTAGGCAAGAATTTGTCCGACAATTTTCCTATTAGGAATGGTCTGAAACAATGGGATGCTCTATCGCCATTGCTTTTCAGCTTAGTTTTAGAGTACGCCATTAGGAGGGTTCAGGTAAACCAGGATGGCTTGAAATTAAATGGTACATATCAATTTCTGTTTTATACTGCTAATGTTAATATATTATGAGAAGCGTACATACTGCAAAGTAAACGCAGAAGTTTTGGTAGTGGTTAGTAAGGAGACTGGACTAGAAGTAAATGCTGATAAAAATAAGTAGATGGTCTTGTCTCGAGATCAGAATGCTGGAAGAAGTCACATTATAAAGATTTATAATAGGTCCTTCAAATATCTGGGAACAACTTTAATAAATCAAAGTTCCATTCAAGAAGAAATTAAGAGCAGACTGAAGTCAGGGAAAGCTTGCTGTTATACGGGGCAGAATCTGTCTTCCAGGTTGCTATTAAAAAATTTAAATATTAAGGTATACAGAACTATAATTTTGCCTGCTGTTTTTTATGGGTTTGAAACTTTGCCACTCACATTGAAGTAGGGACGGAGGCTGAGGGTGTATGAGAATAGGATGTTGAGGAGAATATTGGGCCTCAGAGGGACGAGGTAAGAAGGGAGTGGAGGAAACTACATAATGAGGAGCTTAATGATCTGTATTCCTCACCCAATACTGTTCGGATGATAAAATCTAGAAGAATGAGATGGGCGGGGCATGTAGCGCGTATGGGGAGAGAACAAGCGTATACAGGATTTTGGTGGGGAAACCTGAGGGAGAGGACCACTTGGGAGAGCCAGGCGTAGATGGGAGGATAATACTAAGATGGATCGTCAGGAAGTGGGATGTGGGGTTATGGACTGGATGGAGCTGGCTCAGAATAGGGACAGTTGGCGGGCACTTGTGAATGCGGCAATGAACCTTTGGGTTCCATAAAATGTGGGGTTTTTCTTGACTAGCTGAAAACCAGTTAGGTTCTCAAGAAAGACTCTGCTCCATGGAGTAAGTAAATAAATGAGTAAGTATTATTTATCCAATATCATCAACAAATTTTCCGCCACAATACTACGGTATCCATTAAAATATAACAATGTATACCTGCTCTGCTGCGTAATCAAAGCACACCAAATCTCTGTCTACCTTTTCATTTCCTGATGCTTGTCTAGCTTCCAACTTACGTCTATCAGAGAGACGAGCGGGAGTGACTGGGAACCTCCATCTATATTAAATTTTTTCCCACGTGAAATTTAATCCAGAATTGTCATGTCAGAGCAGTGTTAGACAGGAAGGGACTCTGTTAGCCAATAAATTGAACTTAATTTAAGGAATAACTAATAAAGAACTATACTCGGGGCGTGGATTTTTGTGGAACTGAATATTGGATACTTTGGAAAGTTGATCATAATTACTCGGAAAGTTTTGAGATGAGCTAAAGGAGGTTTGAAAAGATCAGTTTCATGGCATGTGTGAAAATGAAGAAATATTACACAGAATCAAGTGGGAAATTGAAGTGAAGACAAGGAGGAAGACTTAAGCAGGTAGTAGATGACCTTAAGGAAGGAAGAAGATACTGGTCAGAAAGAGGAAGCACTAGATCGCACTCTGTGGAGAACTCGCCAATTAGGTTCAGTAGGAGATTAAGAACCTTTCGTAAGAGAGACTACGGAATGAATGAATGAATGAATGAATGACTGAATGTCTGAATGAATAAATAAATAAAGTGTTTTTCTACCCCCTTCATCAGTCTGCCTTTTTGTGTCCTTTGAATTCGACCCTCCTACTTGTTCTCATGTTTCGCAGGGTTTATTGAAAACAAAAAGGTTAATTATATTTGACGTTTTCTCTTAACTTACCTTAATTTAAATATTTCCTTTTATTTTTCAAGTGTTCATTAATTACATTCAGGAAACTGTAAACGGTTATTACGTTTTTAATTTCCCTGTAATGATGTTTACTCTTTTACAAAACTGGCCTCAAAATCGCATCTGGTGCAGTAATATTACTAAATCTATTGTTAAAGTAATTAATGATTCATACAGAAACGACGAGCATGTTGTCTCGGAATTTTAGTGAGGTATGTTCAACAAAAAAATCGAAATCATTTGTAATTACTGTGTTCGGAAATACCAGCTCTGTTCTTTTTATTTTGTTTTTTAGCAGAAATAAAAAGGCATTACGTGACATCCTCTCTGAAAAGAGAAAAAAAACCGTTGTTTCTAGTTCCAATCGGTTACGCTCATGAACTATCAATTTATTCTTCGCGAAATTATAGGTTTATTCGAGTAGCTTAAATCATGTGAGCAGTTCACGATTTTCTCCTTCTTACCTTCACAATTTAACCGCTCAAACACAGTGGTTAATGTACATATACCATTTTCGTTACCAATTAAAAAATATTACACCTTGCGCGCACATCTTATTTATGTGTATCGTGAGATTTTCACAATAAACAACAATTTTTTCCCCTTAAAGAGTAACACCTGCTTCGTGTTTGTAACGGAACATGGTACACTCTCTGTGAGGTAGGAACTGAATCACAGGTTAATTCTGTGTTTCAAACTGTTAAGTACTTCCACGGATACTGAACTTATATAGTTCATATGACTTGACTAAAAACTTACGCATATAAAGCCATTAAATTTTTGCTTATTAGATCGGACCTCGCTGTGTCATTTTCGTAGATGGAACTCACTTTTCTGAAAAATTTTAACAGTATTCATTTCGTGCAATGTGGCCAAATATCTAATATATAAAACCAAGATATGCAGATGTAACATTACAAGAGTAAAATCTCTTGTTTATTCCTACATATTTCGGCGGAACTTCGCCATCTACCGGGAGTTTTGTTGATTAGAGACAGATTGTGGTGAGTTGTAACCTGGTGAAAGGTAATTAAGGTACACTTTTTTCTGTATCACGCCTTGAAGATGTGTGGAGAAGTGGAGGTGTAGCTCCACCTTTCAATCTCGGCATTAAATGGATTTCCACGTTTCGAACTCTTTACCCCTCCCCCCCCACACGGAAAGAACGCAATTAGGCAATGGGAGAAGTAACTGGCTGAGCCTCCACAACAGGTCTTCACGATGTCCAAGAGAAAGAGTCCTGCCTTCGTCGGGGATCGCACCCGTATACTCAGAGCGTCCAGTCTGTTTGTTAGTCACAACGGCAGGCCTGCTCAACCTTCTGTGTGGTGAGGGAAACTTCGAAAAAAATTTCTTTGTATGCTGCAATCATGAAGTGCAGTACAAGAATGAAGGAAAAATGTATGCATAATTTTACCTGCTTATTTTCTGTACCCAATGTACAATAAAAAAAACATACTTAAAATAAGAGGAAAACGATTATAACGTAATGTTGAGGCGTGTTCGCTTAACCATTGTGCCGTGGAAAAGCAATACGTATTATTTATTCTGAGTGTTTTATGTGGCCTTAGTTATCCAGCATAAACAGCGCATGCGCCGTATTGCACAATCATCTGTGGCCTGTCTGGCTGTGCCGTTTTTTCGACATTATCTACTAAACGGCACGAATTTCGCAACAAATTTACTAAACATAATATGTGCGTTTTGATTTTCTGTTCAATTATTGCCCGAAGAATTTCTCATTGTAACCAAAATTCAGCGAAATATTATCATAAATGTACATCTATTATGTATTATAAAAATGGCCCGATTCGACGGGATTTGTGTCAGACTCTTCGGCTGAGGTTGGGCCTGCAACAAAATTCGTTACATATTATGCGCGGTTAATGCCATGTCCGCCATTATTCTCCCAGAACCATAAAACTTTTCATCCTCACATCCGGACTAGTGTGTTAAAATATTACCTTTTAGAATATTAATGTTACTTACAGAGAAATTACCCAAGGTAATTCATGTACATTTCACATAAATTTACGGTGAGCCCTATTATCAGGATCAGGTACAGAGCGACTCAAGTTTTGGAACTGCTGTCATGTAGGTGTTATTTTTGTTAGGACATTCAAACACAGAGACGTACCATCCAAAGTCAGGAAGTTCACTACAAGTCTGACACAAACTGTGAACTGGTTTCGAAGTTACTGTGGGTGAAATGAGACCCGCACCCTTTTATTGTGATAAAAATTGAAATTCTTTATAAAATAACAACTTAGGAAAAGTATGCATAGCGCAACAATTCTGGCCAATACGGGCTGTTTCTTTAATTATTTTGAAAAGTGCAAAACTTGTAGGACACTGCGTTGAATATATCAGGTATATTTCTTTCTTGTGTGCAAGTGTCCAATTTTGTTCGGAAAATTTTTCATTTCTTTGGGATGTTGCCGTTAAAATGTGGGCAGAACCGCTTGCAAGTCTTCGTATAGATGTCGGTTATTCTTGTTAAGATTTTTACGAAATTTGTTACACTTCAATAATTTTACCAAAATTCCCCGTATTATATTTCACGAAATTTCAATTATCAGTTACCGAGTTTTTACATGCGACAGACAGACATGGCAATCTTAACGAAAAAAAATTTAAGGCTTTTACTTTGCAACTGTGCAAAAAATAGCTACATATACTGAATTGTACTGGAATAAAATCGAACGACTCTAGAATTGTTCTCTGCCACTCACCACAGGAAACGTAACAGAAACATCCTCATTGTTGCACCGTGCATTTCGTAGACTCACTTTAATTATTAACCAACAAATGCACTATATCAAATTTCACATTAAAACACTTAAAATCGCTCCGACATGTTTCAATCCTAACATCATCCTCAGGGAGCTACGTTGTTCTTTGCTAAAGTCATTTTAAAAATATTCACAAAATAATTCCTTTATATTAACAGGGTTTTGTGGCAGCATACCGTGTTGTGTGAGAGTACGTTGTTAGGAACGCATCGATGCAGTAGTTCTAAAGTTCTTGCAATCAGCAACAACAGCGTGGAGGATATGTGAGCGTGTGATGCAAGACCTGCGGATCCTCTAATGAAATAAGCTAATAGGTCTGGCCAGATACACATATTTGTTGAGGAGATGATTTAGGCGCGTTCGCAGTATTGCAAACAGGAACTGTTGGCATCGTTATGTCTGTCCGTTTGTCCGTCCCTCTTTCCGCTTAGAATAACTCGGCTCCCGCTGGACGGACTCTCATGAAATTTGTTATTTGAGTATTTTTCGAAAATCTGTCTAGAAAATTCAAGTTTTCTTAAATACAGCGTGATTAAAAAACATGGACTCAATTTCGTAAATCTATAATTCTAAATTAGAACTAGTGAAAAATATTATGTAAATTACATTTGATTACACTCACAATAAAGTTTATAAATGGATGTAGAATGTTGAAACGAAAACGAAATGTACGCTGCACAGCAGTCCCCGACTCAGTATTAATGAACTTACGAACACAAAAAATCTTGTGCTGCATAGTAGCCATTTTACTCTCAACTGACACTACTGAACGGGTTTGCACTAAGTCAGCACTCTAATAATGCTATTTGAAAATTAGGATATTCTCTTTCAAATGTTATGCAGATAATTCACATATCTTATATAGTTCAGGAAATATAGATGTATAAAATTGAGTCCATCTTTTTGAATCACGCTGTATAACAAGAGAAACGGATACTTTTCATGGAGACGTATGTACATTTATGACAATGTCTCGCTGAATTAATTATGATTAGAATGAGAAATATTTCATACGAAAGTTGCAGAGAAAATCAAGACAAACATTTTATGCGCAGTAAATTTTCACCTCAGTTCGTGCCGTTTGTGAAATAATGTAGAAAAGTATGATGCAGCCAGACTGGCTACAATGGACAATATTTGTCGCATGCGCATTGCATGCTGAATTATAAGGCTACAAACACAATTTCAGAAAAATGTAATACTTACTGTTTTTCCACTGAAAAATAGTTAGGCAAACAATATAAGCAAGGACATTGCCGAAGTGCAAAATTTATCTTTAGCTTTAAGTTTAATAGCGATACCAAACGCAGCTCCAGAGCAAGGAACGCGAAATTTGGATGGAGGTAAATCACAGCCAATGCATGTGAGTTGTACAGAAAATTGTCATCCTACAACTGCAATCATTGTGACGATGTGGAAGTTTAATGTTACGTTGGATAAATGTAGTTTACCTACACGGAGTCAAATGTGTATGTAATAAGGGCTTTCAAAAATATTGCACGATAAAATTTCTAGGATAATAGAGTAGGTAAATATGTAAAGCTGTAAGTCTATGTAGTAGGAAATTAGGTCTTCTGAGTTTTGTCCGGAACTCCTTGTCCTATGAATATATTAGAATAATTCTTTCATCAATCCGTAGTCTGTCTTATGACTGGTCCACAGCCACTTCCACATTGAGTTCTCTAATGCTTCCACTTTCTGTTTCCAACATTCTCCTCTCCTTACGGCCATGACGTAGCTGCTTTCGTCTTCTCATGACTTTTATCGTTCCTTCTATTTTACGCAATCAACATACCAGTTCTGAGTGTCGTTATAAACCGAACTATGAGTGTGTTCAGAAGTGTAAGTTCGTCTCTAAGGTCTTACACCATGACTCCGTGTGTCCTTGTGGTCAGATGACGTATCATTTGCGACTGAAAAGTCCCGAAGTTGATGAATCACGAACTGGAAGTCAAATTCCTAACTAAGAAATCATTGATCCTTTCCGTCACAATACTTTGTGCTTTCGTGCCAGTGACATGAACTGTTCCTAAGCGTAATTTGGTGTAGCGATCAGGCCACGGGCTGGACGATCCCGGGTTCGATTCATGACATTGCTTTTTCTCCACAACGTCCACACCATCTCTGGGGTTCACTCAGCCTCCTCTTCAATTGTACACTGCTTGTTTTGTGGCCGTACAGCAGTCAGGGCTTGAAGTGATCACTTGTTTTCTTCTAATAAAAGGTGCAGGTCAGTTTCATCTTAGAACAGGCCATGAAGCCCAAAATGTTAGTAGAGGTATAGATGTACACTTTATTTAATCTCAGAGCTAGGTAGTGTGGGTGGTAAAGGCCACTCCGTGTTTCTTTTACCCCCGGTAAAGAGACCCGGTGCCCAATGTACAGGAGGCTATGTGGGGTTGAGTTTCAGCCTGGACGGGTGCGAAAAATCTCCTCCGAACAGGATTCGGTTTCCGGACCGTCCTTTTTGTAGGGAGTCGCTATACCAGCTATATATCCCACCCCCATTTTCATCCATTGGCGAGGTTAGGAATGAGTAGAACTATATACCAACTCCATGTATGCCTTCTTTTCGTGGAAAAGGGCTTGAAATGTTTAATTTTTTTGACGGTAGCTCAACTATTCAAGCACAGAGGCTACTAGGTGAAACACTTGTTTTAACCATTATTTGTCCAGTGCCGAGCCATACTGGGCAGCGCCTTCCGCTGTACGGTGTCGAGCTCAAATCTACACCTTATTTTACAGTGTCTTTTGTTGGTTTTCCCCAAGTTCTGTTGTCTTCTGGCTGCTTTTGAAAAAAATGAAAGATATTTTCTGGAAAATAATTAGGATCAGACGTTTGACAGTCACAAAAATAATATGGAACCCAAACCTTAACGACAATTAAATCCTGCACTTAGCTTACAGAAAGCAATTTTGGGTGTTATGTGATATTCATATAGGAATTATTTTCCAGATTATCGGATTATCTTTGACATGATAACGCGAAGTCTGTAAAGGAAATAAATAGACAGTGTGAAACAGAGAAATTTCATTCTTCAAAGTGTAAGAATCAGAGATTATATTAATTTAAATTATTATAAGGCTTCTTTAATTATAACGACTTTTAACGCGTATGATATTACTGGACCGGTTGTGCATAAACGGCACTCTTGCACCAACATGACCTGTTAGGAACTTGTGTGCCCTGAACAGAAGCTCTATGCCGATATACAATCTTTAAGAGAAAATGGTGTTTTTTAAATATTCACACTTGTTTACGGCCCAAAAGACCAAATTTAGAATTTCATAGACTCGGACGCGTATGTCTTAGATTGAATTCTGAAAGATTCGCCTAATCTAGTGTTTAAGGAACTAACGAATCACTACATATTTAATAACTCCATGGAACAGAGGCACTGTAATAGTCACGGAATTCCTCACTTTTATGACTACAGAAGTTCTGTTGCCATGTTCACAAGACCCCGAAACTTGACTCAGATAAAACCAGTTTCAACTCTCCTACACTGCTCAACCTTCTTTTGTGGTACGGGCAATTTGGGCAAGTTTCAGTCTGCGTGCGGGAAAAATGAAATTCAATACAAAATGAATAATTAGTAAAGATACGTATTATTGTAAGCATAATATTAGCTGTGACTTTTTCTATTCATATTATGCAATAAAAATTTACCGACAATGAAAAAGTAAACTTACAAAAAAAGTGAGTTAGCAACGTAGGCTAGGGTTTCGCTATTCTTAGGAACTTTAAAACCACACAAGCAATTTACGTATAACGTAACGTTGTGGTGCGTTCGTGCAACAATTGTTGCGGCGGAAATCAATAATTATTACATATTCTGAGTGTGTATTTTTAGACTTAGGTATCTAGCATGCAATGTTCATGTGCCATATTGTCATCTGTGGCTTGCCGACTCTACAATATTTTCCACATTACCTAATAAACTTCACGATTTTCGAAAAAAAAAACCCGTTATTGAACCTAAAATGTACGTATGATTTGATTTTCTCTACAACATTTTTCATTCTAAAAAGAATTGAGCGAGATATGAAAATAACGTATATTGGTCTTCTAGTAAAAAGTACCAGTTATGCTTGTCCGATTTTAATGAAACTCTAATTTACTGGACAGATTTTTGAAAATATTTAAATATCAAATTTCATGATAATGTGTCAGTGGGATTGGAGTTGTTCAATGCGGACAGGCAGACGGACAGACAGATGTGACGAAGCTAATAGTAGCTTTTCGCAATTTTGCGAACACTCCTAAAAATGAATTAATAATGTTATATGTGTGTGTTCATGAATAAAAAGCTCATAATTTTTCAAAATTGCTTCGGGGTTCATCTCGGACTTTCCCATTACGAGTGTCTCCGCGAGCAACACAACTCTGTGTCGCGGGCGATATATTGTACTGTCCGCGAGTTACGTTTCGGGAGGGTCTGATAAGGAATTTCAGAGTTTTCTGCTTTCTTCAAATCTTCCCAACAAACGTTGTGCTAAGCACTTCTTTTTTCTCTCGTCGTTCCGAATGCATCGCCTTTTTGATCTGATCTTGCTAATATTAGGCTGCTTGGCAGAGAAGTGGAAATATACAGCTTCCATTTATGCAGTTTTCTTCAGCCTGCTTTGCTCCTCTTAGGTGAAAATATTTTCGTTAACACCTTTTGTTAAAACTACGTCCCTCTATGTTCTCCTCTTAACTTGTGAGACCAAGTTTCGCACCATTACGGAAGGAGGGGAGGAATTAATTTCCTTTTTTCTGTGTGTTTTACACTTTAGATCTTTAGGTAGTAGAAGAGAGAGACACAGTGAATGGAAGAAACATCACATGCTTTTAATCCGCCCTTAATTTTATCGTGAACATCATTTCAACTGTTGAGGCTAGTTTGCAGTTACAACATTTACCTTTGCAACATGTTTAAGGATTTATTTTCTTTAATTAAGTGCTGATTTTGCTTTGTTTTGCCACGATGCATTGTCAGAATACTGTATTGTGAAAGTGAGTCAAATGACGCAATCCATTTCTTCTGCCACGGTTTTTAAGACGTGCAAGAATTCGAGGTCATTGTGGACAAAGAAACGACAAAAAATGAGAATTATCGGAATTTAGTGCAAACAGATTAAGAAAGAAAGAGCTGAGAAATTTAGAACCTTAATTATAGAAATAAAAATTAAGAGTAATGAATAGGCTTCAAAATAATCGTCGTCAGGAATACGTCGCCATATATTTCTGTACATACGTTTCAACTCTCGGAGGATACCATCTTCCCATATTTATAACCCGAAGACGAAAGCAACAGGTTTCACCAAAACGTTCATGTTATACCTACAAAGCTACACATGTTTATACCCCACAAGACCGCTTTTCTGATATCGCTAAGAGAACGTCAAATCCCACGTAATGAAGTACTTGTTTAATTGCGTCTTGCTCCACACGGTGTGTGGGTAAAGCAGTGACTACAACAGTGATTTAGTAAAGGAAAGTGGTGTTCCTAACTTATTGAACAATCTATATGTTTGGTAATCATAAGCGCAATGAAAGAATGAGAACTGAAGGATGGCTTTAAACACGCGCACGGCCGAAATAATTGATTTATTGAAAGTCCCGAACGTAAAAGTAACGAGGAATTAGTTTATGTTGCGACATGTTGAAATAATTGTATTTTTTATTTGCAGTATAATGTTCTTGGCCTGGGAGCGAAAGAGCAAGTGAACAAAGCGATGACCCTAATGTTTGACGTCTCAGCCCGTGATTTGCTTCCCATTCCTTCCTCATTCGCTCGAGTTGCACTGGAGCCCAGTGCCAAAGAGCAAACCTATCCCTGTATAGGCCTAGACAGGCCCTTAGAGCTACAGCAGGTTGAGTCGTCCAGAATTTCTAGACAGTCGGTACATGAAATTGGCAAAGTTGTCAGCCTTACGCCCCGACTGCCTTTTCACACAGAAAACATTCCTGTTACTCAATTTTGTTACAGGCGGAGTCGATCCCAGGGCCATAGTGCGGCCAGAAGGATTTAGTCCAAGAAAAATCCCAATGAAACAATCGGCAATCGAACCCGCGACCTTCCGACACCACCGCGTAAATATCGATTCCGACTTCTTATCATTATAATTTTGCTTATACAAGATGACGTCACATGACGTCAGTACTTGATACGTCCTTGTATAACAACAGGAAAATAAACCCACATCTTAGTAAAATGAATGTTTGTTAAAGTTATTATGTGTCGTTAGACTTTCTGTGTTGATATTACACTGATGAGAAGCTCCTGTTGTGAGGTATAATGTTCTCAGATAAGTGGGTATGAATACTACTTGAATTCTAGAAGGTGACGAAGCGCAGTCCTGCGAAAATTTACCGATGTGCTGCCTGCACGCCGGTCAGTTTGTTACTAGACTATGGGGAGGACCACGTTCTTAACAACCCAGCTTTATTTCATAGGTTCTTGTAGTTACTGTTTAAAAGCAATGCTCTATTTCATCTGCCAGGTCAAGGTCTTGACTTTGCCCTACCCGTAGGACTCTTATTTTTTATTCTTTAAATTCTTCGTACAGTAGTTTTTAGAGAGGTGAAAGAAAGGGAAAGTTGGAGAGTAAGGGACACATATTGTCAGAATGGTGGGGCAGGTGAGGGGAAGTGAAATACAGGCCTATAAACGTGTTTTTCATCTGTCTGCCCATCCTTTTATTACCTACGCACTTCATCCCCTCTTCCTAATCGTCGAATTCCCTTCGCATACCTTTTCCTCTCGTAACGAAAGCGTGAGCGAGTGGGCTGAAGGAGGAGAACTCGAACGAAATGCACCAATCGTTTCCAAGGCGAAGACTGCAACGACCGCTGTGAATTTCCTGGGACTATGTACGACAAAGTCCATGGTACGCGCCATCAGCCCCCTTTGTATATAAAACGACCGAATTTTGAGACAGGAGCATAGAAGCTGTTGGCAGAAGCAGTGGATCAGCGGTTGCTGGCTGCATTTGCTTTAACATTCATTATTGTAGGCTCAGTTATCGGTCTACGTTCCATCTACAAGATGAATCATTTTCTGGTAAGTTAAAGTGATTTATGCTTATTTTATGCAATAATTACACATTAAAATAAATTTGGAATATATTAGCATGGTAATATGAGTATTTTGCCGGTCCCGGTGGATGCGCGGTCTAAGGCGTAGGCCTGCGTGCACTCGCCTGTTCAGATTGTGGGTTCGAATCCCCCCGGCGGCATGGATATTTGTCTGTAATGAGTGTTGTGTGTTGTCAGGTAGAGGTCTCTGCGACGAACTGATCACTCGTCCAGAGGAGTCATACCGACTGTGGTGCGCCGTTGTGTGTGATCTAGAAACATCGCGAATGAGGAGGTCCTGGTCTACTGGGGGCTGTCGTGACAAATAAATAATTAATAAATATGAATATTTTGATCAGTCATCATAATTTTTGTTCCTGTCGTGTTATTTTGGGGTGGGGTAGTGTGAGTCTGTCCGTAATTTTTAATTATGTACATAAAGGTGAAGTGATCCTGTTACAGGCCAGGTGTGGCCCACAGGGTGGGTAGATGTATAGCTCTACACTTCCATGACCGCGGCATTAGAAGGGGGTGAGTGGTCAGCAGCACGCCCTTGCCGCACTTTACCCCCGGAAAAGACCCGGTACCCA
>Ga0136643_10011363_pt1 | contig 13206 bp, 9 predicted proteins | sample TergutLab28metaG_FD_96883 | JGI IMG/M metagenome (GOLD analysis project Ga0136643, IMG submission 96883) | Labiotermes labralis P1 segment gut microbial communities from Petit-Saut dam, French Guiana - Lab288 P1 (version 3) (version 3) | ecosystem: Host-associated > Arthropoda: Insects >...
ACCAAATTAAAATTAAAATTCTTTTTCTCCCCCCCCCCCCCCATTACCTAAAAATTCAAGGTCAAGGCTGTTATTTTCATTTTCCCACCTGTTGGCTATGAACTTTGAGCAGGAAATCACTCCAAAGCTGACTTCTCAACATAACCTGTTGATGGTACTTAGTGGGGTCCCTTCTGAAGAGGCAGCACCATAAAGTCATAACATTAACATCAGTTTACTGCTCCTCCCCATTACCTAAAAATTCAGGGTCAAGGCTGCTATTTCCATTTTCCCACCTGTTGGCTCTAAACGGTGAGCAGGCAATCACTCAGACTGTGCTGCAGAGTTCCATTCCCACAGTTTCTGGAGTACTTCATACTAACTGTACCATTTGCACACACTTGGTGGTGTCATCACATTGTAGAATAATGTGTATATGTGTGTGGCATTTTTCAGTGTACCATGCATGGGACACTCTCTCCTGACTCCTCCCTCACGCACCATACTTCACCTTTCCTATCACTGCTATTATAGCATGCACCAGAGCTGTGTCATGAAGAATGATTGTCTTAGATTCAGTGTGGTGTTGCATGATACATGATAGTGGTTTGTCACTTATGATACCACATGCACCATCTTTTGACTGGATTGCCAGTATAGTGTATTAAAATCAAAATTACAGTGTAAAAATCTTTGAAGTTCATGTTTGTTAAATTCACCTAACATAGTCTGTAGTCACTTGCCAGTAGATTGAAACTGCCTGAGCTCTGTAAATTGCAGCTGTATCATCTACTGTGATATTACAAGGCAGCAGTTGCCACACAACATATTTATTGATTTTATATATTTCTCAAAAAAAACAGTGACTGTTTCCCTAAACATCAGTAGTTGGTCAGTCTGTATAATTTGGCCAGTGAGCAGGGACCAAATTTTGAGATATTATTTGGATGAACTTCGGCCATCAGAGGGTTCAAGGCCAATACTTATCTGTTTGTTGTTCTGGTTCACTTCACTGTTAGTAGTGACGTAGATGCAGTGTCTGTATGTATTTTTTTATTTCAGCTGTGGAGCTGTTTATCTCCTGCTTTTGTCTGTGTTAGCAGGTTTACTAAATGTAAGTTGTTGCTTGCTGAATGTTCGAAGAGATGGCCACTGTCTTGGTAATTGGTAGTGGAGGAAGAGAACATGCCATTTGTTGGAAACTGGCTCAGTCAGAAGAGGTATGATTGTTAAAGTTTTATGTTACATTTTGTCTATTGTTTTGTACAGGATCTTCATGTTATGCAGCAGCTGTTGTGTGTCATTTCTCACCGTTTATGTGCTGTGCTTAGTGGGCTACATAATTACGATAAACAGGCCAGTGGGAAGTGGCTGCTGATGGTTGTAAGGTACAATGACTACTGCTGCTGCCTCACTCACTCAGTAGAGCAGAGCCTTGGGAAGCTTACAGTTTCTCATCTACTGAAGAAACTGGCCACATTTTATGGAAAATGAAGGTTCAATACCATGCTCACAACAGCCCACCACTGGATCCAGTCCTGAGCCAGATGTGCCCAGTTCAGTCTCACATCTTGTTTGTGCAGCACATATTGCAGTTGTTTCAGTGAATATGTTTGAAACTTTGTGTGTGTGTTTAAATTTATTCTCATGACAGTGACTTGAATGTTTGATGTTAGAATAACAAGAAGATCTAGATTGGATCCTGACACATATACTTGTGTCAGTTGGCATGATGTTTGACTTTGTTATTCTTTAGAACTATCGGAATAATGGTTGAAGTTTGAAATCTGTAATTAATCCATTCACATACATGCAGTTTAATGCCAGTGTCCTGTGTGATCATAATCACATACTTGCATGAAAGGGTGTGTTTATGGATCTTTGTGTTTCATGAATTTTCAACTGTTTGCTGTGCTGTCCTACAGCCTTCTATGAGCATAAATAGGCACATCTGATGTAGAAATTTCTGACCAGTACTTATATTGCTATAGTTAGGGGTCAAGTGAAATCAGTGTCTTTTTAAGTTAGCAAAATCTGATGGTGATACAGGTACAGATATACGTCGCTTAAAAATGGGGATACATCCTGAGAAATGCGTCGTTAGGCCATTTCTTCATCGTGCGAATGTCATAAAGTGCTCTTACACAAACCTAGATAGTACATTACATCAAACTACACACCTAGGCTATGTGGTATAGCCTATTGCTCCTAGGCTACAAACCTATACTGCATGTTACTGTACTGTATACTGTAGGCAGTTGTAACACAATGGTATTATATATTATAGTCTTATGGAACCGCCGTCGTGTATGTAGTCCATTGTTGACTGAGACGTTGTTATGCGGTGCATATCTCTATTGCCTACAGAAGCATTTTGTGACGTGAACAAGTTTTAAAGTCACAACAGAATAAAACACACAGGGCTATAAAAATGTGACCCCTTGAATTGCTTGACACTAAGACAAGAACCAACCACTGTCCATCAAACAGAACACAAAATATGTGTGGACTGTGGTGGGTTTTTTGTCTTAGTAGTTTACACTAGTGGGGTGATTCACCTTAAGACTCTTATCATACAGGTGTTGTATTCTTGTGAGATCTGATGTTCTGACATTGGCACCTGACACCAAGTTGTCAGGTAGAATTGTGCCATTGTATAGGAACTGGCTGCATGCTGCATAAAGGGTGTGGATACAGGCAATAGGCAACATTGTGGCTGGACCAGTAGGATGGGGGGGAAATAGTAAGGAAAACAGAAGCCTTGTGGAACTGAAAAGATTTGTTAGTGGAAGGGAGGAACAGTAGCATGCAGGGTAATTGTAAAGTATGTAACATCAGTTGGCGGTATCTCGTAAATGGAATGCAAAATGCTACAAGTCTTGCAACAGTTTGAGGTCCATACAGTACCATTAGTGTCACATCTCTACATTTGCCCCAGCATTTTACACACACTTCTGCAACCTGGAAGACTCAGACTCAATGCTTGTCATTAGGAAGTTACTCGGAACAGCAGCACAATTTCCTTAAAAGTGTTGTTCAATTCCGTCGAGTGTTCTTGAGTTTGATTGGTAGACTTCCTGTTTGGCTCATCTCCACAAAAAAGAAATGACATGGCGTAAGAACAGGTCTGTGCAGAGGCTATACTCTTGTAGAGGAATATAGTTGTCAGTCATGATTGGAAAGTAAAGTTTATCCTATAACCTTCCATGAAAAAGTAAATACAGAACAGAATGTAATATTGGTACAGTTTTTGCACGTTTTAAAGCTTATACCCTGCCAAACTATTACATTTTTTACCTTAAGTATTACTTCTCAATTACCATGTACAATATTATGTAACCTCACACTGCAGTCTTCTGGTTGTATTTTGTTTGAGCCTTGGCATTCAGATAACTGACTTATTAATTTCAGGTCAAACAGATATATGTTAGCCCTGGGAATGCTGGCATATCTGAAGTGAATAAAGTGACATGTGTGACTCTGGATGTCAAGGATCATGAGGTACGTATGAGTGCGATGTTGGTGTCGGCTATACATTCATTGTCAAAATGGCATTTGAAATATTCACTGTAGTGTCTCTTCGTCAGCAGTATCAGTGGTATCCCATCATCTGCTGTTAAACTGTTGTGCATGCTGTTATACTTCTGTCATATTTTTAATGTTCCTTTTTCATTCCATTTATTTGTTCATCATCTTTTTATTCCTTTCTTCCTTCCTTCCTTCCTTCCTTCCTTCCTTTCTTTGTTCCTTTCTTCCTCTCCTGCATGCACAACAGTTCAGGTACACTTCACTCAAATTGTAGAAGGTATGAGTGCAGTATTATATGATATGTTGAGGCCTGTGGTGGCTACCTTCAACTACCAAACACTGCCAGTACTTGCAAGTGTGGATGTAGTCAGCTGTGTTTTATTTGAGTGATGTTCAACATGTAGGGTTCCCTGTGTCACAAAAATTAAATAAGTCACTGTGACATTACATGTAGCTCATTTATTGCAACGATTTGTCATTATTTTTTAAAATAACCTCTGAGCACAGTGATGCATTCTCCCCATTATGACATAAATTTGATGCAGGAGAAATTGGGCTCACGCATTTGCAACCATTCACATCTGTTTATTCTTTTTAATTATGATGGAATCAGTGACATTTCAGGTGTTCCTTTGGCAGCCCAAACAAATATTCTGTTGCATGCTGTCTTTGCTACAAGTGCTACTGCCTTCCAAAAATGAAATAATTAATACAACAGCTACAAACTTGGGGACCGTATTATTGGACATGCCTACATAAGATATGTTGCTACTATCCCATCAACTGACCGGCCAACTCACTCATTCACTCACTCACTCACCCACTGACTCTCATTTACAGGTTTTTTTCCCCCCCCTGAACTGACATATTTTTCAGTTTCTTGGTATATAACATAATGAAGGCTTCATTGCAGCTACAACAGAGTCCATTATTTGATTTTTTTAATCTAAAGCAGTAGCATTTATATTGTTGTACCCATTTTCTTTGAGATCTTTTTGAATGTCGTCAGAAAGGGCCTCTTTCCTTCAGGGCTCAGCCCAGAGGCAATTGATCATGTGTCCAGCTACCATCTTCAGTCAAACTCTTCCTTCAGGGACCCCACACTAGTAGACTGTGTCATGGTCAAAGTGGTTAGTCACTGGCCTGTTACTGTCGAGGCCCGGGTTCAGTTCTGAACAAGGCCATATGGGATTTTTGGTAGACACAGTTGTGCTGAGACAGATTTCTTCTGGCATACTTTGGTTTCCCCTGTCAGTGTCATTTCACCAGTGCTGCATATTCATTCATCCATCACCAGTGCTATCTAACCATGGCAGCTGACAGCATGGTTCAATAAAACAGTAAGTAGGTAAAGACAGAGTGATGGCATTGCAGAAGACCTGTGTGTTGTGTGCAATTAGAATTCATTCTTTCTGCCTAGGCTGTTGCTGCATGGAGTAAAGAAAATAATGTAGATCTTGTAGTAGTGGGACCAGAAGATCCCTTGGCCAGTGGGATTGCAGATGTCTTGCGTGCCAATGGAGTGAATTGTTTTGGTCCAGGCAAGCAGGCTGCTCGTATTGAAGCTGATAAACAGTGGGCTAAGATGTTTATGGACAGACATGCAATCCCTACAGCAAGATGGGGAGCTTTCACATCGGTTGATGAAGCAAAGTCATTTATTGAAAGGTATGGCATCTTTCGAGTCCGTTGCATGTAACAGTGCGAGATCCGAGGTTCTCACAGCAGTGTTTTTGAGGTTTCAGGTCCTCTGAGATGTGATGCTCTGTCATTGGGTGAGTGGTTCCCATCACTTTGAAGGATATAATGCTCTCATCTGAATGGGTCAAGCAGTGGTTTCTGGTGTGAAGACACTGCTTTCCTTCACATCATTGTGAACTACTTTACCAAAAACACAGCATCACACCTGGAAGATATGGATGCTTACTTAGATATGCTTGTTGGTTTCAGTGGCCACACAGTTTTAATGTATGTCCATTCTCAGGTGGCCTGGCTTCAGCAGTGGGATTGTGAGTTTGATTACCACTTTGGCCATGGATGTGTGTTAGCATTTTCTGTGATTTTGGTTGTCCTCTGCAGGTAGAAGAATTGCACTAGGCTTTGAAGTCCTACCGATTGTCTGAAATGGATGCATAATGTCAGAAATTAGTTTTGAACTGTAGCAAGCATAGTGGTGAAGAAGATTTGGGTACCTGTGATAAAGTGTCGTCTCTTCACACCTGTGAACACTAAACAAATACAAACAACTGCCTTGTCCTGTGAGATACATTTAAATGGATTAATGAACATGAGATTAAGATTTATGAACCCACACTGGGTCTGTTAAGATTTGATTATGTGCATAATGAAGATGATTTATTTGTTAAGGTATGATTATGTGCATGATGAAAATTACTTTGTGTTAAGATGGTTATGTGCAGGATGAAGATGCTTTGTTTGCTAAGTATGATGATATGCATGATAATGATTTGTTTGTTAAGATATTATGTGCATGATGAAGATGATTTGAGATATACGCTCTTCTGGGATATAATGCAGCATTGAATGGTAATTCCCATTTTCCAAGGGGCAAGAATTCCAAGACTTACAACCCTTGAAGGTGGGACTGAGAGGTTGTCCTGCAACATCAGTATGGAATTACCCCTCAGCACTGCATCATGTCCCAAAAGATTGCAGATCTCATCTACTTTTGCAGCATAAGCCTCAAATCATGCATGAAGATGATTTGTTAAGTGTGATTATGTGTGTGATGAAGATGATCTTTTTGTTAATATGTGATTTTGTGCGTGAAGAAGATGATTTGTTTGTTAAGTTATGATTATGTGTGTGATGAAGATGATCTGTTTCTTAAGATGTGATTATGTGCATGATGAAAATGATTTGTTTCTTCAGTATGGTTATGTGCGTGATGAAGATGATTTGTTGGTTCAGTATGAACATGTGCATGATGAAGACAGACTAGGAGGAAAGTGAAGACAGTAGGTTTCAGTGTTCAGGTGTTTGGCCTTCATGACCTCTCACTTAGATACATTTTCATCCTTTTTTGGCTGATTTTGATAAATCAGAATAAGGCCCCATTGCTCACAAATAAAATGTTACTTCATAAGATTTACACTGCTTCTGGGTTCCATTATACATTGCTATGTTAGTAGTGTGAAGTAATCATGAACATGAGATTTTACCATACATTCATCATGGAAAATTTGTATTTATCCACATAAAAGTAACTGATTACTAAACAATGTTAATACTTTTAATTTTTATTTATGTATTTTTAATTTTTATTTATTTAGTTTTTGTGCTGGCTTCTGCGTGCTGTCACCATACCTTCTTCCAGCTGTTAATCGTGCTGTCACCATACCTTCTTCCGGCTGTTATGCTGTGTGCTCTAAAATTGCTTTAGAAAATGTGTTCATTATTTTTTTCCCTAATATTATGTTGTATTTGCGAAGTTAAATGGAAAATGTTTGTGTATGGTACAGAGTGTCAGGGAATATAGTTTGAAATGAGTGGATCTGGAAGACACGTAAAAATGTTTGTGCTACTTATTTTTCAGTGCCAGTTATTTGGCATTAGTTGTGAAAGCAAGTGGACTTGCAGGGGGGAAGGGAGTTGTCGTGGCATCCTCACGGTCTGAAGCATGCAGTGCAGTGCACAGCATGTTGACAGAACACAAGTTTGGAAGTTCTGGAAGCACTGTGGTTGTAGAGGAGCTGCTGGAAGGAGAAGAAGTGTCAGTAAGTACCTGGTTTGATGCAATATAAGATTTAAAATTTTGACAGTGAAACAGATCAATATTATTGATTTCTGCTCTGAATACAGAGCCAGTATATTTCCCAGAAATATTCATATCCACCTATAAGATAAAATGGCTTCATCCAACTTATAGTAGAGACCAAACAAATGCAATAAAATGTTATTTAATGACGCTGTTAACTACTTGGAGTATATTGCATTGATGATTGATGGATGGATGAATGAATGAGTACGAAGCATTGGTGGAATCATACAGACAAGGGAAATCAGAATTACTCAGAGAAAGCCTGTCGTAGAACCACATTGTCCATCACAAATCTCACACAGCTGGGTCTGGGACTATGCACAGACCCCGTAGTGAGAGGCCACCGACCAACAACCTGAACCATGGTGTGGCCCAAAAAATGTTATCAGTGACACCCGAGAGAGAATACTAAGATGTCTGTCACAAGATATGTCAGAAGACTACAGTTCTGTTATCTATCATAAGCGTTGCCATACTTTAATTGACGTAATGTGTTACAGATTTGTACGTGTTCTGCACATAAAGTTTCAGGTGGAAACATTTATGGGTAACAACAGGTCATATTAGTGTGCTGATTATATTGATTTATGTGGTCAGTAAATGTCAAACACAGCCTTAAGATATTTCAAACTACAAAGCACTGGTTGTGAAAACTTCACAACTTGACAGGTTTTGTTTTATGGCTTCAAACAAAAGATTTAATGCAAAATTGCATAGTCATGTCTCTTCATTCATTTTGTAAATGTGTTGTTATTAAGACTGCAGTCTTCTATTATGTAATGCTGTGCAATAGTGTGGGAAGTGCCAAGCATTGGAGGACTCTTATTCCACCATGGAGCTTTTGAGATGGAAGAGGCAGATTTATCCAAAACTTTGATATCAGTCTAGCAGTCTACATGACATTGCATCATAATATGTTGTATTGTCTTGTTAATGACCTGTAGAATGCACTTTTGATTATTTGACCTTAGGTCCTTGCATTCGTGGATGGATCAACAATACGTGTCATGCTGCCATCACAAGATCACAAACGTCACATGGATGGTGATGTTGGCGCCAATACAGGGGGCATGGGTGCCTACTGTCCATGTCCTCTAATCACTGAGTCTGAACTGGCTGTGGTCAGAGACAAAATACTCCAAAAAGCAGTTGATGAGCTGAAGAAGGAGGGAATTCCATTCGTAGGTAAGACACTGAACTTGAGAAGGGCAACATTATTCACACACCTTAAAAGTGCGTTCAGTTTTGGCCTTACAGCTGTTAGAAAAATAGAATAAATTCTTATCACATTTCTACTAGAAGATGGCAGTCTTCTGGGGTGTGACGGTATGTCATTAGGCGAGTAGTTACTGGCGTTCTGAAAGATCAGAGTATCATCATCTTCAGGATCAAGTTCTTATCAAGCGACACAGTCCTATCCCAGACATCTGAACCAGAACATTACTATCACACTGCCCTGCCAACAATCCACATACAGTAGAATTCTTTTAATACTGCACCCACTGCACCAGGTAGTTGCCAAGTTATCAAATATTCCAGCTTATCAAGCCCAAATTCATTATCAAACAGTATCTTTACTGACCTAAGTTCTTTTAAGTGTTACTGAATGTTAGCCTGAATATGACCTCATAAGATAAAAACGTGTAGCTGCAATAAGAAATGCCAATCATTTGTTTTGTTGGCAGTTTTATTTTATTTTATTTACTAACTATTTCTTACAGGTAGTTTTTTGTTACTGCTCCCATATTTTGGCTGCACAATTAATCAGAGGAGTATATCATTTGGTGGATATCTCCTTCAGCTGTTGTTTCTTTAGAGTTTTACAGCCAGCCCTCATAGAATGTGCACTTGTCAGTTATTTTCATTTCATCATAAAAAGACTTAGTTTTTTCAACTATCACAGGCCCAGTCACAGGTTTTCCTTCAGAATGCATTGCTGCAAACAATTATATATCACCCTGTTCATTTGTGCTAATTTAGGCTCTTGCAGTGTCTGTCACTCTAAAATGTCCATCACACTTCTATGTGATGTCATAAGTGATTGTATTTGGCCCCTTTGTTTCTTTCTACCTACCATAAATACTTGATAATGCAATGCTGTATTAAGCCATAAACTGTCTTCAGCTTTCGCCACTTCCAAACCTTATAATTATTTCAAGTTTCTGGAGAATTGTTAAAGTTACATGTTTCCTGTTGCCAGCTGTACCCTGTTTACTTATCTTTTGGTCTTGTGAAGCCATTTTAATAACATTATGGGTTCAGTAAGGTCCAGCTAATCACAGATAAAATCAGGGATTCAGAACACACACACTGGAAGATACAGACAGCGGAGCGTATGGTCTTGGGACTACTTTCTGCAAGTGCTGAACTGTCAGGAACGCCCATTATCAGGCACTGGATTAGAGGAATTCTACTGTGTTGTGATATGTGGTGATGATTAGGTGTTTATGGTGTTGCAACTTAATAACTGGCATTAAAGCAACATTGAGATACAATTAATCCAATACAGTGTGTTGTGGAAGCATATTCAATTAAAAATAAAATATACAGATTATGATAATTTATTGTGAAAAAAAAAGTACTGTAAAAAACAACAGACACATTATTGTAAGACTGTGAAGATTTATTCTAGGCAACCTATACATACACTGTGTGAAAAATTAATTAGGTACATTTTATGACTCATAACCAGCATATGGACCAAGTTTCCTCATTTTCTTAATTCATGTGTTTGGAGCAATGAATTTTTAATTTATTTTTGTTTTAGGAGTTTTATATGCTGGTCTCATGTTAACAAAGGATGGCCCCAAAGTCTTAGAATTCAACTGCAGATTTGGTGACCCAGAGACACAAGTCATCCTGGCCTTGCTTGAATCAGATCTGTACAGAATTATGTTGGTAATGAATTTAACATACTGGATAGATTAATAGTGCCTAGGCTGTGGACTGGACAGTCCAGGGTTTGATGTCCTGCTGGGGCAAATGTTTTTCCCCCTTCTTTTCTTCCCCCCTCCCCCTCCCCTATTCTGCAAAACATCTGAACCAGTTTTGAGGCCTACACACCCTCCTAATCAGTGGGTACTGGTGGTTCTTTCTGCATTGATAAAGCAGCAGTGTATGAAGCTAACCTCTCACCTCCATCTAGTGCCAAGGTTAAGAATTAGTGGAGCTGTACCTCTGCTCCTCCTGTGTGCCTTGTGACATGGAGAGGGACAATTGTACCTTTGCAGATGATGGTAGGAGAATCTTCAGGGATGTCATGTAATATAGTTTCACAGACAAGTACCAACATTTCAGAGGGATCTGTTCCCTCATAATGAGTATGGAAGGACCAGTTGTCTCCAGAATCTTGTTACCCGTATACAAAAGATGATGATTCCGTAAGTTATGTGAGAAGTTGTTACAGTGTTCAATGTAGCTTATTTATTGCACTGAAGAATCATTTCTTAACATAATGCTTGAGCAGACTTATGCATTTTCCCATCTTGACACAAGTTTAAAAATTCCATGTGGATGGAAATAGGGCTCATTCATTCAGAAATGTTCATGAACAGCCATTTCCACTTTCTCACTCTTGTGGAATTGGCAACTTCTGAAGTGTTGTTTCAGCAGCCCAAAATCATTTACTGCATCCTTGGTGCCTTCTCATCTGTCCTTGATGTACTGGCTGACGTGTGTACTCACCCCCAAGGATATATGTTCAGCCGTCATTAAACTTTCTACACTGTTTGCTGACATGCTACCCTGTCATTTTGCCATTATCATGTACCTCTATCAACTGACAGTGAGTTTTGTTGGTGGAAACATATTTCACCGATAAAACAAAATCACACTACCTATGTGATCACAGGACCATGTTGCCATCATCCCTGGCCTTTGCACATCAACTGTATCCCTGAATAACGTCTGACTGACCCTTGTGTCATCTGTCATATGTTATCCCTACTAAAAATGTTACCTCTTACTGGAAAATAAAATGCTTGATTAAAATTGCAGGCTGGGGAATGCTTATATTGACACATTAACCATAATAAGAACTTTGGAGCTTTATGCACAGTTGCTCATTAACATTCTACGACACTTTGTCCATTATTATGAGACCTGGAATATTTCTCCTGTATTGCCAGATGGCTTTATTGCAATCCATGAAAGCTGCATCATGCATAAATTTTGAAAATTTTTGAAAATTTATTTCATTTGCTTCAAGAATTTATTTTTCAAGAGCTCTTTCCAAAGTAAAAAAAAAAAAAAGAGTGTCTTATGTGGAGACAGTCCTTGTCCACCCATCTGTGACCAAACCATTTGTTTAATTTTTGTGAAATCCAGTGTAACATTTCTTTCCAAAAATTGTCAAGCAGGCACTAGTCTAATGAAGATTAGCTCAGTGACAGCCATACTTTACTTTAAGGTGTCAGTGAATTTCCACCCCTTTGTTCCATATTTCTTGGCCAACTTTGGTGCAATTTGGTAACAAATTTTGCCCTGTATTCTACATGATTAGTCTGATATGCATAAAATTTGGTACATGAGATGTTCATTACATTTTTTTTCAGTGAATTTGAGTGTTGTGGCAACAAGTACAATGACAATCGTACTTCATTTAGTGATGCTAATGGATTTATGTGTACTGCCCACATTTATTGTGCACTTCAAGTGAAATTTGATATTAGGGGTCTGCATATGAGGCTGTTGAGTACTTTTTACTTTCATGAAAATTGGCATATGGAAGGCCATACTTCTGTTGCAGGCAGATATTCAATTCATTTACACATGTACATGAAACTATATGCCATGTGGGTAGTAAAGAATGCGTTGGTAAATTCTTTGTGTTATGTGAGGGAGTACACCATTTGTAGTCTTGTTTCCTGTGATCACGTAGAAAATGAACGTTCTGTGTTCTAGGGTTGCTGTAACGGTGAACTTCAAAAGCACGCACTGCAGTGGAGACAAAATGCATATGCTGTTGGTGTAGTGATGGCAAGCAGAGGCTATCCTGAATCATCATCCAAAGGCAATGTCATTACAGGTGAATTGAAGCGTCTTGCTAATCATGGTCAGTCTGTGTGGGATTTGTGGTAGGCAAAGTGGCACTGGGACAGGTTCTTCTCCAAGTACTTGGGATTTATCCAATTAATATCAATCCATCGATGATTGTAGCTCTCCATAACCATTCTTCATGCACACTGATGCTATGGAATCTTAGAAAGTGACAGCCACATTAAAGGATGTGCTGTAAGGATGTAATTCAGCTCATGTTACCTGCTCTGATTGCTGTGTGCAGTGTCCCTCTAACTGCTTCTGTTTCATTCAGCTGTGCAGGACAGACAGTGCCAGACTGCACATCTGTAAGTGGTGCAAACACTATATAAATTTTAACTTTTGGTCATGCAGCTACAGTTGTGTGATCAATCAGTACAGACATCCCTTATATGCTGCTGTTTTGCAGAGGCAGTGTGGAGTGCCTTGCTTGACTGGCACTCATGGCTTATGGGGTGTGGTTCACATGAGGGTTGGTTTTTATTTTGTTTTTCTTATGGTTTTGCTCCCATGCATTGCCATGGTCAAGACTATTGTGTACACTCACACAGTTCCCTGTCATGCACGTACCTTTATGTCGTAACTCCATTCTCTAAGGACTATGCGCAGCATGTGTGTTACATTGCTCAGTTATTTGTTCATGAATTTTACTGTATTGGTTATATTTGTGTTGTTTGCAGGATGGGTTTCTATTGCATTAAACTGGTATTGTCATTCCAGTGGTTGTCATTACAGTAAAATATTTTTCCATGAAAATATATAGGAAATTGGTTGGGGGGGGGGGGGGGGGGAGAAAAAAAAAAAAAATAATATTGTGTTTGTCAAAAAAAAAAATTATCAAACAAAATGTTGGGGTACAAAAAAAAAAAAAAACTTGAAAT
>Ga0136643_10011364_pt1 | contig 13205 bp, 8 predicted proteins | sample TergutLab28metaG_FD_96883 | JGI IMG/M metagenome (GOLD analysis project Ga0136643, IMG submission 96883) | Labiotermes labralis P1 segment gut microbial communities from Petit-Saut dam, French Guiana - Lab288 P1 (version 3) (version 3) | ecosystem: Host-associated > Arthropoda: Insects >...
CCGGGGATCGAACCCGGGACCTCTGTATCTGTAGCCAGAAACTCTGACCACTAGACCACAGAGGCGGTCCCGGAACATGTACAGGTTGACGAAATAGACTAAGAATAAGTTGTTCATCAAGTTGGTTTTTCTTTACACAATTATATCGAGATACACGGTCAACAAAACGTAAAATTTAGCTGAATTAGTGGTTTGGCGTCCCCCACGAAACACGCAATTATCACTGCCCTGAAATGTATTCGAACTAGTGACCCGAGCTTTGGCTGTTTCTTTCTGCTGGTAGGCCTGACTGCAGGAGGTAAGTTATTTCGGGTTTCTCTTTTATGATGCACTTCAAAGACTCTGCAGTTTAAAAACAGCTTTGGCAATTTTAACGCCGTGACACAGAATGCAGCGTTCCGTGTAGAAAGTCAGAGCTAATTTGTGTTTTACTGTCATTATGTCTCAAGGAGCTTTGTGTGTCGTGGAATATTTATCTCCTGCTGGCTGAATTTTTATCTCTTTATAGCAGAACTTTCTTTTGCACGTTTTCCACTGCTTGAATTAAAACGTACACAGACTTAGATTTATTTAGGTATCACCGTAAGATGCACGCACACGGGCAAGACGGGTGCTATAGGGAAAGTAAATTAGCGAAGGAAGGGAGAGAGGGCGCGATTTAATGTCCCGGCACGTAACTATCCTATCTGAAAACACAACCAAGTGTTGTATGCATATGACAGAGTGTATTTTTAATATTATCTCCTCAGCACATCGGCTGTCTCGAGAGCTTCTGCATACGAAGCCCGAATTCTCCTGCAGCTGAAAACACCTAACTTCAAGGAAAAGTCTCGAAATGCTGTCCTCCAGCTTCTAATCAATTTGCACTTTCTGAACATATTTCTCGACACAGGTCGTAATTATTATCTCGAAATAATATCAGTTTCTTTTCGAATACAACATTGCTTTTCACTTCTGGCAAAGGACCTAGACTGGTTATATAAGCTCCATATTTCTGTGTCTGTCACATATAATAAAGACACATATTCAGATGTGGAGGTTTATGGGGTCATAACCTGCGATTTATTGTTTTTCCGGAAGCCAGTGCTTCTATGATAGTGCACATACTCATTTTACTTTAAGTTGATGCACTGAGCGGCAATTTCCCTAACACAAATATTATAAAAACTTTTATACTTTGTTTTTTTCCCCAGCAATGAACTTTTCGTTCGAAATTTATCCACTATTGCTGTACAGTTTTCCTTTAAACGACACTGTTGAAGCGAGATATTTTTACAAAACTTTCGATGACATTTCTGTGACACATATGTGCTTCACAAATTATTGTAAACGAACACTTTGTGCTCAACGAAAACGTTTGTTACACTCAGTGGCCTGCTGCCTCCAGACGCTTCACACAGCTGGCGGACGTCTCCAACTAGCAGTGCAAATAAGATGACTTAACTCACGATCCAGTCGCCTTGGCCAGCCGAGGTTGTATTTCCCTATGCTCGGGTAATTGATTATATATGCATCCTCTGCATCTTACATACACGTGGTCTGGTGTGTTATATTATTTTGTTGAAGGATATTATGCAGTGTGCAAATTTACTTTGCATTATACTGCATTGTATTGGAACAAATTTGTAGGGTTTGGTTTGTGTACGTTGAAGTTTGATTGGTTTAAATGAGGTTTCTTTAATTTGTGAGTGGTGTATGGTGGAGCTTACTGTCTCAGAATTTCGCACCGTTTCCTTGTGTAATTGTACCCGAAGAATTGCGATTAAAATACATATTTAAGGAAAGTGCTAATGGCGTAACCTTCAAGCCACAGATCATCTAGCTTCAAGCTAAGCTGGATGAAGATTAGCTAATTATTTGAAGTCATAAAGCAACAGAGACATGATCATACAATTCATTCCTTTATTTAACATAACGTATGATAAAAGGCTAAGATTAACCTGAATTATATTTGAAGGTTCAGTTCGTACCGCGCTGTAAACACATTTCTTCTCGTACACGAACACCAATTAATGAATGCTGTGTAGCGAAATAATCACGGTGTGTTCTGAGAAACTTAGGCGTACAAAAAAAGAGAAACTCACTCTTGTGGCCAGAACGTGGGATTTTTTATGTTAATCTTGGGGGTACGTAAAGCAAACAGTAGGTTTTAAAGGGTTAAATTATGGGACCTAATACACGAGTTACAAATATCACATAGCGCCTTCTAGCCTAAAACGCAGCTTATTTAACTGTACGAACACAGGCTGTGGAAACTCTTTCACAAGAAGTCTTATTGAAAAGAAGTATGTCGTATTTTCATGGAAATAAGGTAGCAGCTATTTCACATTTGTGATTTTCACTGCATCTCTATTGCTTGCATCCGAACGACATCTGGCAGCAAACTTATATAGTTCGTCTATGCGCAATTAAGCCGCCTTCATAAATCAGAGTGATTAATACCGAAAGTTTTGTTAAGGCGCTGAACACTTAGGTATGTCTCACCTGGGGTCGGTTGCTACTGGCAACTGCGACAATTAAAGCAGTATGCCTGCAAGAACGCTACATGTCTATGGATTTCGTCTTAACAAGTGTTTCCCAGCCATTTCTGATTCGAAGTTGTACGGGAAAAAAATAATTGTTTATAAACGTAGCTGTTATCGGAGCGTGTAAATATGGTTGTTTGCAGATTGAAACTTCGAGCCTGTTCGCCGCCCAAGTGACACTAAAACGGATTTACAGTTCCTGAAATTCGGCGTTTCCAAACACAAGTTGTGCCTGAGTATCTGTGAGACAGTGTGTTGCCATGAAAATGCAAAATAAATGTGACTGGATTAATTGATGGGATATCTGTCGGAATGTACGTTACAAAATTGAAATTGAAATTGAAATTAAAATTATAATTAAAAATGATTTTTTTTTGCCAGCGGTACTAAACTGCATAGAAGAACGAAAAGGGCATGTTATATGGCACATGTAGAAGAGAGGAGAGGTACATACTTGATTTTGGCAGGAAAATTCTAGGAGTCTAGGTGTCGGACAACGGAGAACGACGTTTTGAAACCGATATATACATACATACATAAGGGAAAATTCTAGGGAAAGAGGAAGTATAGAGGGTATGATAATATTAAAATGGATTTGTGCCATGTAACATGGGGGGCATGGATTCGAATAATCTGGCTCAGGACAGGGGCAAGTGGCGGGCCGTTATAAACGCACTAGTGATCCTTCGGATTCTGTAAAATGCGGGGAATCTCTTAGTAACACACAGTGTAAAATGTATACTTAACTATAGTTTGTAGACGGACAGAAGTGAAGCTTCTGTCGGGCAACAGCGGATTACAGTCTGGTACAAATACTTGCTGAGACCAAGGGAACTGGTAGCAATGGCGTATCTGTACATTATGGAATGCATTTAAGAAGGGCCACTAAAAATCATGTAAACAAATTTTTATATTCGTAATTCTGTTCAATGCTTGTCGCATATTCGTTGGGCTGTGAAATAGCCAAATGAAGGCATTCCGCTACAATAGGCCTATGCAAATCTAAACCAAACACAACCGAAACTTCCAAATCGTCGGCCCCCGCTCTTCCATATCACTGACCGCAAAACCCTAAATTCATTCAGTACATTGAACACAATTTTTGGATATTTACTTTCATAGTTTCTGTGTTATAGAGATACGATCCTCACAAATGCCACAGTGTGAAAATTCTAGTCAAACTGTACCAATGCGTTGCGTAGCTCGAACGTGACGTAATTGTGTGCCAGAGGGTTGAGAGAATAATAGTCACATTGGTGCACACGGAATGATGTCGGAATAATTCATTAGTTTTCATATATTGAACAATTCCTTTTTTATACTCTGCACTTTATTGCCGCTTCAATTTGTTAAACTGTAAAATGTTGATTAGAAAAGTAGTCACAGAGGTACAGAGTGGCTGGCTACGTATCGCTGATTTGCGACAAGAGTGTCACAAATCAAAATTTAGCATTTTTGAGTTATTGGTATAGAAAGAAAAGTTTGCAGACGCACTTTTAACAGGTATAGTGTCATAACGCAGTTTGCAAAACTCGCCGCTGGAGAGCAGTTGTGTCGTCGTTGAACTCGTAGAAAATTATAGCATTTCAAAACCTTTAAAAGCTTCTCCTTCAAAATCACAGATTTTGAGTTGTGACACTGTTGTCGCAAATGAGCGATGTTGTCCCTAAAATTACCTGCTTATTGACGGATTTTCTTGAGCGGTGGTGGGAAAAATACGACAGAGATTTAAAATCTACCATTCCTACTCCTTATGGCATTGCAGGTAATGCCGCTGGAAGCGAAACACAAAATTTGTTACATAAGGTTTATATTTTTAAAATAAGAATTAACTAACTCCGTGGAGCAGAGTCATCCTTGAAAAGCCAATAGGTCCTCAGCTATCCAAGAAATTTCCCGCATTTTATGAAACCCGAAGGTTCATTACCGCATTCATAGCTTTCGGGGGTCGTATTCCCAACTATATACTTCGAAGTGTGTTTCTTCAGTTGCTGGCAAATAATGATGAAGTAATACGAGTATATCGCAGTCGGTAACAGAACGTAGCCTTACGAAATGAAATACAGAAAGGAAACAGCCGAAATGAGATTTCTAAATTACATAGCAGAATGCTACTTACAGATACATAAATGAAGCAAATATGTTCTAAAGGAAATTACATCTTATATTTATGTGACTATGAAGGAAAATAAACGAAACTTCCTGCACCACGTTCAAGGAAATCATACAAAGAGTTACCTTAAAGAAAAAGCGTCATACGCTACTTCAGGATAAGTCACTCTGTCCGTTGTCACACTTAGGCGGAGTTCCTCGATTCCCCGATCGCTGTGCCTGTTGCCATGGTTTCCTGCGCGCCCCTTCCCATCACCAACGCCGGTAGCCACACCACGAGTCCCGATTCATGCTGTACGAACCATTAATGGAAAGTGCTCCTTACAAAAAGGCTGGAAACAGGCTATTTAAGCAGGCTGAGGTAAAGCAGGATGGTTAAACTTGTCTGATACTTTCTTTATATTCAGGAGGGAATTGGTTCGCACCCTTGAAACCGGTTACACTGACTGCATTTTTCGAGGTCTTAACGCTGTTTCGAAGTAAATGTCAGGGTCAAAAGCTTCTCCGTTATCTTTGCGAGATTTCAGGTTCTTCACAGCCGTGTTGAAAATCTTAGTCTTCTAGGATCTTACTCCTTGGCGACGTGTAGTTACCGATATTCCAGACTCTACACTTTTTCGAAACTTTGGAAACTCTTTTATCAGTGATCACGGCTTCACATCCCACAGCGCCTGAAGCCTGCTTCATCATTTCTCGTATGTACAGCTGTCCATCATCTTAGTCATTTCGCTATTGACTAGTACCAACAAATGTTAAAATTATTTTTATTTTCAAATATAATCTATCAAAACTCCTACGTGTTTCGACCCTTCATAGATCATTTTAGGGAGTTTGTGACATCAATTAAACATCTACAAATCGTTCTTCATTTTTTGCACCGTGCATCAATGACATTCAAACACTTTATTATCCAACTGATGCACCAATATATAATTCGTAGATACAATACTTTTAAATATTTTTTATAATTTTAATTGTATCTACGAATTATATATTGGTGATCAGTTGGATAATAAAGTGTTTGAATTTATAAATCGTATTTGCTGACTTACTTATTGAATTGTTTGTAAATGCACGTTCATGAATAACATTAAGATCCATAACGCGATGTATTTTCATGTAAAAGTAAAGTAAAGTAAAGTTTACCCTAGAACAGGCAACGAAGGTCCACGAAGGGAATAGAGGTATAGATCTACTCTTTCTTTAACCTCTGCGCTAGATGGGGTTGGTGGTCAACGTCACGCCTCGACCGCTTTACCCCATGGAAAGGCCCGGTACCCACTGTATAGGAGGCTGGGTGGTCCTCAGAGCCGGTCTGGACAGGTGCGGAAAATCTCGCCCCCACCGAGATTTGATCCCCGGACCGTCCAACCCGTAGCGAGTCGCTATACCAACTGCGCTATCCCGGCTCCTATGTTTTGTCAGGTAAATAGGCTAGTCCACGCAGCATCATAAATAGTGAATCAGATGTGATGGAAAAGCAGTTTATGAGGCATACGATCTGGCCTTACGAACAGTTATTGTTGCTGAATGTTGAGGGCTTGGGCAGACATTAATGAGTTAACGTGGTGGATGGCGTTGGATGGGGAGGGGAGGGGGGATCTGTAGAATGTCTGGCACACAGTTAAGTCGTCACGTAATGAAAGTGATATATCTGTATGAATTTACTGAATGTATTTCCACGTTCTGTTGAGGCATTTTTTAGAAATATGATGAAGCTATTTCTTTTACTTATCATTAATTTTGAGAAACAGTAACGTCATGGTAGGTCGCGAAATAAAAAAATGAAGAGAATAATGAAATACCGTTTCTCTGTTTGTAAATAATGCGGAAGATAAATTTTCATTCTTTTTGGTAGTGTGCCAAATGTATTTGCTAACCCAGTTTATTAAAACCTTGACCTATATGCTGTAGAATGTGTAAGGTAACAAGCCAACGAATTTGCAGTTTTACCTACAGTACTGCATTTACTTATTTTTCACATCGGAAATACAGGATTGTGGTCCGAGAATATTTTAATATATTTTATATCCCGGTTGTACTTGGTTTCGTCTCTTAAGACACTTATAGTTTTGTAAAAGCTGAGATATCAAATGCACAAAAGAAATATGTTAATGAGCTGCATGTGATAATCTTTATTATGTCTATTTTGCATTGCTTGATGGTGGCTTTTTAAAGAAGCCGAAACATGTCGCAGTAAATTTTACAGCAAGACACCATCAAAAGTAGCTGTGATATTCCTCACATCTCATTTTTCTTTCTGTCTACGTCACAACGAGATGTGCCATGTAAAGATACCAAGAAAGAAGGCATATACTGCCAACTCGTAACTTGTGAGAAGGACGTGAAATTTACTCCAATGAAACAAAACTGCCAGTTTCAAGATTTTGAACATTAACTAGGGTCAGTCTTCTCCAGACTTCGCTAATATCTTTTAATCTCACTGTCATAATTTTTGATCAGCCGAAGTTGGAAATGATTTGGACAACTCTCTGCGTTTCTTTCACATGACATTTTGATTGTTTTCTGAATTTCTATGAAAATAACGAAGAATGACTTGGCCCTTTCTGAAGGGCCCACCGCCGTAGGTTGTTGCTGTCCGCTGACCACTTGAAACACGGAGACATCCAGCGTTTTTTAACCACAGACGATGGGATATATCCCAAACACCAGTAACGTCTATTACGATACACCATCGTCACAATTCTTGGGATAGGTCTTGCTCCGAGTACGTCAAGTTATACACTGTCAGTCATTCCACCAGTGCTCCATACTCAAAATCATTCATGTACAACTGACGCTGTATCGTGTGAATAATGATAACGTCGCTAAATAGAAGGCAAATCAGTCCCATTACAGGCCCGGAAAGGCTCAGAGGGTTCCGAAAAGTGAAGGTTCCCAGATTTCGCGATATCGGCACAGGATGGTGGTAAGTTGTCAGCCTTAAGCACCGGCCGCCTTTACCCCAGGAAATACTCCTGGTACTCATTTCTGTTAGAGGCTGAGTCGACCCCAGGACCCTAGTGCGATCGGAACGATTTCATGTCAATGAAAAATCTACTGACATCAGCTGGGATCGAATGAGCGACCTTCCGATTTGTAGCACAGCGCCTTATCCACTGTGCCACCGCGGCCCGTCGCTAAATAAACAACTTCAGATATGTTTTCTGTATTTCCTGTTATAGTCCCCTGTTAACAGTAGAGTGATCAGATACAGATAAGCAGATAAACTGGCGCTTTAGGGCGCGTTAAAATTAATGGACCGCCATTTGTGGCATTGTGCTGATGATGTTTCATGTGAAGAGTTGACTTCACGGATTTTGAACATGGCGGTGGAGAGGAAGGCGTAATTTTTTAAGCCCCGGTAATTCGTACCCACGCAAACCCAAACGCCGCTCGCTGAAAACATCGATGTGATAAAACCGCTATTCGTCACGTATTTCAAGGAACATGACAACGAGGCGCAGATGTGGGGGTAACGTTGGTTACCATGGTGACGAAGACAGAAAAAGACACCAGACTTTACTCTCGAAATCCTCACTTACTTTGGGCTTATAGAGTTGCTCCATTATGAAAATAAATACCTTTATTCTAGTATTTTCCGGCAAAGAGTATCTTTACACACCACCACGAATCGCCAGTATATTAGAATTTCCCAGTCTGTACGGATCAGTGCATGTGAACAGTTTATAATACTCTATATTTGTGAAGTGTGTCTTATTTATACTGACCAACGATATCCAATGTTCGCTTAGTGTGTTAATGACGTACGCATAAATAATTAACTAGTGATTGAAGGTAAATTAATTAGGCCTAAAGCAATGGAGAAGGCACATAATAATTTAATTCTAACTACTGCATAAAGCCTAGTTTTTGCGCTCCTACGTGATTCTGCTACAGTCAGCAGTTGGAAGTAAGCTGCCGGTCCCAGCGGCCGCTCGCCTGCTAAGATTGCGGGTTCCAATCCCGCCAGAGACATGGATGTTTGTTTGTTGTAAGTGTTGCAGGCCGTCAGGTAGAGGTCTCTGCGACGAGCTGATCACTCGTCCAGAGGAGTTCTACCGACCGAGATGCGTCGTTGTGTGGGATCTAGAAACCTACACTTCTTCACAACACTTAACGGAAGAATAAGAAGTGTAAGAAGAAATAAAAAAAACTGCACGGAATGTGTATATAATATTAAATAAAAACCTACAGAGAAGATTCGTGTTAAAGAGCGGCTACTTGTAGAATTCCATACATTATGAATATTCTGTGCCATATTCAGAAGAACTCCTGTTCTCGATCCTTTGCTGAGCCAACCGAATTCAGTCAACATCTTCACGACCTATTTACCATAGACTCATTTTAATATTATTCTCCGACATACTTTCCTTATCTTCCCAACCGAGCTACATGTCTAGCTGGTCGTGGTTTTAGGGCTGTACCAATCGTGTCTGGGCCGGGGTAGCGCAGTCGGTATAGCGACTCGCTACGGGCTGGACGGTCCGGGGATCGAATCCCGGTGGTGGCGCGATTTTCCACAACCGTCCAGACCGGCCCTGGGGCCCACCCAGCCTCCTATACAATGGGTACGGGGTCTTTCCCGGGGGTAAAGCGGCCGGGGCGTGGCGTTGACCTCCAACCCCCATTTAGCGCTGAAGTTAAAGAAAGAGTAGAGCTAAACCTCTACTCCCCATCTGGGCCTTGGTGGTCTGTTCTAGGATTGAACTTTATCTTTACCTTTGCCAATCATGTCTACTGTGTGCTAAATATTTCTCTTTATGTCGTACAAGTTATAATTCGAGTGATGGATATTTACATTTTAAATTTCCACTTTACAGTTTCCCCATTCTAGCCCATTTCATGTAACACAGATGTCAGCGACGAATAACCTGTTACAGGGGCACACAAATTTTTCAAAATTTAGTAGCCACTTTAAAATCCCAGGTGCCAGAAGGATGAAATAAAGCAGTTTCCATACTGAGGATCCAAAAACGTTAGGCGTCAAGGCACAAAATTTAGTTCGCAACGATGACGTGGCGCCCGCAATTTGTTCACCCTTTACCATTTAACCAGCACTTCATTAACATACGTTCCTTACGAGGTACTGATTTTCTCTTATTTAATGACATTACAGAGCGCCGCAGTATGCCTCAAGCACTTGGCTTCTTTGTTAGGTTTCCTATTTCTGCGTATTTTAAATAGTTTTTCCTCCAAATCTCAAACTTTTCGTACTTAATAAAAAACGAAACCTTTCCTTCCAGTCCGTACCGTGAGGTCTGAACATTTCAATTCAATTTTAACTGTGTTAAAATAATCTGCAGTCACGTGGTACGTATAATTAACGAATTATGTGGGTCGCGGACCACACTATGTCATTTAGTTCAATAAAATTTCGATATGCGCCAATGTTGTCAATTTTTCTGCATCAGGATTAGTTCACAGCTGCTCGCCACAGGAACATTGTGTTAACCTGAACGATAGGCAACCCGTTCGTGCACATGTCATTTGGTTTGCCTAACAGTACGTTACAGTTGCTAGTGGAGGTGAGATCCTTTGTGATACGGTTCGAGGATGCGGGAAGAAATAGAGCAGCGATGCTCGTAAGGCTGTAATTACTCTGAAGCCTGTTGTACATCACAAGCAGCACTTGATACGTCTGTCTGTTATTCAGCATGCCGTATATTACCGGGAACACTGAATGATTATTTTTAATGATGCTCATTCATCTGTCTAGACTTGCTTCTGAGAAGACATAACCTTTGCTTCTTCCAAAGGTTTGCATTCCACTCAGGAACTGGAAGTATAATAGATGCATTAGTGAATTCGTTGCTGCCTTAGAATATAAAAGAGTCGGTGGAAATGTATTATATATAGGTAGGAGTATAATCAGCTAACCTCATTTATGGGCCACGAAAACCATTACAAGTTCTGGTACAGCCACAAGAATTTATCTGGAGATATTCGGAGATAGTAAGTAAGTAAGTAAGTATGTGTGTGTGCGTGTGTGCGTGCGCGTGTGTGTATGTGTGTATGTATTGTGTACGTATGTGTGTATGTATGTGTGTCTGTATGTATGTATTGTGTACGTATATGTGTATGTATGTATGTATGTGTGTCTGTGTGTATGTATGTATTTATGTATGTGTCTGTATGTATGTATATAATTGGTAAAAGTAAAGCAATCCCTAAACCCTAATGGTTCCAGGTTGAGGCTCCCATATTTCAAGACAGTCGGCACATAAAGGTGGTAAAGTTGTCAGGCGTACTCAGCGGCCACCTTTACCCTAGAAGTATTCCTCGTACTCATTTCTGTTAGTGGCGGATTCTATCCCAGAACCCCCCAAAAAAATGCAGCCAGAAGGATTATGTCAATGAAAAATTCCAGTGACTTCATCGGGAATCGAATCCACGACTTTCCGACTTGTGTTGCAGTGCCTCAACCATCTGCACTACTGCGTGCCCCTAATAATGCAGAAGACATGAAACTCCTGTTTTAAGTACTGGGAATAAGATTGGGTTGTTATAGATTTTTGCGCGAATAACCCGGTGTTAAGCGGACACATCTTTGTGTAATATTTGACCCAACTAATAAATATTTGACTTGATTTGATTTGAGGGGAATTAACGCAATTTATATGAATGTAAAAAAGCCCTCGTGGTTAATTAAGCGACATGCCATGAGATCATAGTAGGCCGTGCAGTAAAGTTGCGTGCATCTGAATTTGGTAAACGACAAAGCGGGGCTTTCAGTTGTACTCCTCAGAAAGCATTGTGCAGAAGACTCGTTGGGCACCGGAGCCATTATTGTTTCTACGAAGAAGGTGAAATTCCTGCACCTTCCGGGAATCGAGCACTGATACCCTGGTCTGGTCCACAGCCTTGTCACTGTACTGACTCAGCTGTGTGCACTACAAATAAATAGCATATGAGACGCAGTGAGATTTTGAGGAAGTGTCGTGGGCTCTTAACGACGCATTTGCAAGTACTGAGGTTCTGCAGCAAGCAATGAGAATGAGCAGAATGCGTATCGGGCATTCGTCTTTGTGACTGTTTTTAGTAAACTTTAAAAACTGCATTACTTATTACCAAGAACTAAAAATATTGACGTAATTGTTGCTTGAGCCATCACAAAATCTCTCCATTTAATTACTCTTTCCAAGCAAATGTTTTATTTTTGTGCCGTAACACAAATAACGAAGGATATGATAGAACAAGTGCACCAGCGCTAAACACAACGCTCCCGGACAAAGCAGTCCCTTAGTGGCAAAGTGGGAAGGATGTGAGATATTATGAATTTATGTCCAGTTTTTTGAGATACATTAAGTCATTTTCAAGAAGGAATTAACGAAAAGAAGGAGAAAATGAGACCGGATATTTGCCTGTTACTTTGTAGGACGTAAAATGTGGTGTGTGATCGTGAAGAAAAATGGCACCTTGAGCAAGAAGAACCCTCAACTAGGTGAGCAGATATTAGGTTCTGTAGAAGGAATCTGGTCCATCAAATGAGTTTGGAGATTCGTTCTGAAGACTGCGGTATATATATTACACATGGTACATCCCAAATGCAGGTATGACCTCTTGAACCACACTGTATGAACTGAGTATGCACTGTGTCTGATGATACAGTTATGAATGATTATGTTCTGGAATGCGAGGCATGTTGTTATGAATGTCACCAGCATTTCAGAAGCTGACTGCATGATTCTAACTGAATTACCTAACCAACAGTTACGTGTGTGTTATGGTCTCGGTAACCCTGGAATACCCATTAATCGAATAAGGTGTTAGTTTCTACTGTTCTCAGTCGCAAACTTGGTACAGTCTGGCGTAGCATACAGCATGCAGGTGCAAACAGACTCTTTCCCAACCTGTGACACCACAGGGTGTATGTGTGGGTTTTGTAATGTGTGGATGTGTGGGTTTTGTAATGTGTGAATGTGTGGGTTTGTAATGTGCGGGTGTGCGTATGTATGGGTTTTGGAACGTGTGGGTGTGTTTGACGTTCAGGTGACCGTGCATCGTGATAAATTTTTATAATAAAACCAACTAGATGCACTAATTTCTCAAATTTATTTACGGAATAAAATTCTACATGTTTAAGACAGTTCCTCTGTCCATCATCAGGAGTTTTTCACTGTACACACAGCAATGGTATATGCCAGCAAACACGTATGACATAATTGCTGTGTGTACAGTGAAAAACTCCTGATGATGGACAGAGGAACTGTCCGAAACATATAGAGTTTTATTCCAAAACTAAATTTGAGAAATTAGTGCATGTAGTTGGTTTTATTATAAGAAAGTATGGGTGTATGTATGTGTGGGTGTTTTGACAATTGTGTGGGTGTTTTGGTAATATGTGTACTTGTATTTAGTGTGTTTTTGTATTGTTTCACTTATGTATATTTATTATTTGTTACCATTTGTTACGAGTGAAAACTCAATTGAATAATAATAATAATAATAAAACTACGGAAAACAGCCATATTGGGCACTGCACACATACTTCGGAAAGTACTAATGTAAAAATACAATAGATTCAACACTGAAACTAACGATATAAGCACCATGAATAGTAACAAC